>Ga0222668_1001080_pt1 | contig 13702 bp, 7 predicted proteins | sample AntAcemetagen728_FD_179823 | JGI IMG/M metagenome (GOLD analysis project Ga0222668, IMG submission 179823) | Saline water microbial communities from Ace Lake, Antarctica - #728 | ecosystem: Environmental > Aquatic > Non-marine Saline and Alkaline > Saline | place: Antarctica: Ace Lake | collected... | reverse complement strand
CTGTGACAAATTGATTGAATGGTTTATTGGCCGCAATACTGGTTCGAATCCAAGAATGAAATCCGAATGTTTCCCGCGCAACCTGTTCCAGATTGCCACCTGCCTTGTTACGCAATATTCCCGCCCATTTTGCGGCAAACAAATCTGCGTATCCTGGGCTGTCTAATAAGTCATCAATTTTACGAGCGCGTTTGTCAGACTGTTTGTCTGATAAAAAAGCCTGTGTTTGTTCCAAGGTCGGAAGCCTGCCGGTGATGTCTAAGGTCGCGCGTCGGAGAAACGTAGCATCGTCACTTTCTTCCGATGGCGGTAATCCCAGAACTTTAAGTTTTGCGAAAATATGCTCGTCGATAAAATTATGGGGCTGTGGTAAATTCGGTGTGGGCTTACCGAGCGGAATCGTCGCCATGAAAACAGCGACGTGCTCCTGAAATCGAATCATCACCGATGTGGTTCCTGTGAAATCTTTGAATTGGACAACGCCATGCGCATCGACTTCAGACATCTTAGGTTGATTGGGCTTATATTCTGCTACACGGGTGATATCTCGCGAAGATCCATCCGAGAAGTATGCCGTCACAATGAGCTGCTGTGTCGATTTCTGTTGCAGGACGCGGTCTTTGGGAAATATTTCGATTCGCTCTACAGTCGGATCATTCTCCGGGTCGTAGGACATTCCTTCCTGAATCCAGCGTTTAATGAGATTGTATTCTGCTCCCTCTTTTTTAAACCGCTTTCCCCCACTATGTGGAATTCCACCGGTAGCCTTTCGAAGCAGTAAACTCGTGTCAGGTGCTGCAGGAGAAACACGACGCCCCTGAGATTCTTTCGTGATATATTCGAAATCATTGCGAGGTTCAAAACCGAGCAGCGAAAGACGAAAATTATTTTTTCCCGCAGGTGTACCATGGCAAGCACCACTGTTGCAGCCAGCACGAGTTAATTGAGGGATCACGTCATTATAGAAACTGACGGGCCGCTGTTTCTCGAACGAAGAGACTTGCACAGGGAAGATGACAGGGGATGTTGATGACAGCTGCGCAGTAATAGTAGCCGTGCCGTTGGCAAGGGGCGTAACGAACCCCGTTTCGCTGATCTGCACAACCCCTTGAGGCTCAACATGATATTGTACTTCGCGCGTCACATCTCGAATGAGTCCGTTTTTTTCTTTGAGAGTGACTAATAATTGTTGCCGGGCATCCGGGGCGTTTAAGAAGATGGTCTTTGCCTGATTCGGAAGGAATCCCACAAGCTGAGCGGCATGTGATTCGACAGGAGTCAGAGAAAACAGGACGCCCAGACAGAAGACAAGTAGTGAGAAAGAGAATTTTAATTTCATAGATCTCTACATTTCCAGGGATAGACAGAAACGCGAATTGAGCCCGAATGTACCGGGTCAAACTGCTGATTCACAGTACGAATCAAAATAGGGGGCTATTTATACTGTTAAACCACATAAATTGGTCAATTGTCTTGTTTCAAATATAATTATAGAAGATCGTAAAATAAATTGAACTACTATTTCCATTCTAAACGATGCAATATACATTACAATACGTTGATGTGTACTTGTGTGAAAAGCCGAACGAGTATTTCTTATCGATTGGGATGATGAAAATGGGTATCAACTCCAGAAACGGTCACTGTGCTGGCCCAATGAAACGTCGAACGTTCCTCGAATATGGTGGGGCGGGCTTTCTAGGCTTGGGGATGAGCGATTTTCTCCGGCAACAGGCATTGGCGAAAGCGGTTGGAGATTCCCTGGATGATACATCGGTAATTTTCGTATGGCTTCCAGGCGGCCCGCCTCATATGGAAACCTATGATATGAAACCAGGGGCTCCGACGGAATATCGGGGTGAATATGGTCCCATTCGTACAAATGTGTCTGGACTTGATGTTTGTGAAATGCTTCCCCAGCACGCCAAGGTAGCTGACAAATTCAATTTGATCCGCTCAATTCATCATGAGTTTGCCGATCATGGTGGCGGTCATAAGCGATTGATGACGGGCCGGGTTCCTGCGACACCCGTGGGAACAATCAATGACGCGCCGGCCGTCAGTACAATTGTGAAAAAGATGTTACAAAAAAGTGGCAATGAAATGCCCGTTTGTGTGAGTGAAGTTGATTCCTCTCGCGCCTCCATCGATACGTTTGCAATGGGACCTGCCTATCTTGGGCAATCTTCAACTCCCTTTATGGTGGCCGGCGATCCGAGTAATCCTGATTTCAAAGTGCAAAACATTGGCGTTAAATCATCCATGGAAGCGCGTCTGGATGATCGGATTGCCATGCTGAAAGGCATGGACAAATTCCGGCGGGACGTTGACAAAAGCGGCTCCATGCAGGCGATGGACAGCTTTAATCGTCAGGCTGTCGATATGCTGACGAGCGAAAAAGTGCGCAGTGCCTTTGATCTCTCCAAAGAACCAAAAGAAATTCGGGATCGGTATGGGTGGAATGCTTATGGACAGCGCGCTATTTTAGGACGACGACTTGTTGAATCAGGCGTGAGGTTTGTCACAATGGTTTGGGAACACCCATTCCCCGGAAAACCGACTCCCAAAACAGCCGCATACAACTGGGATTCGCATGCCGTCAATGCCCATCTTTTTAAGGATTGTGAATGGCGTTTGCCTCCTTATGATCAGGCTGTCTCGGCACTCATCGAAGATCTGTACCAGCGCGGTTTAGATCGTAAGGTGTTACTTGTTGTAACTGGTGAATTCGGGCGGACTCCCAAAATTACCGTGCGCCGCGGCACACAAACGGGAGTGATGCAACCCGGGCGAGACCACTGGCCAAAAGCGATGTCTGTGCTGGTTTCCGGCGGTGGGATGAGAACAGGTCAAGTGATTGGTGCGACGAACCCGAAAGGTGAATATCCAGTCGAACGACGACTGACTCCCAATGATCTTTGGGCAACCGTTTATCGGCATCTCGGAATTGATCATGAATATGTATTACATGATCTTCAGGGACGCCCGGTACCGATTTTACCCTTCGGCAGACCAATCCGCGAACTTTTGCCAACGTCGGCCTGAGAAATCGGTCTGAGAAGATTTACCACGGCTCAGTACCAGGGGAGTCCCATCGTGTACCACACCAGCGGCGACTCGACTTTCAGGAAGTAGGTTCCGTCTTGTTTAACACAGGCAGTGGATCCTTTATCCCCACTCTCGTTTGAGCGCTGCATAGTACATGAACAAATTCAAACAGATGGCTCCGGCAATGGCAGCAAATACAGCTACGCACAAATACTGCAGGCTCAGTGTGTCGCCTGATTGTAAATTGTAATGCCAAATTATTGGGGTTATGACCAACGCGCCTGCTATGGTATACAATACGAACATGCTGCCGACGATCACCCAGGCTTGTTTGAAAACGATAACCGTTGCGTTAATACCTACTATCCACAAGGGAGTAGCAAGACCGATCAGTAATAGCAGACTTAATATTTCCACTATACCACCAGCTGCATTTTTAGCGAGGAGAACAGGAATAATAAGCAATCCGATCACAAGACAGGCGTGATCCAACGCCAGAGACAAGTACAACTGCTTCACGAGGGTTTTACGATTGACGGGGCGCAATGATTCGACGGCCATACTCTTGCGTCTACGCCACCAGATGATCGCTGGTAAGATAGCCCCAATACTACAGAGACTTGTAAGTCCGCCTGCTAGCAAGAGAGGGGGCTGGGTGAAGAGTACCTCTCCTTTCATAAAGCTGATGATACCTTGAAACAGCAGGCTGATAAAACAGATCATTCCAAGAAATAAGAGCATGATGATAGGACGAAAAGTATTTCCTCGTTGCCACAGTCTGACCATTTTCCAGGTAGATCTATCAGAATAATGCAACTCACTGATGCCACGATCAAGTAACCATGTGAAGGGGTTACCTGGCTTCTGCCATTGCTTTTGCTGAAGACGTTCCCTATCCCAAGGTGAGAATGCGGGCGTGGTTAAAAATCCTTCGTTCGCCATTTCTGTGATTGCTGGCAGCTTAGTCAGGCTCCAGGCAATCAAGAGTACTTCTATCGTAATGATAGTCATTGCAAGTTCGAGCATATTACCACGTAAAAACCAGATCGCTGTAGATGCGATTGCTTTAAATCCCGTTTCAGAGAATAGTGGGATAAACAATAAGAAGGTCAGCACCATCGGTGGCAGTAGCCATTGTGCGTATGTATTCTTTGAAAGCTGTATTACTGCGAAAAGACAGCACATTGCTGGCAGCAAGAGAACGATGCTCAGAGCCGGCAGCAAACCAACATCATAGCGCAACAGTACGAGACACAGTAACAGCGTCGCTGTAGACAATATCCAAACGGCTATACGACGATGCGGAACCAGATAATTGGGTACTAATCTGGCGGCGGGGGAAATGAAATGTGCCCAGAGCTGGAGGGCGAGAATGGCAAATAGCATGGCTGAGAGAAATACCGTTGTTTTGATTGCACTGAGCTTAGACTTTGAATAAGTGATCGGTAACGCCCGCACTGGCAGCAGTGTTGACTCATCGAAGCCGCGAATGCGTTTCATGAGGAACCAATTGGCATACACTTCTTTCAATGTAGAGTCGTTACGTAGCAGCGCAATTTGTTCTGCGGAGAAGTCGATGTCCTGCCACGGCTGTCGTTTACTTGCTTGCTGGTGACTGGCATCATAATTTCGAGAACGGACAAGCGTGAGTTGCTGCAGTTGGGGAATCTGTGTGACATACTCTAGCACTTTAGACGAGGCATTCACAAGATGCAGCGCCAGAAGTTTCACTTTTGACATTTTCGGGATTTCAGTTGGGGATGCCTCCAAAGCGGAAGCGAGTATCTCCAGTTGAGAGACTTTCTCACCGAAGCGCTGTAAGGCACCTGAGGGCAGTCTGGAGTCCATTAATACGAGCGCATCCAATTTGGGAAGTTGACAGATTTGGTCTACGTTCGCTTGAGTCAGTTCGAAATCACTCAGGTCCAGATACACCAGATTCCGAAACGGACGCAAGTCGGGTAGCAGATCATTCGTGTTCATTTTCGTCAGACTGAGTGATCGAATCTCAGCGGGATCAACGGATTTTAATAGATCGGAAAGCGTCTGGAAGTGGCGAGATTTCTCAGGGTTGGAGGAGAGGGCTGTATAAATTCGTCCTGGTGCCTGTGGGCGCGCACCAACCTGTATTACATTACCGCCTGTCGGACCAAATACCAGAGATAAATAGAATACTAAAAACAGGGCTGTCAGTAACAGTATGAGTGGACGCTGCCAGTAGGTTTTGAGAATTTGTTTATATAAAGTGATCTGAGTTTTCATTGCATCACCTCGACATCTGCTTGAGTGGAAACCCCTGAGAGTTCCAGAAATATTTCTTCCAGATTCAAATCTTCAACAGTGGTTGTCGCATGCAGTTCGTTCGAGAGAGTCTGCAATGTTAGCGCATCAAAATCTTTCACTGCTAATAGAGCGTGCTTGCCGTCAATTTGCGATCGAAGTGTGCCTGGGATATTGAGGTTGAGTGGTAAATCTTGTTCCGCTGTGATGCGGATGCGCTTTACCTGATGTTTCAGTGAGTCTAATTCGCCGAAGTAGCCAACTTTTCCATTATCCAGAAAAGCAAGATGCGAAGCGACTCGCTCAAGGTCAGATGTGATATGCGTCGAAAATAGAATCGTGTTCTCTTCTTCCTCTGTGAACTCAATTAATGACTGCAGAAACTGACGGCGGGCCACGGGATCAAGACTGGCAACGGGTTCATCCAGGACCAGCAGTTCGGGGTGATGGCCCAACGCTATGATCACGGCCAGTTTCTGGCGTTGTCCTACGGAAAGTGCGCCCACACGCTGCGTCTCGCTCAGCTTCCATTCCTTTATCAGGTGAGTGACAAAATCTTGGTCCCATTGATCGTAAAATGCTCCTGTGTATTCTGTTATGGATTTGACGGTCATCCAGGGGATTAACACGAAATCTTGTGAGACGTAACCTAAGCGTGATTTTGCTGCCGCATTTATGTCCCAGGAATTTTGCCCAAAGACGGTACTTGTTCCTGAAGTGGCCTTGAGTAACCCCAAGATACATTTAATTAACGTGGTTTTGCCAGATCCATTAGTGCCCAGTAAACCAACGACTTGCCCGGCTTTAACTTGAAGATTCAGCCCGGTCAGTACTTGGGTGTCTTTAAACTGCTTATGCAGATTTACGGTTTGTATGATTGTATCGCTCATGATTTGTACTCCCGAAATAGTTTATTAACTACCGCTAGAATCTGCTCATTGTTGAGCCCGAGTTGACGTCCATGCACAATGGCTTGTTCCATCAGAGGCTTGAGTTCCTGCATTCGCTCTTTTGTGCTTCCCGACAGAACCGACTTCCGTACCATCATTCCTTTACCCCGCACCCGCTCAACGACTTCGTCCGATTCGAGTTTAGAATAGGCTTTGGAGATCGTCATCGCGTTCACTCCCAGTTCCGTCGCCATTTGTCGCACACTGGGTAGCATATCCCCTGCGTGTAAATGTCCACCTGCAATCATCGCATTAATCTGCCCGATGATTTGCAGGTAGATCGGCACTCCCGCAGAAGGATGCACTTCAAATTGTGTTGCTTTGATTGCCATGCGTTATTACCCTATGTGTATTGCTACACTAATACACCACTGCGATGGCTGTGTCAAACGAAATCCCTTTAAAGCCGGAATAAAAAGCGTCTTCGATCGATTGATTATTCGAGAAATCTGGAATGGCGTAATTCGATCAGGGACTTTTACTTGGAAAATGTAATGATCAAATCCGTTAATGTAAGCAATTGCTCATCGTCCCAGAGTACTAACAAACTAAAAGTAAGAATGCCCCCAATGTAACTACATACAGCCCGTCACTCGATTCAGTTCTCGTGAACGGTAAGGCCGACACGAACTGCCTTCTGGGTCAATGGGGCTCGCTTTCATTGTCTGCTGGAGAGGGTAGCAGTTTTCGGAAATTGCTGCCGAGGATCAGACGTTTGTCTGCTTCAGAAATTTGTGCAGCAGTAACTTTACATAACTCGGTACCGAGAGAACGAGAAGGGAGGTGGCTGCCGAAAATGATCCGGCCAGCCCCCAGTTCGCGGACTGCCATTTCGATGAAGCCGGCGGTGGGATCAAAGCCGGAGGTTTCTACGAGAATATTCCCCGAATTGCGGACTGCGCGAATGCCGCGTTCCCACTCGCCACCGGAATGGGCGCAGATGAATTTTTGGTCGGGGAACCGTTTCGCCAGAATCGCCAGTTCGGAAGGCGTTGATGTGCCTGGGTGCCGTTTCCCGCCAGTGATAAACCAGGTATGTTGCATAATCACGCCGTTCAATTCCGCAATCCGCTCGATGAGGGGATTGAAATTGCGATGAGAGCAGACGAGGGCTGCTGGTCCCCCTCCGGGAAAATAAACGCCGTGCATCGGGCCGTCCTGCAGCCAACGATTCAGCGCATCCAGAGAAGCGTTCACATTGTTGGCGTTAAGTTGAATCATGCCCATCAACAGGTCGGGCCAGCGTTTCAGGGGTTGCTCGATTATTTCGGGATGTGTTTTCAGCAACTGTTCCAGGTCAGCGTCACGGGTGGTGCCGATGCCAACGTGTGGAAAATAGCAGAGCTTTTCAAACTTTCCGGTCTTGATGGCCGGCAGGGCGCGTTCAATTTCTGCGATCAGATTGCTGCTGCCATCTCGGCCCGGATGGGAATGCGCGGGGGTGAAGTACGAATCCCAGATGCGGTAGTTCTCAAGCTGTTGTGAGGGAGGCAGACCGCCGGGGGTTTTTGCGGGAGTCGTTTCTTGTGAATCGCGGCTTTTGATACTAAATTTCGGTGGAGAACTCTTGGTGTCTTTACTATCAGACAAAAATTGAGCTGCATTTTCTGAAAGGACGGATTGCAAGGATGCTGCATCGAGGATTGAGGATTCATAGACGCGCACCAAGGCCGCTTCGGGAATCAAAAATGGTGCATGTGTGCCGAACAGGACACGTCCCTCAGGAAAATGTTGTATGAGTGAGGGAACACCGTCGGTACTTTCAACGCGAGCTGTGTCAAAGAAGATACCCGGTATTTTGCTAAGTTTGCCGACCAGATCGGGACGAGGTTTCGCGTTGAGAATCTGAAGCCTGAGTCCGGGGACTTTCGCTGCCAGTTCCGGGAGCGGTGTGAGATTCACATCGGGGACCTGCAGCGAGTGATGTTGAGTGCGAGTGTCTTCCAGTGTTGCGGCCAGTTGGATAAAGAGTCCTTCTGCAGTGGCCTGTTTTAAAAGTTCCAGTAGACGGGGATCTTCGAGGGTGTAGCCGTGGTAGTTGGGATGCAGGCGAATTCCTGGCATCTGCTGTTTGTGATGGCATTGCTGTAGATCATGTTCCCAGTCGGGGAGTGTGGGGTTGATGGAACCGATGGGGACCAGTTGCGGAAAGCGTTTGCATTCGTCAGCCAATCGCTGATTGACGGATGTAATGTCACGATGCAGAATTCCTTCATAGCTGCCTGCCCAGGCCTGTTCAATGCCGAGTGCGAGAAGTTTTTGAATCATTGTCTGCGTGCCATCGAGCGGAAGCCGACGAAAGGGCCACTGAAACAGGCTGACATTTGTATCAATGATTTTGATGCCGGGGGGCTGGTTCTCTCCCGCTCGGGCTATTTTTTTACCGAATGTGGTGGCGAGGCTGACTGTGGTAGCCGTTGTCAGAAAGTCGCGCCGATTGAGTTCACAGTCCGAGCCGATCAACTAAGGATCTCCTTGACCACGCGGGGATGATTGACTCCGGTCAGGCGTTCTTCCAGTCCGCTGCGGGTATAGAAGAGTTCCTGATGGTGAAGTCCCAACTGGTGGAGAATCGTGGCATGGAAATCATGCACGCTGACAGGGTTTTCAACGACACTGTGTCCGAATTCATCAGTGACGCCGTAGGTGGTTCCCCCTTTAATGCCTCCGCCAGCCATCCAGGATGTAAAGGCCTGCATGTTATGGTCACGACCTGAGAAACCGTTAGCGGATTTCTGAGTGGTGGGAGTACGACCAAATTCACCGCCCCAGATGACGAGTGTCGAATCGAGCAGGCCACGCTGTTTCAGATCGCGAAGCAGGCTGGCAACCGGCTTGTCGGTTCGTTGACAAATGGCGCGGTGATTGGAGGCGATGTCGGCGTGGCTGTCCCAAGGTTGTTCTTCCAGAAAGATCTGCACGAAACGGACACCCCGTTCGACCAGTCTGCGGGCGAGTAGACAGCGTTTGCCATACGAATCGGTTTCCTTCTCACCAATGCCGTAGTCAGTGAGAGTGTGTTTTGTTTCGCTGGATAAATCAAGAGCTTCTGTGGCTGACATCTGCATACGTGCCGCAAGGCTGTAGGATTCGATGCGTGCATCAAGCAGGGGGTTGTGGGGGCGTTTCTTGCGGTGAATATTATCCAGTTGATTGAGCAGTTTGCGTGCGGACTCGGTGACAGCAGAGGGTTGGTCGTACTGCGGTTTGAGATTCAGGATCGGAGAGCCGGTAGGGCGGAGTCGCGTGCCCTGATATGTTGGAGGGAGAAAACCAGACGTCCAGTTGCGCGTCCCGTTTTTGGGAGCACCCAGAGGATCGGTGAGTACCACATAGGCGGGCAGGTTCTGGTTTTCGCATCCCAGGCCATAGACAGTCCAGGAGCCGATGGTCGGGTAGCCCATAAAGAGGCGGCCGCTGTGAATTTTATACAATGCATTGTCGTGATTGGGGTGATCGGTCCACATGGAGTTAATCAGGCAGAGTTCGTCGACCATCTTCGCAGTCTGCGGAAGAACATCTGCCATCCACATTCCCGATTCCCCATGGCGGGCGAATTTGTACTGCCCGCCGAGCATTTCGCCGATGCTCGTGGTGTTAGAATTCCCCAGGTCTTCAATGTTGCCCGGGTAAGGCTTTCCGTCCATTTTGTTCAGAACCGGTTTGGGGTCGAACAGATCCATCTGGCTTGGTCCGCCATTCATAAACAGATGAATGACCGAAGTGGCCTGGGGAGGATGGTGCGGCTGTTTGGGTTTGAGGTCGTACTGTTCTGGTGCGTGCGGGATTGCGTTTGCGAGTGCTGTTGTTCCACCAAAAAAGTCCTGACATAACAGATGTGTCAGCGCGGCGCCCATGATGCCATCGCTGGTGCGTGCAAAGAAGTCACGGCGTGTCGGGAGTGATTGGGGTTGGCTGTTCATATTTATCAGTCAATGTACAGAAACGCGGCAGAGTTAAAGATTGTGTGACAATATGTGTCCAGAGCGGCTGTGGGGTTACCCTTCCAGTGGGCTTCCAGCTGACGCAGGGTTTCCTGTCCCAGCCGTCGTTCTTCCGCGGTTGCTGAACGGCTGAGGGCCAGTTGGTAGACGAGATCAATCTGTGCACTTCGGTCTTGTTTCTGCTCATCGGGGAGTATGTTTCGCACACGGCTGGCAAATGCATGAGAAAGAAAATGCACACGTTCATTATTGAGAAGCATCAGAGACTGTGGTGAAACGGTAGAAACATTTCGTGAGACACAGTTCGGTCCCATTTCGGGGTAATCGAAGGTATCCAGCATCGTGGGGATCTGGGTGCGACGGTACTGCAGATAGACACTGCGACGCCAGCCGTCGTTGCTGGTGGCATTGGCGCTGACGAGGCCGTTCCGGTCGACGGTAACCGAATCAGGAGGACCGCCGGGAGTCGGATCGAGTTTGCCGGAAACTGACAAGAGCGAGTCACGTAGAGCTTCGGCGTTCATTCTGCGGAGTGGCATGTGGGAGAGCAGACGATTCTGTGGATCGTGCTGCTGTCTCTCTGGGGTAATGCGGCTGGCTTGCCGGTACGTGCGGGAATTCATCATCAGGCGATGCATGTCTTTGATACTCCAGCCCCGTTCGATAAACTTGCCAGCCAGCCAGTCGAGCAGTTCAGGATGGGAAGGACGTTCGCCTTTTACGCCGAAATTTTCGAGTGTTTTCACCAGACCAGTACCAAAATGGTGATACCAGATTCGATTGACCATCACGCGTGCGGTGAGGGGATGTTCGTGCTTTGTCAACCAGCGGGCCAATGCCAGGCGGCGGCCGGTTTTGGGCGTGCCTTCTGGAAACGGCGGTTTGACTGTGAAGGGAGTCTGTCCATCGGTCAGGACGGATGGTACGCCGGGACTAACCTGATGGCCCGGTTGATCGTGTTCTCCTCGCAGCAGGATGTAAGTAGGAGAAGGTTCGCCCCGGTCCCAGAGGGCACGGATTGTCAGAGGCGGTTCCATTTGCTGTTTAACTTCAGTCTTCAGCTTTTCGAGTTTTGCAATATTCTGCTGTGCCTGCTTCACCGATTCCGAGAATTTCGATTCGGGCATGGTTTCCGCGATTCGTAATTTTTCTACCAGAATCCGTTGACGTTGCGTACGTGTGTTATCGGCAATCTTTAAGGCACGCAGGGTTTCCTGCTGTTCCACTGCTGGTTGATCCGGATAAAACTGATGGAGCATCGCGATTTGTAATGCGGCGATGGCCTGTTTGTGATTGGATTCGAGCTTTTTGATTCTTGTTGTGAGCAGGGGGTTAATCTGTTTGACGCGGCTGCGCTGTTCCGGTGTGCCCAATTCCAGAGAACGGTTCTTAAAAGTCAGCCAGTCGTATTCGTCCAGAGCGCCCTGGAAAATGGCTTTGAAGCGATAGTAATCTCGATGCGGTAGCGGATCGTATTTGTGCGTGTGACAGCGGGCACATTCCAGGGTGAGGCCCATGACAGAAGAGCCCATGACATTAATTGCGTCATTGACGACGCCCAGTCGCTCCGGTACAAAATTCATCGTACGGGAACCGGTCTGGTCAATGCCCATGCGGAGGAAGCCGGTGGCAATCAGATTCTCCACCATCTCTTCGGTGACAGCTGGGGCATTTTCATAGTCCACTAATTCATCACCGGCGATCTGTTCCAGTAGAAAGCGATCGTAGGGTTTATCTGTATTGAATGCGTCAATGACATAATCACGATACTTCCACGCGACTTCGCGCAAAGGATCTGAGGAGACACCTCCTTCAGAGTCGGCATAGCCTGCGAGGTCCAGCCAATAACGCCCCCAGCGTTCCCCGTAACGAGGAGATGCGAGCAGATGATCGATCATCGAGGCGTACCAGGTCGGATCATCTGAGCTACGCCATTGGTTCCATTCCTCAAGTGTGGGAGGGATGCCAGTCAAATCCAGATAGACGCGTCGAATGAGAGTTTCACGCCTGGCTTCCGGTGAGAATTCAAGTTTGTGTCCTTGTAACTGCTTGAGAATCTGCTGATCAATCGATTTGATATCAGGTTTTGCCTGTGGTGCCTGAAAGGCCCAGTGCTGGCGGTCTTCTTCAGTGACCAGCGGGTCCGGTTTTAAACCAACGACTTCGGGTTCTGTATCGACGACCGGCGTATTTACTGCGATCCATTGACGCAGTATTTCGACTTCAGAGGTCGGGGGGCGTTTGACAAAAAACTTCAGCAGTTGCTCTTGAGGAGGGCAGGCATGACTTTCGATGCGTTGAATCATCAGGCTTTCAGCTGGTTTGCCTGCAATAAAAGCGGGCCCCTGATCGCCTCCTGTTTGCATCCTTGCGAGAGTGCGCAGATCCAAGCCTCCCCGTTTGAGGCGGGCACCATGACAGGCGGTGCAACGCAGTAGTATGATGGGCAGAACATCATGTTGTGTGATCTGTTTTTCTGCTGGCTGGTGCGGCTGGGTCGACTTAGCTCCCGTGGTGAGCCAATTGTGGATCAGCGTGCGTTCCGCTTTTGTGAGTTGTGGTTGCCCTTCTGGTGGCATGTCACCAGCATCGACCAGAATCCAGAGCATGCTGTCATCGACAGTATCAGCGATGGCAGGTTCCCCTGATTCACCGCCTCGATGCACGCCGGCGATTGTAGAAAGATCGAGACATCCTTTGCGAACCTTGTCACTGTGGCATTTTCCACATTTGGCAGCGAGGATTGGCTGGATATCCGCTTCAAAGAGAAGCAGTTTTTCCGCGGCCTGATTCGTACGGGGCGGGAACGAGACGAATACGGCAACAATCAGAGGTAAGATGAATCGTGTGGAGATCATAAGTGATACTGGCAGGTGGAGTTGGAGGAACGCTGGCAGATCTTCATTTATCGTAAACGAAGCCGTCAAGGCATACAAGCTAAATATCGTCAGGATCTGCGATTCTGGACTGATTCACTACTTTGCTTAAGACTCGCGATAAGAGCGAGGGTATGACGAATGCCGAACTCTGTCTGAAGTCGTTTCACGATTTGATAATACTCAGAAGCTGAAGCTACCAGCCGCAGTATTCACACTGTCTAAGTAAATAAATTTCTGATTTTATCGATCTGCCGATCTCTGTAATCGGAAGTTGCCAACTGGTTGTTCTGAAGGCACCTGCAATCTCCCTGGTATCTTCATTTCGTAATTTAAGCTGACGACGAAACTCAACAGTGGCTGTATAGAGCGAACGCATTCCATGTCGGTATCGTGCAGTTCCTGCGACTGTGTTGTGGCCCCTCATTCATACAATTAGAAAAAAATAAATTTTTTTTTGAAAACTGACCGGAATTATTGGAAGTGTCCCAAAAATTGTTGAAACTTGAAAGGTGGTCTCCCGAGGGACGATAATCGGCCCTCGCAATTTCAAGCATTAATCGTCGGTTGACGCCGACGGGGAGACCACCATGAATGACTCTAA
>Ga0222668_1001072_pt1 | contig 13756 bp, 14 predicted proteins | sample AntAcemetagen728_FD_179823 | JGI IMG/M metagenome (GOLD analysis project Ga0222668, IMG submission 179823) | Saline water microbial communities from Ace Lake, Antarctica - #728 | ecosystem: Environmental > Aquatic > Non-marine Saline and Alkaline > Saline | place: Antarctica: Ace Lake... | reverse complement strand
GCAGAAAGTATTCAACGCGCTTGGCTTTTCTCAGGGGGAGCGACCCCGTTTGCCGAGTTACCCCGATTCCGGAGCGTTTGGCAGCGTTCCGGGTTGTCTGACGATCTGATTTCAGCACTGGACGAGTGGTTCCTGAAACAACGCGTCGAACGAACATATGATCTGCCCGATGGGTGGGCATGTTCCGCCCCTTCTGGCTTGCAACTCGTTTTGCGAGAACTACTTCACGCCTGGAGAGTCGCCGATGGAACGATTGTCTTTGTGCGCACTAACGATGATCCTGACATTCTCCCGGCGATGCTTCTGCCGTTTATTGTCCACGAGAAAGCTACGGTTGATCAGCCATCTGCCATTGCTCAAGACGGCAATCCAGACAATATCCACCTCAGCGACAGCATCAACTTGGCCAATGAGCATGCTCGCCGCAAAGGATGGATTGGCAAAACGGAACAACCGCTCATTGAACTGCTCACTCTGCCCGGAAAGACTGATGTGAATATCGGTGGTGCGAGCGGGGGGTTGCCCATTCTGATCGCACACCGGTTTCGCCATGCCGGATTAAAAATACCGGCTTTGCGACTCGGGGCTAGCGGCGTTCTCACTAGCGCGGGAGGGCTGTCTCCCGCACTCGAAGAATACGCCACCAAGCGCGCACTATTCAGGGCGGCGGGCATCCGAACTATCATCCTACCAGAGCCAATACCAAGTGGTTGGCCTTGTGGTCAGGATCTTTCATCCCGTCTCGACTCATTGATGGCTCAATATGAAGATCTGCCGACATATTTGAAAGACCGCGTCTGGGACTTCTCTAACTACATTGAGAGAAAGCGCCAGTTGTTCACTGGGCGCGAATGGATATTCGAACAGATCGACCTTTGGCCTTACCATCCTGAGGAAAGGGCAATGCTGATCGTGGGGGAGCCGGGTATTGGGAAGAGCAGCATCGTGGCACAACGTGTTTACCTGAATCCCGGTGAACAGGTGGTGGCCCACCACTTCTGTCAAGCCGATGAAACCGAGACGCTGCACCCGGGGCGCTTTGTGCAGAGCATCGCTGCAATGTTGGCCAGTCATCTGCCCGACTTCAAACAGCAGCTCAAGACACCTGCTGTGATCGCTGCTCTTTCGAGTCAACGATGCGACGCCGACCCCGCTGGCTCATTCTCAGAAGGAATTCTTGTTCCGCTTCGGGAACTACCTGCGCCCGATGGCGGCGTGCGCTATGTTCTGATCGACGCCCTCGACGAGGCGCTCATTTTCCGAGGTAGGCCAAACATTGTGGACGTTCTCTCAGAGCGGATAGAGCGCCTTCCACAGTGGCTCCGAGTTGTAGCCACCACGCGGGATGAACACGCAGTTCGTAACAGGCTGGGCGGCCTAAGAATCTTGAAATTGGAAGCGTCCAATCCGGAAAACTCGAATGACATCGACACCTTCATTGCATCCAGGCTTGAATCGCCTGAACTAGCTGAAATGCTTGTTGCGAGTCAGCTTACCAAATCGAGCGTTGGTGCTCGACTCTTGGAAAAAGCGGATGGCAACTTTCTTTACGCCGTTACTGTATTGGAAGGAATCCAACGCAGCGAATACCGTCTTGATTGCTTGGAGGAATTGCCCCCCGGCCTCAACGGGCTGTATTTGAGGTTCTTCGAGCGGGTTTTTCAGCCGCATCGGGATGGCTTCGAGGAACGATACAACGAAGTCCGCCCTTTGCTAGAGGTTATGGTAGCCGCTCGCAAGCCACTCACGCGCAGCCAACTCGCTGCCGCGAGCGGCCTGGACGAAGACGACCAACTGCCGAAGTGGTTGCGGAGCCTTGGCCAATGGCTGAGACGTACGGATTCAGAACGAATAAACCTGTTCCATTCATCATTCAGGGATTGGTTGGCATCACAAGATCATGATTATGGGGTGAATCGAAAGAAAGGACACGCCTTGCTCGTGGAGTATTGCACTAAAGAGCATGAGGTTGGATACTACGGAAGAAACTTTGCCGTAGAGCACTTTGTTGAGTTGGAGCAATGGGATCGAGCCGCAGATTTGCTTTCCGATCTAAAATTCATCGCCGGACGAGCGCGTGCCGGGGAGAGTGTTGGTCTGCAGCGTGATTACGCACTCGCCCTTCAGCAACTTCCAGAAGCTCAGGAGGACAATAGACGAGAACAATCGCGTCGGGAAGACGTCGATCGGTGGACACATGAGATCGTTAATTATGCAGCAGAATGGTCTGCGCGGAGAAGATCAATAGCTGAGGGGAGCAAATGTTCAGACCGTGAACCTGCACTGCCGAAACCGCCACGCACCGTGGCCAGATGGAGCGAGCAACGCATATCAGCTGAGGTCAATCGGATTCGTAAAAATCCCAACAGACTCGATAGAGCGCGAGCCTTTTCGACCTTTGTGGCGAATAGCACTCCCCATTTAGATCAATTCTGCAGACTGGATGGTTTCGTGGTCCAACACGCACTCAACAGCGATCCGTCAGGTCTGGTTTTTGATGCCGGGAAGCGCCTTCTTTCTACAATAACGGCGCATATGCTATTGCGCAAATGGCAATCAGAGGAGCACTACACTCCATGTCCCGCCTGTCTCCGATTGCTCAATGGATCTGGTCCGGTATGTATTACTCCCGACGGCAGACGAGCGATCTCCGCAGACGCACAATTTAGCAAAAATGTAATCGTTTGGGATCTAGAAACTGGGAAATGCATTTACGAACTTCGGGGACATCTTAGTGAAATTCATACGATGAGCATGACACCTGATGGAAAAAAGGCGGTCTCAGCAGGCTCCGACAAGACACTGCATGTGTGGGATTTGGAAACAGGGGAAAACCTCAAAGTATTCAATGATCATTCCGGTCAGGTGTATTCAGTAAGCATTACTCCTGATGGGTGCCGCGCGGTATCAACGAGCGATGATGATACACTTCGTGTTTGGAATTTGGAACTGTATAGCTGCGAACGGATATTCGATGATAGCCAGTTCTACTCAGTCAACGATATTTGTATTTCGCCAGATGGACGCCGGGCATTTAGTGTTGGCTCCCAACAAGTGTTAAAAGCATGGGACCTCGAAGAAGGCGGATTATTGCTAAACCTCGAAGGTCAATCTGCTCCGATAAATGGACTTGCAATTACGCCAGACGAATCGCGAGCGATTACCGCCGACCGATTCGGGGAACTCTTGGTCTGGGATTTAAAGACCGGCGAGCGGTTGCACAAACTCCAGGATGAGCACGACAGAATTAATTCCGTGGAGATGACTGCCGATGGTGAACGCGCAATATCAGCAGGTCCCGACAGAACGTTGCTGCTTTGGAGCGCGGAGACCGGTCAAAAAATCTGCGTGCTTGAGGGACATTCCGGCGAGGTCGATTGGGTGAGCATGACCGTGGATGGACGACGAGCGATCTCAGCGGGTGACGACTACACACTGCGAGTGTGGGATCTCGAAAAAGGCGGAAACCAATCGAAAGCGAGCGGAATACACAAGTTGCTTATGCCGATCGTGTTTGCAGCTGTGGGTCATCGTGGGGTTTCTGGAGAAGAAAATGGACTTCTGCGGATTTGGGACCTCCAGAATGGGACATGCTCAGCAAGACTTGAAGGACACTCAAAAGCAATCACTCATATCGGAATGTCAGCGGATGGGCGAATCGCAGTTTCTGTTGGAAAGGACAACTTCATTCGAGCGTGGGATTTGGATAGAATGGAGAAGCTGAATGAACATGACCTTGGGTTTGTTCCAGCAAGTGCTGGCCTGTCTGTGAGTCCGAATGGACATTTTGTGCTTATGGCCGATGTGATTCTGTACAAGTGGCACATTGCGACTGGCCGCATACAGGAACTCCGCGGGCATTCAGGCATGGTTACATCAGTAGTGACCACGCCTGACGGACGATATGCCGTTTCCACTGGTCTGGACGACACGCTGCGCATATGGGACGTGGCAAACGGGCAATTTGTGCATGAGTTCACGGCTTCGTCTGTCACGTCGATGGGAACTACTCCAGAAGGACGACGCGTAATTTTCGTTAGCAGCGATGACCCGGCTGAGATGGATTCTATCTTGACTGTTCTGGATTTGGAGAGTGGACAACCTCTTTGGAGACGCCCCGGAGTAAAAAAGGCAATAGTTACACCTGACGGGCGGCGATTGATTGTTGCCAACAGTGACAAAACTATGCATATCGCCGATCTGGAAACAGGCGCGCCATTGAGTGGACTTTTGCCGGACGACGGGGGAATCAGGTCACTGAGCGTATCACCAGACGGGCGATATGTGATTTTCAGTTGTTGGGATCGGACGCTGCGTGTATGGGATTTGGAGGGGACCGGAGCGAATCTTGTTATGGGGGTGCCAGCGCTTGTGAGATCAGTTTTCATTGGAAGCCAACCTTCACATTGGGTGGCGGTTACAGATTCCGACTTGCTCTTTCTTCATCCTCATAACTTTCCGACTCAAGGGCCACTTCTCACCACGGCATCACGTGTAGTCTATTCGCAGGATGCTGCGCCAGGCATCGCTCTTGCACGACCGTCTTGCTGCGGCGTAGAGTTTAACGTCCCCGCGATTACGGCTCAACGTATCGACGGTTTTGCGGTGCAGGCACCTTCTACGACATTCAACGACGAGGTACTATTGATTCGGTGCCCGCACTGCCAGACACTGCTCAGGCTGAACCCATTTTTCCTCGATATCGATTCTCCCGGTTGACGAATTCTGGTCGACCACAAACCGAGCGACCTGCCGGAGCGGAAAGAATAATGGAATACGCGAATATTGTTTCGGAAACAGAGTATACCTGCGCCTTCACTCAGGTATGAGACAATATTATCCGATTCTTGGTTTCGCTCGTCCGATGCCGAATTCAGTTCGACCGGCATTGCTGACCGGGGTGGAGAAGGATCAGACCGTTTTTTTCGGAAATCGGGTAATCCCGTTCCTTCACGTAAATATGGACATCAACAACCGCCCGTCAATCGCCGCGAAGAGACAAAACCGTTTCCTCGGTAACATCAGAACCACGGGATGCTTCAACTGATGCGCCAACAGCGGTTGGTGGGGGAGCAAAAAGTGATAACTTTCGGAAAAAGCAAAACAACCGGGCAATGTGCCCACAATAAAAAATATGAAAAATAACGATACAGATGAAACAATCCGGCAGGTGCTTGAAATCGCGGCAGAGGTAATCGCAGTCGTCCTGATGATTCTCCCGTTTTTCCAATCTCAGGACAGCAAGAAGACAAAGTAGTACTGGCATCATGAATCAAGTATTATGACTTGGGCTCTCTGCCTCAACTGTGGCGACATAAAATTTGGCGCCATCTGCCCGTGCCCAATGTGTCATTTCGAAACGAGCGGTGACTATGATTTAGATATTACTTTCAGCGACCCTACGATTCCCGAGAACACGCTCAGGGAATTAGGAGCAGTCGTATGGGCGATTCGCGAGGTATCCGATGATCCGGTGGAATGCTATTGGGCATTTTTGCAGTATGTTTCTATCCATCATCCTTCGATCCTCACGATCACTCTCGAGGACGATATGCCTCAGCGTGTTGCCCGGATTCTTGATGCCATCACGATTCCTGCTCCTGCTCCCAAGAAGTCATTTTTTAGACGTCTATTCCGAAGCGATGATGCCGAGTCACCCGAACGTGCTAGACTGCGGGCAAGACTACAAGCCGAGGCAGTCGAACGGACCAGACTGGAAACCGAGGCAGCCGAACGGGCTAGGCTGGAAACAGTCGCAGCAATAACCCTGATTACCCAACGTGCGCTCGCCGCCGGCATCGGAACGCCCGAAACGGTCACCTCGATCATTTACAATATGTCCGTCCAGGATTTCCGGAATCTCACCGACGGGTTCCCGAATCTTTCCCGTGTGGATTTCAGATAGAAATGAACCAAACTGTAACAACTGCCCAACAGATGTGGTGCCGAGCGGAAATATATCCCAGATGCGCGAACTGCAGATGCCTGTCGCGAAGTCTGAGATGGACATGAAGATACCAACTTGCCAAGAAATGATTGTCAGGATGCAAAAATATCCCCGAGTTGTTGCCCAAAACGCTGCGGTATTGGATTGCAAGATCAATCCAATTACTCACTGTTCGGACGAACAATTATCGTCTATGGAGTCTGATCTGGTAAATTACGCAGTCGCTTTTGAAGAAACCAAAGAGACACCATTGTGCCAGCCGTGAGCCCAAGATCCTACTTCAGCCACACATTGATATTTTCCAATTTCCAGTGGCTTCTGATTCTCGGCTTGACTGCGGGCGTCGTCTACCTTGCTTTCCGACTCATGCGACACAGGGGATCGCATGGGAAGCTTGTTCGAAGCGAGTCCACCATAGAGCAAGCGGTGGAAATCGAGGCACCTGACGAACAGCTTTTCCACATCCTCCAAATTGAGCCACAAAGAAACGCGCAACCCCTTGAAGTTCCTGCCCGTGTCAGGACTTCTCTTGAGTCAGTCCTCCAGCGCAGTCCTGCCATTTTTCAAACAGGAAAGGAAATGGCAGACAGAAGTTTTCGAGTGATATTCTCAAGCGAAGTCACCCAGAGCCTCAGTTCAGGAGAGGCCAAACTCGTCAGGGATAGGAGCATCAGGGCGTTCTACCTCGCAGCAGGCCACAATGCCAGCACTCTGGGAAGGCCTTAGCTCCTACACCGACAGTGTTGGCGAGAATCTGCACGAACCTCGAAAACATTTTTCCAATTGCTTGACACGAAATTCTGCGTAATGCCAAATCCCACGCATGATCACTGTGACCCTCAATCAATCGGAACGCGATGTCCTTTACCGCCAAGAGCAAGCAAGCAAAGATGATGGCGGGTGGCAGCGCCTTTTAGTGACCCTTCAAGAATTGACCGATGAGTCGAACGGGGAACTCACCATACTTCCAATTGTTTTGGAACGCATCCAGCGATACGCGTTTTCATACGGCAAGGGGGGATGGGAGGACCGGCTGAAAGCGATTTTTGAGAGAACGCTTGGGCCGGGGCTGGACGGAAATATCTGACAGCGCAATTTGCCCATGCCATCCCCTCGCAATATGGATGGCACCAAGCTGAAAACCTGATTGAGGAAATGATTCCGGCATCTCGACGAGGCATATCTCCTTGATCCCAAATCCAAATTCCCCAACATCTCTGATTCGGGCCTTGGTCCAGACGTGATTTACCGTCATCAGAAAGACAATATTGTCGGCTAGGCGCATTGATTGCTGCAAGAACGCCCTGATCTGACTCCACGGCGGATTGGTTACAATCCAATCAACCCTGCGATCCCACTCAAAGAAATTTTTATCTTCTTTGATCTCGCACCAAGCTGCATCCGGCATTGCTCGGAGAAAATTTCCGTCACCCTTGCATGGCTCCAAGATTCTTCCTTTGGGCTTGAAGTGCTTGACGATTCTTTCCGCCAGGTGTCTCGGGGTCTGAACATCGTCATTGCTGTCATAATCACGGTTGGGTTGGTATTTCATAGTACGACTAAAGTACTCACTATTCCGAGAAATGTACAACCTTTTGTTACGCCGAGTCAGGGCGATCTTGGAAAAATCTCATAGGAACGCCCGACAGGTCACTGGTGGAAGCCCCGTCCAAATCAATGCCGGTTTCGCACACCAATTCGTATCCCCCTGAGATTGAATCATCGACGTGAAACTCCGATCTGCCAAGACGCACGTACTGTCGTGGAGCCCGTCGCGCACCATTAAGCTCTCCCCATTCTAGAACGATCATGTAAAATTCTCCATCAGGCACCGTATCAAGAATTTGCGGCATAAAGATGCCATCCAGCTTTACTTCAACGAGGCATCGAAGAATCGAGTCTTCCATCATGACATCATCCCTCGCTTTACCATCCGCTTCTTTCAAGATCATTGTTCGCGCTCTTTTTTTTCATTGCGGCGTTTTCAAAACGAGGCATTGGCATTGGGGATCGTGGTTGAAACGCGATTGGGCCGAACTTCGATTCCATCTAGTCCAGTTTTCAGCCGAATAGATTCCCCCTGACCCTTTGCCCGTGTTGGCTCCGGCATTTCATCGGAAAGAGATGCAATCAGACTACAGACGCAGCAGAGCTGCCAATAGCGAAGGCATGATAATAGTCAGTAAATCCAGGGTAGGAAGCGACGAGTGCGAGCCATGTATTCGGCATATTCCGGAAATCTGCCACACAGCCGTTCCTCCTCCCGGCGGGATTTCGCAAAGAAGAACGGAATGAGCGCGACCGCCGCTAGAGCTGCTGGCCAACTCAACCAGGCGAGTGCCCAGCCAAAAGCCACCAGAATCACGCTGGTGTAGAGCGGATGTCGGATTCTCGTATAGATCCCGTGCTGGACGAGCTTGGCGTGGGTGACCGGATTCGGGAATGGGCTGAGGTTTCTCCTGAGTGTCGCCGCTCCGGCGACCGCGATCCCCGCAGCGATGAGAAGTAACAAACCCCCAGCGTATCGGTAAACCGCCGGACCCGTCCCCGGAAGCAACAACCCGAACACAACCACGGCGGCTAAGAGGGCTCCCTGCCCAGCGACCCAGATTCCTCCACGCTCGACGAAGCGATTCATACGAGATCTGACATAGGCCGGAGAACTACGCCGCCCGGTTCTTCAGGGTCTCCCAAAGCTTGGAGTGGTCAAGGAGGATGTTTTTGAGGCCTTGCTGGATGGTCTTGGAATTCAGTGCCTGGGTGCTCATGAGGGTGTGGGCGTCGAGGGCGCCCATGATGGCGTTGAGGAGTTCGGCGTTGAGATCGGGGGAATTGGCAAATTGCTCGCGGGTGTTGTTCGCGGCTTGCTGCTGGAGCTTCTCGGACTCCAGGAGCTTTCCCATGATGACGTTGTTCACGTAAACGAGTTTGTCCTGGTCTGTGAGTTCGCCTTCGAAGAGGTCGTTGACTTTCTCGATGATGACGTCGAGGAGCACTCGTTCTTTTGCCCGGGCCTTGCCGGTGCCCTGCTCGTCACTGGGATAGAGTTTGGGGTGATCCCCGCCGAGTGGCAGGACCCGCTTGCCGAGGTTTTTCAGGTTGTGATGGGTGAGCATGACCTTGGAGAGATCGATACCCTCGCGTTCGCGCCCAAATTCCAGCAGAGGGATGAGGAGCTTGAAGAAGATGCTGCGCTTTTCGATCTCTGTGCTGCCGTAGTCGAAGATCTGGGACAGGAAGGTGTAGAGGCGCACGAAGGCTCCCATGTCGCTCTTGAAGAGGAGGAGGGCGTTGAGTTCGCTCTCTGCGGCCTCGATGGCCTTTTCATCCTCCTTCGCTTGAGCCAGCTTCAGCGCCTCCTGCGCGGACTTGTAGCGACGCAGCAGGCGGTCCGCCACGGGTTCCAGTGCGCCGGTGAGGTCACCCTGTTTCGCTCCGGTTTTGAAACTGACCTCCACCACGCGATCCACCTCGAAGGAATCGTAGTGCCCGGCGGCATCGAGCTTTGCCCGGAGGTTATAGATGAGGTGTGGGTCGGTGGTGTCCGCGAGTTCCGCCGTGGTGTAGTAGGCTTTGAACGAGGTGAGGATGTCCTTTGTGTCGTTGACGAAATCGAGCACATAGGTAGTGTCCTTGCCGGGATAGGCGCGATTGAGGCGGGAGAGTGTCTGCACGGCCTGGATCCCCTCCAGTCGCTTATCCACATACATCCCGCAGAGGAGCGGCTGGTCGAAGCCGGTTTGGAATTTGTTCGCCACGAGGAGAATTTGATACTCGTCGCCCTTGAAGGCTTCCCGGATGTCGCGACCGTTGAGGTTGGGGTTCAAAGTCGCACCGTTCTCGCTGAAGCCGTCCGGGCCGGAGTCCTTATCATTCACCTCGCCGGAGAAGGCCACCAGCGTCCGCATGGGGTAGCCGCAGCTCTTGATGTATTTGTTGATCGCCAGTTGCCAGCGGACGGCTTCCACCCGGCTGGACACGACGACCATGGCCTTGGCTTTCCCATTCAGGAGCGGCGCCACGTATTGCCTGAAGTGTTCGACCACGATTTGGACTTTCTGGGCGATGTTGTAGGGATGGAGTCGCACCCAACCCATGATCCCCTTCATCGCCGCGTCACGCTCGACGGTCTTGTCATCGTATTCCTGGCCTCCGTGGGCGAGTTTGAAGGCCAGCTTGTAGGGCGTGTAATTCTGGAGCACGTCGAGAATGAACTTTTCCTCGATGGCCTGCCGCATGGAATAGACATGAAACGGTGCGGGCAGGTTGCTGGGGCCGGCGGGCTTCTTGGGATCCGGGCGGGTGCCGAAAAGTTCCAGCGTCTTGGTCTTCGGAGTGGCGGTGAAGGCGATGAACGTAATCCCGGCATCCGAGGCCCGCGTGGTCATCTGGGCGGCTAGAATATCCTCCGTGCTGACCTCCCCACCATCGGCGAGATCCTTCAATTCCTCAGGTGAGAGCACCGCCTTCAATTTCGATGCTGCTTCGCCGCTCTGGGAACTGTGCGCCTCGTCGGCCAAGACCGCGAACCGCTTACCCTGGGTGGCGGCCAGTTTGCGGACGGCCTCCAGGGCGAACGGGAAGGTCTGGATCGTGCAGACGACGATCTTCTTGTCGCCGGAAAGTGCCGTGGCCAGTTCCTCGCTCTTGCTGGTGTAGGCGCCTTTGATCGTGGCCACGACCCCGCTGGTGCGCTCGAAGTCAAAAATTGCATCCTGGAGTTGCGAGTCGATCACGTTGCGGTCGGAGACCACGATCACGGTGTCGAAAACCTTTTTGCCCTGTGCGTCGTGGAGGTCGGCAAGAAAGTGCGCGGTCCATGCGATGGAATTTGTTTTGCCCGATCCCGCCGAGTGCTGGATGAGATACCTGCCGCCCACACCATCCTTGAGGACCGCCGCCAGAATATCGCGCGTCACGTCGAGCTGGTGGAACCTCGGGAAAATGATCTGCACGATCTCCTTCTTTTTGTCCCGTTGTGCGATGATGTAGCGGCCGAGGATTTCGAGCCAGCTTTCGCGGGCCCAGACCTTTTCCCAGAGATACGCCGTGCGGTGTCCACCCGCCGGGTTCACTGGATTGCCCGCCGCGCCGTTGTCGCCCTGATTGAAGGGCAGAAACTCCGTGGCCGGTCCGTCGAGCTTCGTGACCATGTGGACCTCGCTGTTGCTCACGGCAAAATGCACCAGCGCCCCGTTCGGGAACGACAGGAGGGGTTCGGGAGCCTGCCCCTTCGGGCGTGGTAAGCGGTCGAAACGATACTGGTCAATCGCGTCGGTGATGCTCTGGGTGAAATCCGTCTTCAGCTCCACCGTCGCCACCGGGATGCCATTGAGGAAGAGCACGAGGTCGATGCAGTTCTCGTTGTGAACGGAATACCGGACCTGGCGCACAATCCGGAGGCGGTTGGCAGCATACCGGACGAGGATCTCCTCATTGAGGGCCAACGCCGGTGAAAACTGCGCAAGCTTGAGCGGTTGCCGCAGGCCCAGCAATTCGATGCCATGCCGGAGCACATCGAGCGTGCCTCGCTGGTCGATCTGATCCCGCAGGCGCGAAATAAGCACGTCTCCGGCCTGGCCGCCGTGATTTTTCGTGAGGACTTCCCAGGCCTTCTGCTGCGTGCCCTGCACCCAAGTCAGCACATCCGCCGGGAACAGTGCCCGTGCCCGGTCGTAGCCCGCCGCATCGTCCTCGGCATACAACCATCCGCGCGAGGCGAGGGACTCGCAGATCTCATTCTCGAAATTGATTTCTTTGTGGAGGCTCATTTTTGATTTGCGGGTTGATTGTTAAACGTGGTCTCCCATTCTCCCAGCGTCTTGACCACCGCTTCGATGGCGGGCGGTTCGTCGAAAAACATCTCGCGCATCGAATCGAGATCCTTCGCGATCTCGCCGAAACGCGTCTCGTCGGGCAAGAGACGTAGGGTGCCGCGTATCGCAGTTTCATAGCTCGCCCATTTGGCGGCGTAGAAGGCGGTTTTGTGCTCGACGACCTTCGCCAGCAATTCGTCCTCGCCTGCGGCCTCGGTCCCGGTGCCGTTTTCGATCATCGCCGCGAGGTCGCAATAGTGGCGCGAGTAGCGGGCGGGAAATGCTCTCTCCGGTGCCAGATGCGCCATTTGGTGAAGGATGGTTGCCTTTTCCCAGAATGTCCGGACGGCGCTGATCACCTCCGTGTCCGGTTCGTCGAGTGCCTCCGGGAAGGCGTCGGCCAGATAGGGACGCACCAATTTCACTTCTGAAGGTTCATGATCGGAGCGTGCTCCGAACTCGATTTTGACCGCCGGTTTTAGGTAGGCGGACAGGGCGGGCGTTAATCCGGTTGCCGGATAGGCGAAAGCGAGCGATTGGCCCTCGGGATCGCTCTCGTCCGGTTCCAGCCGCCATCCCTCGTTTCCCAGATGAACTCGAATCGCGCTCTCCAACTCCGGCTGGATCGCCTCGAAGATCTTTTTTTGTGCGGCCTTGCCAAGCGCTTCGTTCGTCCTTTTGAAAGGCTTTCCTGTCAGGTTGGCGGGGTCGCTGTCACCGTAAAAACCGAGGCTGACCCGGTGGATCGACAGGTCGATATCCTCGGAAAACCGCCGGATCAGGCCGTAGGCCTTCGACAGCGAAGTGCCGCCCTTGAAGAGCAGGTCCCCTCCGACCGACTCCAGTGCGAAGAGGCGTTTCAGCGTCCAGCATACCCAGAAGTCCTTTTCGATCACATCGGGAGGCAGACCGAGATTGGCGGCGGCCTGCTGGAAGTAAACCTCACGTTCGGTTGCTGGCAGTGTAGCGAAGGTATCCATGCTCTTCAGTTCCCGTTCCCTCGGATCTGGTCAAATGGGCGGTGCATCCATGCCGGGGTGTGGACGCGGTCTTGCCAGAGCTTCTCCCGATCATCCGGCGAGAGCGTGCGCTGCAAGTGGGCGATATGGGCCGCCGTCACTCCGTTCTTGCCGAGATAGCGAAAGGCCTGGATGACAAGCCCCGATGTGGTTCCGGCGGTCGCCATGTTCTTCGGGGTGGTGCGCTTGAGACGGATATGCTGCCTGCCGATCTCGATGATCTTCTCAGCCCCGTCGGTCAGGTAAACGATCTGCGCGGGAACCTGCCGGGAGAGGCCGAGGAGATTTACCGCATAAGCCGCGGACGGTTGCAGGCGAATGGCCTCCGACTTCGCGATGGCCTGGGCGACCGCGTCCGGCGAGGGACTCAACAGGCCGATCTTCGGATGTTGTTTCGGGTAGTCGTAGAGTCCGCGCACGAGGTGGCGGATCGTCCCCGCCTGCCGGAGCCGTGCCAAGGCCATGTCCACAGATTTGCGCGGTCCGAGGTCGAGGAAGTGCTTCGGGGTAAAGACCCAGCCTTTTCCATTCCCGTGGATTCGTGCCATGACCTTGTCTTGAATGGATTTCAAAATAATCGCCCCTGAGATATGTGGGAAAAACTACCAACTTTTCCCCACAAGGCAAGACCAGATGCCAAGCCGTCGATGACGGAGGGCTAGGTTCATCCGGCGAAAGGGGCGGCGAGTTGGCGCACGTCGATCTGGCCGGTGACGGCGGCGGAGATCAGTGCGGTGCGGCGTTCTTGTAGCAGGTCGATGGCGTGTTGGGTTTCGATCTGATCCCGCAGGCGAGAAACGAGCACAGGCAGTCTTCACAATGTCGGATGTGTTTTCCAAGCATGTTTGATTGAGGTTAGGTCTGTCGTTTGAGCGCATCCAGGGTCTGGCCGTCGGCATCCCGCCACTCCAACCATCCATTGGCGGTGCGGCCCATGAGGGACAGGGCGGCGATGCTGGGGGATCGGAAAAGGT
>Ga0222668_1001063_pt1 | contig 13921 bp, 19 predicted proteins | sample AntAcemetagen728_FD_179823 | JGI IMG/M metagenome (GOLD analysis project Ga0222668, IMG submission 179823) | Saline water microbial communities from Ace Lake, Antarctica - #728 | ecosystem: Environmental > Aquatic > Non-marine Saline and Alkaline > Saline | place: Antarctica: Ace Lake... | reverse complement strand
AATGGTTTTGTTAATACGGTGGTCTGAGAATGGATAAGTGGGCTCCACGTTTTAGGGCCTTTAGTTTCTGACTGATTACCATGAGCGCTTTTCAGATTGCTATTTTAAACCAGTGGAATCACCGGCCATCTTAATTTTGGCCCAAACGGTGTCATAATAAATAGGGGATGGATTAGCTATCTTCGATGGCAGCCGATCTCCAATTCAAACTCGTCATCAGTAAAAACGCCCCGCATGGCACAGAAATGCGGGGCGTTTTGCTTTTCACACAGTTTCCCTTATTAGAAAGAAAGGAGCCTTGCTTGGAATACATGATTTTAACGTTCGTCTCTGTCGCGCTGTTGCTGGCAGTCATCGCTTTTATCAAGGAGCGACGACTGCGTCTGGCGCTACAGGGTATTCTCAGACATTTGATTCATCGCTGGAGAGCACATGGAAAAACAGACACTTCGAATGACATTGACGCTGATCCTGCTGACCGGGGCCGGCTGTAGTTCCGACGAAAACAGTCGTGTAGCCGAACTGGCCACGCAACAACTGGAACGTCAGTCGGATCAAAACCGCCGGATGGCCGAACTGCAACAGGAAGTCGCCTCTGGTTCACGCGAGCTGGTGGAAGCTGATGCCAAAGCCCGACAGGAGATGGTCACGCTGCAGCGCGAAATCCAGACTGAGCAAAATGAAATCGGACATCAACGGGATCAGCTGGAGGCAGAACGCCGTGACATCGCCGACAGCCGAAATCGTGATCCGATCATTGCGGCTGCGATCACCAGGGTGGCATTTGTAGTGGTCAGTCTGCTGCCCCTGTTGGTTTGCTGGCTGTTACTGCAGCAGAAGGTTGAACCGGCAGACAAGAATGAGATCACAGAGTTACTGCTGGACGATCTGATCTCAGCGGAACCACGGCTGCTACCACCTGCTGCATCAAAGCCAGGCAAACTCCGATTAACGGATTTACCCCAACCACCTGATACCCTATCAACAGAAAGGGAAACCTAATATGTCACATGTTGTCACGATTCAAACAGAAGTCCGCGACGCCGAGGCACTGGGCTTGGCCTGTCGCCGACTCGACTTGGGAGAGCCCGTTCACGAAACCGTTCCGCTATTTAGTGGGGAAGCGACCGGCTATTGTGTTCGGTTACCCGACTGGCGGTATCCCGTCGTCTTCGACGTGGATCAAGGCCAGGTTCGATACGACAACTTTGAAGGTCGCTGGGGAGAGCCGGCCCAGCTCAACAGGCTGCTTCAATGCTACGGAGTCGAAAAATGTCGTCTCGAAGCACGCCGGAAAGGGCATTCCGTCCTGGAGAACCAGCTCAGCGACGGTTCCATTAAACTTACCATTCAGATCGGAGAGGGTCATGCAAACAATTGAAATCATTTTTTCAACCGATGGTCGGTCCCGGATCGAAACCCGCGGCTTTACCGGTTCCCGGTGTAAGGACGCTAGCCGGTTTCTGGAAACGGCGCTGGGGAAAGTCTCCTCGGAAAATCTGACCGCCGAATATCATCAAACCGTCCCACACCAACCCAACCATATAATACAGGAAAATTAACTTTCGCAAATCAACAGATTCAGGTCTTGCCGAACCCGATTACCGAAGATTCGCCACAGGTGCGTGTGCTGGTGGTTGTTGAAGGGACGCATGACATCAAGTTCCTGCGACGGATCTCCACTCTTCTGCACACCGATGATCCTACACTGCCTGATCTGGCCAGCATGGAACGCAAAAGGGAACTCATCTTTCTGCCGATCAGCGGCCATCCTCAAGCCTGGATCAGACGACTGGCTCCTCTCAACCTGCCAGAGTTTCATCTGTATGATCGCGAGAAGTCACCGGTCACAGAACAACGTCAGCAAACAGTCGACACGATCAATCAACGTCATCGCTGCCGCGCCATGTTGACCAAAAAGCGGAGTCTGGAGAACTATCTGCATCCGCAAACCATTCAGGCCGTTGCTGGTGTGGAACTGGATTATGGCGACCATGATTGTGTGGCAACCGTTGCGGCGCAACAGATATTCGAAAGCAGTCATGGCAACCCCAACTGGAAACAGCTCACCCGACGTACTCGGGTGCGACTGACAAATCGAGTCAAGCACTGGCTCAATACCAGTGCCGTCGAACAGATGACGGTTTTATTACTACAGGAACGCGATCCTGAGGGAGAAGTCATCTCGTGGTTGGAGTCGATCAGCCGACTGGCGGAAACCACTTAAGCACAATTCACACCTTCTTTTTTCTTCAAACCATCAAGGAAATTTCTATGTTACTATCAAAACGTCTGGCGGAGAACGTACGCGCCTGTTTTACTGGCATCTGGATTCAGAGCCATGAACACGATGAAGCATTGCTGGAGATGTCCCGGCTCTGCCACAGTGAAGACTGGCGGCTATTCTCATGGGACATTGACCGGGGACTGCAGGGAACGGAACTCGCTCCTAACAGCGACACATCGCTCCTCGATCCCCTGGCAGCCATCCACTGCCTGAGCAGTCAGGCCGATCCGGGGCGGCCTACTTTACTGGTCCTGAAAAACTTTCATCGGTTCATCAATTCTCCCGAAATCATTCAGGCGCTGACACAACAGATCAATCTGGGGAAACAGGCACGGACGTTTATTGTCATACTTTCCAGCCTGGTCCAGATCCCCACCGAACTGGAAAAACTGTTTGTCTGCCTGGAGCATGAGCTCCCTGATCGAAGTCAACTGGAAGAAATTGCCCGCAGTATCGCCACGGAAACGGGAGAATTGCCGGAGGGACCAGAGCTGGAGCGTGTTCTGGATGCCGCCTCAGGCCTGACACGATATGAAGCGGAAGGGGCCTTCAGTCTCTCGCTCGTACGACATAGCTGCATTGAAGCCTCAGTCGTACTGGAACTGAAATCCCAGACGCTGCTGAAAAGTGGTCTGTTATCACTGCACCAGGGATCGGAATCATTTGTTGAACTGGGTGGCCTAGAAGCCCTCAAAGCCTTTTGTCTGCAAACTCTCCGGCCCCGCCCCCAGGAACAATCGTTGGTTCGCCCGCGTGGCGTATTGTTACTGGGTGTTCCGGGAACCGGTAAAAGTGCATTTGCCAAAGCACTAGGAAAAGAGACCGGGCGTCCCACACTGACACTCGATGTCGGTACCCTGATGGGTTCTATGGTGGGGCAAACGGAGGAGCGAACGAGACGAGCCCTCCGGATCGTCGACGCCATGCAACCAGCCATCCTGTTCATTGATGAAGTCGAAAAAGGGCTGAGTGGCTCTGCCTCTTCCGGACAGTCAGACAGCGGTGTTTCCACACGTATGCTGGGAACGCTGCTCAGTTGGCTCAACGATCATACTTCAGACGTGTTCGTGGTCTGTACCGCGAACGACATCTCAAAACTGCCGCCGGAGTTTGTGCGGGCCGAACGCTTTGATGCACTGTTCTTTCTGGATTTACCGGGGGATGACCAGAAGCAGGCTATTTGGCGTCTGTATCGTGATTTGTTCGAACTCTCTTCAGATCAGCCATTGCCCGACGACCGGCACTGGACTGGTTCGGAAATCCGGGCCTGCTGTCGTCTGGCGGCACTGCTCGACGTGCGCTTAGTTAAAGCCGCTGAAAACGTGGTGCCAGTGGCGGTCACCGCCGCCGAATCGGTGGCTCGTTTAAGGCGTTGGGCCAGCAAACGCTGTCTGTCTGCAGAACAACCGGGCGTGTTTAGCAACGACGAACGTTCCGGTTCGCATTCACGCCGGAATTTCTCACGTGATCCTCACAGAAACTAAACTGAACTCTATTTAAGGAGACTATATGACTACAGTCGAAGAAGTAAATACCCGCACCGATCCCATTGATCGGCTGCGATCAACGATGTGTGCCACGCGTATCAGTTTTGAATGGTTTGGCACGCGTAAATCGCTGACACGCGACCAGAAGACCCAGGCTGCCGAATCGTTTGGGGCGGAAGGGACCTTCCTGAGTGCGGGAAAGAAACTACTGGATACGGGACACCCTCGGTTCCGAGCCGTGAATGCGGTCCGGCAGCGGGTGCGCACGTACTGGACTTCAATCAGCCTGCCCTTTCCGGAAGCGGGAATACGGTTACTGCGCCAGGATGCTCTGACTGCATTTCAGGAGCAGATGAATCTGTTTGTGGTAGAACTTAACGAAGCTGTTTCTCAACTGGATGAACAATACCTGTCCCTGAAGTCAGCAGCCAGGGAGCGTCTGGGGAGTCTCTTCAATGACGATGATTATCCCGTGAGCCTGACTGGTCTGTTCGAAGTGACCTGGGACTTTCCCAGCGTCGAACCACCGGATTACTTAAGGCAACTCAATCCGGAACTGTACGAGCAGGAATGCCAGCGCGTGCAGTCACGATTTGAAGAGGCGGTCAGGCTGGCGGAAGACGCCTTTCTGGGTGAACTATCGCAGTTGGTGTCGCATCTGACAGACCGTTTGAGTGGCCAAGTCGATGGCCGGCCTAAAGTCTTTCGTGATTCCGCCATCGGAAACCTGCACGAGTTCTTTGAACGGTTCCGCTCCCTGAATGTACGGTCAAACGAGCAACTGGATGTTCTGGTAGCCCAGTGTCAGGGAATCGTACAAGGCATCCAGCCCCGGGAATTACGAAAACGCGGTGAACTTCGTCAGCAGGTTGCTTCAGAATTGTCTGGAGTCCAGGCAGCCCTGGATGGTCTGTTGATTGATCGACCACGGCGTCAGATTATCCGAACCCCCAAATGAGGTAATCTACATGAAACTTTTGATCTCGCCACAGGGGACTGTGCACTGCGTTTACTCAGAAGCCATTGACCTGGCAACCCTCGGTCGACTGGCCATCTCACGTGGCTCATATGTCGAACCGAATGTAGACGGTCTTTGGAACGTGGATCTGTCTCCCGTGGATGGGCCACAGCTGGGACCATTTACGCAGCGGAGTGCTGCCCTGGAATCCGAAACGGACTGGCTAGAGCAGCATTGGTTGCCGCCAGATACCAGTCCCTGAGAACTGACGACTTAATTTGATAACTGGTTTGCCCCGGTCCCGCAGGTTTGTAACCCGCAGGATTCGGGGCTTTTTTTGTTTAAACATTTTTATTTCGAAGGAGACAACTGATGAAACAGGCAGATTTAAATCGGGCGGTTGCCCTGGCAACCGGCGAAAGCATGTCGACGGTGAAGCGTTTGGGCTTCTTATTAGCTGAACCCCATGAATCGGTTGATCCGGATTCCGAAACGTCGGGACCACTGGTCATCGACTGGGATGAGTTGGAAACCAATCGACTGAATTCCGAGCGACAAGGGGCACGCCATGAACCAGTGGTGGCCTGATCTTCAAAAGAGCAAATGCTGTCGAACTACCCCAGAGGACCTTATTGCACGGTCGAATGCACTGTCAGCCCTGCGGCAAACCATGCACGCCGGTCACATCAAGGGACGTCGTGGAGTGAAAGGTAATACACGTCGCAGGAAACGACGTCGCAAACGATTGCCGCTCACATAAACAAACATTCTGTGTTATTAACCAATTTGAAACAAAATCAGAAAGCCTTTTATGAAACTTTTATTGATCAACAACGATGGCGGTGGTTTCGCCGATTTTATCGAGGTCCCCGCAGGAACGACTGTGTCACAGCTCTTCGAACAGAAAATGGGGGATGCCGTGGCCCGCGATTACCTGATTCGCGTGAATCGCCAGCCCTGTCCTCCGAATCAGCGTTTACAGGACGGGGACCGAATTTCCATAACGCCTACGAAGATTGAGGGGGCGCGGTCCTAGTTCTTGTATTTCCACAGGCTGTCGGGCCTTCGTTCTCGGCAGCCTGTTCTGATATTTCTTTATTGAAAGAGGAGACCATGAAACATCCACGAAAACAACTCTGGCGGACTGCCAGTCGAATTCATCACTGCCTGGTGTCAGAAGAACTCCCGTCACTATATGAAATGCCATTCCAGGCATGGTGGTACTGTGATCGGTTGATGCGAAAACGCCAACAAGCACAACGCAGAGGCTGGGATTCAGCCGCATCAAAGCTGGAGCGAGAACTGATATTTAGTGTTGCCCAGTTGATCCAGCAACTGACCACCTTACATGGAAAATTGTCGTCGGATTCACCACAGCAGCAGATCTCCTCTGTTGGGGAAATCTATGCAGAACTACTGGCTATAGAGGAAGAATTCGGAGAGCTGCAGCTGGATCTCCGTGCGCAGAGTATTTCAGTCATCACAGAACGAATTGAACTGGAAGGCGTCTATCTGGGGCCGTTCGAGATTTGCCTTGACTATGGAAACCAGAACACCGATGGATCACTCCATTACCGGGTGATCGCTAGAGACCCCAATCCGGCAATTACCAATGATAGTGTCACACATCCCCACGTTCAGTCGGAAGTCGTCTGTGAAGGAGAGGGACGATTGGCGATACGCTGGTCACTGGAAAAAGGACGGCTGTTTGATTTTTTCACGATGGTGGCCAGCCTGTTGCGGACTTATAACCCCGACAGCCCCTATGTGGCACTCAGAGACTGGGACAGCATTGAATGTACCGAGTGCGCCGATGTGATCGCGGCCAATTCACAGACACGCTGTGACAACTGTGAAATCACACTCTGTACGGAGTGTGCCCGGGACTGTTCCGACTGTGATAGTCCGTTTTGTCATGAGTGTTTGTCGCACTGTGATAGCTGTCACGGCAACTGTTGTTCGTCCTGTTTGAAACAGTGCATTCAGTGTCATGCTGACTGCTGTCAACGTTGTTTACTTGAAAATGAAAGGTGCTCTGATTGTGATGCAGAAGAAATCGAAGAAACAGAGGAAGAATTACAGGAAACCCATACAGCAGAAGCAAACCCGGTTACCGCAACTGCGGTTCAGCCCGACGGCCTGGGCGAAACTGTTGTACCTGCGTGATTATGGAGGCACCGAAGTCGGTGGCTTCGGGATTACTTCAGAGGACGATCTGCTGCTGGTACAGGACCTACAGCTTGTGGAACAGACCTGTTCGTTGGCTCATGTGGCTTTCGACGATGAGGCGGTGGCCAACTTCTTTGACGATCAGGTAGACTCAGGTCTGCGTCCTGAGCAGTTTGGGCGGATCTGGATTCATACGCATCCCGGCGATTGTCCTTTACCCAGTCAAACCGATGAAGAAACCTTTGAGCGTGTCTTTGGTCGATCCAACTGGGCGGTGATGTTCATTCTGGCACGGACAGGGCAAACCTATGCCCGGTTAAAATTTAATGTGGGACCCACGGCTGAATATGAGATCCCAGTGAAACGGGATTACTCTCGCAACTTTGCTGGCTGTGATCCAGATCGTTGGGAGGATGAATATATAGACCATGTTCATCCGCAACAGAACAGTCGTCTGTCCCCGTCTGCTTTTGAGCAAACCGCAGACTTTGACTGGGAAGAGGACTGGCTCTTTGCTGAATACGGATTGAAAGGAGAAGAGATTTGAATAAATTAAATTTGACTATGGATCGTTTCCAGAGACAGAGTGATCTGATCCCGGCAGAACGGCTTTCTCAGCTGACGGCAACCGTCATCGGTGTGGGAGCCATTGGTCGTCAGGTCGCCCTGCAACTGGCGGCCATTGGGACACCACAGATTCAGTTGATTGATTTTGATACGGTGGAATCGACCAATATCACGACTCAGGGATACCGAAGTCAAGATCTCGGGCAGTCTAAAGTGGAAGCGACAGCCCAAGCTATTCAGGAGCTTGATAATTCGATTCAGGTAGATACAATTCCAGATCGGTTTCGTCCGTCCATAAGTATAGGAGAGGCTGTTTTCTGTTGTGTGGATTCCATTTCCGCACGCGCCGCAATCTGGCGGTCCGTCAGCAAACGATGTGAATTCTGGACAGACGGAAGAATGTTGGGCGAAATCATTCGTGTCTTGGCAGTTTCGTCTACAAATGACTTCGGTCGGTATTCAGAAACTTTGTTCCCACAGGCTGAGGCTCAAACTGGCAGCTGTACCTCGCGCAGTACCATCTACGCAGCCAGTATCGCTGCGGGAATGATGATTCATCAATTTACGCGTTGGCTTCGAGATATTCCTGTTGACGTTGATATGACCCTCAGTCTTCTAGCTGGTGAAATAAACGTAAAATAAAGATTAAAACAGGCAGACATATTTGAGAATTGCAAATAGAAATGACAACGGATAGCGGGCCACCTCCAGCGGTGGCCCGCTATCTTTTTTTAGCTATCAGAGAATTGATCGAATCGTTTTCCAATTCAGTGGTCCGTTTCTGAAGCGATTTGTACAAGAGTCTGATCGACGCCAGTAGTAGTAAGTTGGTTCGCTCAGTGTCTCACGCCCACAGAAGACACGGATCGAGAGCCCTGACTGCATGCGGTCTAAACTTGTTGTTCGCCAGAACGCTTCACGGTCCGGGTTTCGCCGCTGGTCAGCGCGACAAATGGTCAACAATACTTTTTCTAGATATTGAAGGAGCAAGACTTAGTGATTTGTATGATGGCTTTGTTAAAAGCGGCGGGAAAACTACCGTGTGCCCTCATTGTGCCAAGGCTGCCGGTATCAAAACCGACCATGTTCGCCTTGGTGCCAGAATTGCGACCGAAGATGAGCTTGCCGCGAAGCTGGTTAACGCTGACAAAATCATGGATAACTAAGAGAATCACCGCTTTCATTGTTATAAAAATATGACGCAAATTGAAACCCGTGGGCTGTCCATCCGGTATACACACGTGCCGACCGGGAAATAACTTCGATAACCCTATAGCCACGATTCATCATCGTCGAAAGCGAGATCTCAACTCACCATTCAGTCAAAATCTCACTCACTCTACGAAATGTTGTGCTTGATCCGAAACGCTATTGACACAATAATGACCCGTCGGTCATAATTGGTTTTGTGTAACGGTTCCAGATTATTCTTTTCACCTAAAGGACTTTAAGATGGCATATCGGAATAAAAGAGTCGAGACGGTTTTACTTACATTATTGCTCTTACTCAGTTCGACTTCGAGCGTTCAATCGCAACAGCCGAGTGCCGCTTTAGAAAGCAAGTTTAATCTGTCAGTACAAGTTACTGACATACAACATAAAAACGGCAATCTTCTGATTAGCATTTATAACAAGAGCGACGGTTTTCCCAAAGAACCACAGAAGGCGTTAATGACTGAGAAGGTTGATCCTAATCAGCCGAGTTATACGTTTAAGAATTTGCGTGGAGGGAAATACGCAGTTGTAATTATTCACGATCTAAACAATAACGGAAAGTTGGACAAGACTTTCGTCGGCACGCCCAAGGAGCCAGTAGGCTTAAGTAACTACTCAAAAATTGGTCTATCTAATCCCCCAACATTCAATAAAGCTTTGATTACACTCGATGCTTCTGCGTCGCTGAAAATAAAGCTGAATTCGTTTTAATATTGATTCTGACAGCCTGAGAGGCATTTTTCTGACATTAAGAAAGCCTCATGTATCAATGCTCCAGATAATTGCCGTCATATTCATCGCAACGAATAGAGTGAAAAAATATGGTCAAGAAACGAAAAGAAGCTCGTATAGCCGAAATTTTGCAGGCTGCGGTTGAGGAATTCTCCGAGAACGGTTTTGTAGGAGCAAAGATTGAGGCAATCGCTGTCCGAGCGGGAGTAGCAAAGGGGACTGTCTACATTTATTACAACACTAAAGAGGAAGTTTTTGAAGCCATTGTTCGTGATCGTATTAGTCCGGTTTTCAAACTCATTTCTGGGATCGTAAAATTGTGGCCGGGGTCACAGGCGATGCTTCTAAAACAAATCATCAGTCGGTTTTACAGCGAGATCGTCGAAAATGAAGAACGACGCATGATCTTGAAAACATTGATCTCCGAGAGTGCCCGTTTCGAGGATCTTGCCAAATTCTATTTTCAGGAAATATTGGTTCCCGCGCGCAAGATGTTTAAAAGCATTATCAAAAAGGGTATCAAAAAAGGAGAGTTTCGTGACACCCCCATTGTCAACGAACCAATCATTATTGTGGGGCCAGCTCTGATGGCTGCCGTTTGGAAGATGACATTTGAGAGCGCAGAAAAATTGAATACGAAGCGATGGCTTGAAGCACATCTCGATTTAGTGATCCACGGGCTTCAGAATACAGATAATAGTTGACTAAAATGAGATCTCGGACGGTATAAGAATTATGCAAAAATTATGGTTCATTCTGAAACTTGTGCTCTTGGCAGGGGTGATTGGAACGATTGTTTATCTAATCTGGTTTTCACCGCTTTCAGTAACCGCTCATACTGCACAAAAGGGTTTGCTCATTGCTGAAGTCATGGGGACCGGGACATTGGAAGCTCGGGTCGAGACGACGATCAGCCCAAAAATTTCCGGTCGAATTGTTGAAGTGATGGCTGATCAGGGAATCCGCGTGACCGAAGGTGATTTGCTGGTACGACTCGATGATGCGGAACTCAAACAACAAGTGGAAATAGCTCAAGCAAACTTGGACGCAACATCAGCAGCCATCGTTAGGCTCACAACTGACAAAGACCGTGCTGCGGCGGTTTACAATCAAGCAAAGAAAAGCAATGAGCGGATTCTGGTTCTGGTTCAGAAAAACGCATCCAGCCAAGACGATGCAGATAAAGCGGTTGAAGCGCTCGCTGTGGCTGAAGCGGGTGTGTCGCGAGCCGAGGCAGCCATTTCCGAAGGTCAGAAGGAAATCGTCGCAGCGGAGAAGACATTGGAGTATCACCGTGCGCGATTACACGACACAAAAATCGTCGCTCCGTTTGATGGCTTGATTGTCAAACGCAACCGAGAACCAGGTGATGTCGTGGTTCCTGGAAGTTCGATCCTAACACTGATCTCGACTGACGAACTATGGATCAGAGCGTGGGTTGACGAAACAGAAATGGCTCGCCTGAAGACGGATCAATCAGCGAGAGTCTTGTTTCGTTCCGAGCCGGACAAAGCCTACCCCGGCAAAGTCGTGCGACTGGGGCGAGAGGCTGACCGTGAGACACGTGAATTCATCGTTGATGTTCTTGTCTTGGAACTGCCAACATACTGGGCGGTCGGACAACGAGCTGAAGCCTTCATCGAGATCACTCGGAAAGACGATGTACTTATGTTGCCAGCCAGCTTGATCGTCAAACGAGACAATGCGACGGGCGTGTTCATCGACAGAGATGGAGTCGCTGCGTGGCGTCCGATCAGTGTTGGCGTTCGAAGTCGTGATACTGTGGAAGTGCTGGAGGGACTCTCGGAAGGAGATTCTGTCATCACGTCCAAAATTTCGAAGATGGTGATTACTGACGGACGAAAGGTGGCGACGCCATGAACCTTGCCACTAAAGACATTCGACACAACTTCGGTCGGTTCGCACTGACAGCGGTCGGCATTGGCATGTTACTGATGGTCGTGATGGGAATGGGCGGCATCTATCGCGGCGTTGTCGAAGATGCAACGTTGCTGATTGACCGTGTGGGTGCTGATCTGTGGATTGTTCAGCGTGACACACGTGGTCCGTTCGCAGAATTGTCTCGTGTGCCTGCCAACTTGGTGTACCGTGCGGCAGCCGTCCCCGGCGTACAGTCGTCGCGAGAATTTGTGTACCACACGATTCAACGACAGCGCGACGGTCAACCACTTCGCATCGCTGTACTAGGTCTGAGTTGGCCAACGGACAAAGGCGAATGGGTACCGCTGATCACCGGGCGACCGCTGGGGCAATCCCACTATGAGATGATTACCGACAAGACACTTGGAATGTCGATTGGTGAACAGCTCAATCTCGGCAAAGAAACCTATACCGTTGTCGGCACAACAAGCAACATGATTAGTTCCGGCGGCGATGGGATCGCGTTCGTCACAGTCGCCGACGCACAAGCTATTCAATTTGATACTCCTGGAGAGGCAGTACGACTGGAGCGGGCAGCCAGAGAGTCGCGAGGCGAAGCTTTCGAGCAAGCTATCCAACAGCCCATGATGTTGGAGAATGCTGGAAGACCAACAGTTCAACTACCAGCGATTGCACGACCTCAGATCAGTGCTGTCATGGTCACACTATCACACGGAGCCAATCCGAATGAGGTCGCAAAGACAATCTCTGGCTGGGGAGATGTATCGGTTTATACCGCTGAAGGGCAACGCGAACTGTTACTCAAAGGCAGCGTCGAAAAAGTGCGTAAGCAAATTGGGCTGTTTCGCGTTCTTCTAACAATCATCGCAGCCATTATCATGGCCTTGATTTTATACACATTGACACTCGACAAGATTCACTCCATCGCTTTACTGAAACTGATCGGCGCTCCTAATACTGTCATCCTTGGATTGATCATGCAACAGGCATTGATCCTAGGTATCGTCGGATTTGGAATCGCGTACCTCGTTGGGCAACAGCTATTCCCGAAGTTCCCGCGTCGCGTGATAATTGCCAATGCTGACCTGCTGGAACTGGCGGGAATCGTGCTCGCAATCTCGGTCCTTTCCAGCATGTTGGGGATCTGGAAGGCAATGAAAGTTTCTCCAAACGAGGCGCTCTCATGACGTCGGACTCAAAGGCATATGCCATCGAAGCCGATAGCTTGACGAAAATATACGGCAGCGGTAACACCGAAGTGGTTGCCATGCGTGATGCCTCAATGAACGTCAAGCAAGGTGAAGTCGTAGCTCTACTCGGTCCCAGTGGATCTGGAAAGTCTACCTTTCTGACCGCCGTTGGACTCATAAATCCACCAACGTCCGGTCGCATTACCATCGGAGGCAAACTGGTACTGGATGGTGAAACAGCCCAGACCAACTTGCGTTCTTTTCGTCGCAAGCACATTGGGTTCATCTTTCAGAAATCGAACCTGATCCCGTTCTTATCAGCTGTGGAGAATATTCAAATCGCGATGGAGTTGAACGGAGAATCAAAACGTTCAGCTCGAAGTCGCGCGATCGAGTTAATGGATTATCTCGGCGTGGCGGACCGAGCGGACAACCTGCCGTCAATGCTTTCCGGTGGACAGCAGCAACGGATCGCGGTCGCTCGTGCCATCGCCAATCGTCCCAGTGTCATCCTCGCAGACGAACCAACCGCGGCATTAGACGGTCACCGTGGTCGGCAAGTCATGGAGTTGTTTTCCAAGGTGGCGCACGAACAAGGAGCGGGCGTTATCGTTGTAACGCACGACCATCGCGCACTCGACGTGTTCGACACAATCTACGAAATGGAAGACGGACTAATGCATGAAAATAACGATTGACTAGATGCAACAGCAAAAGCCATCCAAGAGCTTGATGAATTATTCAAGTGATTACTCATACCGACCGCTACCGAGCAACAATACCCATCGGTGAAGCGGTTTTCTGCTGCGTTGATTCTATCTCCGCACGCGCCGCAATCTGGCGGTCCGTCAGCAAAAAATGTGAATTCTGGACTGATGGCAGAATGTTGGGCGAAATCATTCGTGTATTGGTAGTTTCGTCTACAAACAACTTCGGTCAGTATTCAGAAAATTTGTTCCCACAGGCTGAAGCTCAAACTGGCACCTGTACCTCGCGCAGTACCATCTATGCAGCCAGTATTGCTGCAGGAATCATGACTCACCAATTTACGCGATGGTTACGAGAGATTTCCGTAGATTTTGATTCTACTTTCAATCTTCTTGCTGGTGAAATCACCGTAAAATAAAGATAAACCAGGCGAAATATATTCTGCATTCCCGAACAAAATGACAAAGGATAACGGGTCACCAGCAATGGTGGTCTGTTGTCTTTTTTTAGCTATCAGAGTATAAATTGGGGGATGTCCCGTTTATTGTTAAAACTCTCGATGGTCTCGCTGAGTTAAACGTAGCAGGATGGGGTTAGCGCTGAAACCGCTCCGGCGAGGGCTGGGACGGAGCCGGAGGCGATGGAGCAGAACTCGCCGGAGCGAGCGATCTCTGCTGCTTCCGTTTTCTCGTTGCGTCGTCGTCTG
>Ga0222668_1001049_pt1 | contig 14086 bp, 14 predicted proteins | sample AntAcemetagen728_FD_179823 | JGI IMG/M metagenome (GOLD analysis project Ga0222668, IMG submission 179823) | Saline water microbial communities from Ace Lake, Antarctica - #728 | ecosystem: Environmental > Aquatic > Non-marine Saline and Alkaline > Saline | place: Antarctica: Ace Lake... | reverse complement strand
CCTTTTCGCTGTAAATTGAAATCTGGTAGTGGCGAGTGGCGGATGACGGGGGGTGGGTTTCAGACCCGAGTTGGCCGTCGAGGTAGAAATCTGCTTCAATTTCCCGGGCAAAGTCCTCAATGCCTGGGGACCCGGCGTCTTGAATGATGTGCTCGACGCGGAACGTGGGGGTGAGTCGAGGGTCGAGGGTCGACTCCTGCAAAACCTGATCACGAACAGAGGCCACGCAAAGGCGCAGCCAGTCAAGCTGCTTGAAGCTGGGAGTGATGATGGAGAAGGTCATGGAAGAGTCGAGGGACGGGTGTCGAGAGACGAGGCGATATTTGAAGATATGGACACAGAGGCTCTTCGGATCTGCGATGTCAGCGCGAAAAGCTCCTCCTTGGGAAACTTACGGCTCGCCGCATAGATGGCTCGATTGTATGTCCGTGGAAGCGGCCACGTATCGAGCTTCTCGAAACGAAACACCCAGCGCCCGCCCGCCTCTCGGCCTCCAACTCTCGACCCTCGCCCCCCGAATCCTCATTCTTCATTTGTTACAATGACTCGTTGGGCAGTCGCAAAATCGTTTTGAGCTTTCGCAAGCCAGGCCGCAACCAAATCATCTTTTTTACTGGCCATTGAGCAGAATTCCCTCTCTTGCGACGGTAGCACCAAGAGACGCCTTCACCTCCAAATGGCCCCTCCATTCCTCCGCGGGCATGACCGCAATATTTCTGGTTCGCACCAGGCGTCGGGCCTCTCGCCCTCTTCGGTACCGGGGTTCCGTCGCGTGTGGTACTTACTGTGACGAGCAGATCAAGATCGCTGTCCTTGTGGCTGTCTCCACGAGCCGTCGAACCGAAAAGATAGACAGCGTTGGTCCCCAATCCGCGAAATAGCTGGCTGGCCATGGATCTTACGGTGGGATCGTGCCGTGCATTAATTGAAGCTGCTGCGGAGGTCATGGTACAGGTGGTGTTGGTCGACATTCGCTTCTATAGATTGCACTCGGGAGGCTCAATTTATCGATGGAATAATCGAAACGCAACGACGAACACTCCATCGCGATAAAACTCGGCGCCCACCTCGCTGGGAAAATCTTCGATGCCTGGTGCTCCGGCATCCTGAATAATGCGTTCCCCTCGGAGCGAGGGGGGAGTCGAGGGTCGAGGAGTGACCCTCGACTTCTGCAAAACCTCGTAGCGAACGCTGGCGACGCAGGGTCGGAGAAGGAAATTAGAAAATTGCGACCCTTCGCCGTCTCGATTTCACCCAATCGAATGGGACGCCTGCAAACGGTAATTGGATACGGATTGAATCTGCTGACGGGAATTTAAGATTCTTTGGTGTGCAGGTCTCCGTCCGTTACCCTCTGGGGCGAACCGTGTCTGATACTCGGGAACCCAAAATCGGAGATTGAACATTTCAAAATTAAACTCCAAAGTGCCGAACTTATCCGCGCTCGATTACGTGTCTGGCGCTCTTTCTGCACAAAACCAAGGCCAGACCAAAATGATTTTTTCGTTGTCGAATATCTTAACCAAATAAATATTGGGTGAAAGAGCCATTGTCGAAAGCATGAACAAGATTGATATAGTTTACGAGCGTCAATGGAGTTCGCTGCCAAATGTCGTTGCGGCACTCCAGAAACTTGGAATGATGGGGCACCTCTACGGAGGCTTTCCAAAATTTCGTTACGTCAAGTCGGGGATTTCGCCCAAAATTATCCGCACCTTTCCGGTTGCTGCACTCTGGAATCACTCGGTGCGTCGGCTAACATTACCGAAAAAGCTTCTTGCGGACGAGGCTCGCTGGGTGGGAGATTGGGTGGCCCGGAGTCGAGATTTGGCACCTTGGATCTGGGCGAACGGCACGGCCCATCGATTTCTCTTTCCTAAGCTCGCTGAAACCGGACGTACCTTGATCCTTGAACGAGGATCGACCCACCCTGAAAACCTATTTCTCCAGCCGCAGATCGCAAGAAAAGATGCCGGTTATCCCTACACACTCGAAGTGCCTCGTCGCTTCATTGAGGAAGTCCAAGCCACCCACTTAGCGACCGGGATCATTGCCGCCAGCGAGCATGTGCGACAGTCCTATATTGAGAGAGGGTTTTTTCCCGACATGATTCATGACGGCTCATTTGGCATTGATACGGAGGCTTTTCCATTTCACCTGCGTTCTGTCCCGACAAATCGCAAGATCCGTCTTTTGACCGTTGGGATTATTGGCTTTCGGAAAGGACTCCATCGTTTGCTGAAGATGGGAGAATGGGCGATAAGAAAAAATATTGATCTTGAACTTCACTTCGCTGGGCCCATCTATGATCCTGAGGCTCACGAAATGTTTGAAAAATCGTCAGCCGTCTGCATTCGTCACGGTACGGTCAAAAATGAGGCCTTGATGAAATTGTTCCGAGACTCGGACATGTACGCTCTTCCTGCTTATGAGGAGGGGCTCCCATTTTCTGTTCTTGAAGCCATGAGCACAGGTCTTGCCGCAATCGTAAGCAATGATACGGGTGCGAGGGAACCGGTACAACATGGGGTGAGTGGACTTATCCTCCGGCGATTTGATGACGAGGAGTTTGATTCTGAATTGGAGCCGATCTTAAGGAACCCGGAAAAATTTGTTACAATGGGATTAAACGCACGAGCGCGGATCGAAGAGAACTACACAGTCGAGCATTATTTTCAGCGTATCGAGACGGCTCTAAATAAAATCGAATTACGCATTGTGGCGTAGTCCGGAAGGAAGAGGCGAGACAAGTTTTGCAGACCAGGTGAACATTTGAGGGAAAAGATCGGAACCGAATTTTCTTTGAAGCATCCGAATTCCCGGATAGGAGCTAGGTGGTTACGCTCTACTTAATTCAAAGCCCAACAATTATATGAAACCACATTTTAAAGTGCTTTTACAAAGGCCGAAAGTTTTTGTTTCGTTTTTAATCCGGTCATTCCAAACCGATAGCAGCAACTGTCCGAACTGCGGGGGGATCCCGCACTCGACCATTTGCGACCGACGATTCGGAATAATGAAATTGATGAGGTGTACCTCATGCTTGCTTCAATTTCGAACGCCAACAGAAACTTCAGAATCGAGTATTGCCTTTTACCAAAGTGACTACACGGAAACGACAGTCACTGAATTGCCAGAAGAAAATGAGCTAAAGGCGCTGATTAATGAACGATCTGAATCCAAGTCGCATCTTTCGCCGTATATCGACCTGTTCTGCCGACTTCTTGAAAAGAAGTCAGCGAGGCTTGTCGATTTTGGTTGCTCTTGGGGTTACAATACGCGGCGGTTTGAGCGAGCGGGGCTCGAAGCGGTTGGTGTCGAGGTGAGCAGACCAAGAGCAGAGTTCGGCCGCACCAAGCTTGGGGTGGATATTCGCTCCAGTGCGGATGAACTTGAGCCGTCGTTCGATGTCTTTTTCTCGTTGCATGTCTTTGAACATGTTCCGAGCGTTTATTCTGCCTTTGCAGATGCTCGACGCCTCCTTTCGAATGGCGGCATCGCGGTGATCATTACCCCAAATGGATCCGAGGCGTTCAGGAAAAAACGCCCGGGTCGATGGCATGAGTTATGGGGTCGTAAACATCCAAATTTCCTTGATGAGGTATTTTGGAGCAAACTATTAGCCCCATATCCGCACGCAATAATGAGTCGGAACGAGGATGGCACGGTAAGAGCACCATTGGCTACCGTTTCGATGGAAATATTGGAGAAGCAGTGTCTATTTGATGTTTCGGGCGAGGAGCTAATTGTCATAGTGCGGCTTCCGAGAGAATAAATAAGGCCTCGATTTTGACTAACCGACTACAGGCACACAACACCGACAATGCGAGAATACAACTTGCTGTCGAATCCAATTGCTTTGCCCCCGACTGGTGGTCCAAGGGTGTCGCGAATTATGCACGACACATCTTAGACCGGCTTTGTTCGGATTGCGGGCTCTCACCCTCATGCTTCAGCAAGACGTTTCATCCGCTTGCAGAAACTGAACTGCCCGCGAACTGCAAACTGCAGGTTGTCAGCGGGAAGTCTGGATTGTGGAGAAATACGGCATTGCGAAGCCTTGCCCATGACGCTGGTGCCAACGTCGCATGGTTCCCATTTCATGTCGTCCCATGGATGAGGACGCCTATTCCGTTTGTGACGACGGTTCATGATTTGAGCTTCATGATCAAACCGGGCCAGTCAACAGATATCAAAACTATTGGATATTTCACCCTTGCTCTCATGAACGCACTTTGGAGATCCCGCAAGATTCTTGCGATATCTCAAACAACGGCTAATGACATTGTTCGGTATTTTCCGTGGGCCAAATCCAAGATTCGTGTTGCCAAACATGGTCTGCCGGATGACTGCCGGGGTTTGGGCGATCTGCTTCTCAGGAGCGGTGGGCTTGCACGAGAGAAGGTAATTATAGCGAAAGTGCTTTTCTTGGATGGAGGGAATCAGCGCAAGCGGCTTGATCTTGCCCTGAAGGCGTGTGCGTCACTCGCCAACGATTGGCCTCTTCAACTCACTATTACAGGGAATCCTAACCATGCGGCGTACATATGTCGAAGAACTCTCGGCAAAGTTCCAAGTTTTGTCCGGCTTGTTGGCCTACTCCCGCGCGCCGAGCTACTTCAAGAAATGGCTTCTTCGAATGTCCTTACCTATCTGTCGCACTACGAGGGATTCGGATTTCCAATCATTGAAGGAATGTCTTTGGGTGCACAGGTCGTGGCTCTCGACGGGAGGGCGGAAAAGGAAGTGGGGGGCAAGCTCGCGATATATTCCAAGTCGGAATTACCATCCGACCTTGCTCAAGCTATCGCCCAAGGAATCAGCGATTCTTTCGATCCTGGAAAATCGAGTGATATTATAGCGCATGCGCGATCTTTTTCCTGGGATGAATCGGCAAGAGTTCATCTGGAGGCATTTCAACAGGCGTTACAAAAGTCAAAATGATACCCAACTTTTGTATGAGTCATCAAGCCGGTTTGGAGTGACGCTTAGGTGGGCGTTATGCTGGACAGGATGATTGGGCGGACTATTGTCATTTTCGTATGAAAATTCTCGTCATTGCACTCGCGTTTAATCCCCGCGACGGCTCTGAAGCTTCCATTGGTTGGAGGGCGGTTCAGGCACTGCTTGAACATCATCACGTTCATGTGCTTTGCCACGCTAAAAACCGAAAAGTGTTTGCGGATATCCAAACACGTGACTTCCCGAAAAATCTCAAAATTAGTTATGTTGGTGAGGCCACCCCCTACCATCCGAACATGCTAATAGCGAAAATCCTGACTTGGGTAGGTTATCGCCGTTGGCTTGAGGAGGCGTTTGCCCTCGCCCTGGAATTGAGGGAGCATGATTCCTTTGACCTGGCGCATCATATCACATTCGCTACATGGAGGGTCGGCTCGCCCTTCTACGGCCTTGGCATTCCGTTCGTTTGGGGGCCAGTTGGTGGCGGAGGGAGGGTGCCCTGGCGTTTCTTTTTAACTTTGCAGTTCAAAACAATGGCTTTTGAAGGCGTTCGTAACATTGCTCAAGTATTTGGTAAATTAGGCCGTTCAGTAAGGAACTGCACCCGTCTTTCAAGCGCCGTCGTCGCTGCCGAAGCGGGAACGTGTTCGATTCTGAAAGATGTGGCTGGAAAGCGTTGCGGGCAGGTTCACATTGCGCCACTAACATATTTTTCTGAAGCCGACCTGAAACGTTTTGAATCCGGTGCAAAAAACTTTGACGGGCCACTGCGGTTAGTTGCTGGCGGTGGTATCATCGGGTCCAAGGGATACATGGTAGCTTTTCGTGCATTAAAGATCGCACAGCGGAGGGGCCTGCGATTCACCTACGAAATAGCCGGCTACGGCACGGAAAAGCCGTTTTTGATGCGACAAGTTGCCAAGATGGGTTTGTCGGATGTCGTTATTTTTCATGACTTTTTGGCGGGAGATGATTACCGGCGCTTTCTCGATACTGCACATATCTTCCTTTTGCCCACGTTTCGGGAGGCTTTTTGCGTGACCTTGGCGGAGGCCATGGCAGCAGGAAACGTGCCGATTGTTGCGGATGCCAGTGCCCCGAGTGAAATCGTCGATATAGAGAGCGGATTCAAAATCCCGGTGACTACTCCTGAAAAGATGGCAACCGACATTGCCGATACCCTGATCACCCTCGATGAGAACCGGATCCTTCTTGCAAAACTTTCGATCAAAGCAAGGAGAAGGATCGCAGGGGCCTACTCGCAGACAGGGTATCTTCGTTCCATCGAGCAAATTTACGGCTTCGCAATCGAGTCCCACAAAAACGCGGTTCAGAATAGCCGGGGTGACACGCGCAAATGATCCCTGCCTTGAAAGCACCCCTGATCTCAGTGATCATGCCTGTCTGGAATGGCGAAAAGTACCTTGCTGATGCGGTTGAGAGCATTCTCAACCAGACGTTTGAGGAGTTTGAATTTTTGATACTTGATGATGGATCGACAGACGCATCATCGGAAATTCTGGGGGAATACGAGAAGAAGGATGCTAGAATTCGAATCATCCGACTGGAACATGAGGGAATCGTTCTTGCACTTAACCGCGGTGTAGAAGAGGCGGATTCTAATTGGATCGCGCGCATGGACTGCGACGACATCGCTGATCCAAGACGTTTCGAAAAACAAATGGCGGCTATCGGGAAGTCTCCTGACGCCGTCCTATGTCACACGGGAGTCAGGGTGATCGGAGAGGAACAATATATTGCAACACAGCAGAGATTTCCACGCACCAGAGCCTTTCTGGCAGCTAGGCTTTGTTTTGGTTGTCCCATTGTTCACCCGACGGTTGTCTTCTCAAGAAAAGCATTTTATGAGGCTGGGAGCTTTTTGCCCGAACAGCGGCATGCGGAAGACTATGGGCTCTGGGGACGCATGTTGCCGCTAGGTGACTTTATTGGGATTCCTGAACCTCTTCTCAGTTTCCGTGTGCATGCCGGATCAATCAGCAAGCAAAAAGCAGAGATACAGTCGGAGCTTACGGCCGACATCGCCCACCGCCATTGTCGGCTGTTCATGAACCTGTCGGAACGAGATTCTGCTCGTGTATTTTCGGCAATTCGCGATTCGAGACGCGGCCAGAAAATTAAGGAATGGTTTTGGTTTGTGTTCCGCTGCCTCCCTCGCATGCGATGGCAGAGCGCAGAAATGTGGGCCTGGGCCCTAAGTCAGACACTCAAGAGGATGAAGAAGGAATAATGGCGGATGGCGGGCTATTTTGACCGGAGATGTTTCGCGAAGCCTCCGAGTTGGCGGGAGATAGATCGGCACACTTCACAACGCTGGTTCGAAATCTCAACCGAGATAAAATTCAGTCGCGGAGCGAGGCGATACATACTTCGTACTTCTCCGGCAGAGCCTTTCGCAATGTCGAGAAAGCGGGCAAATTCGATCGACGTAGTCCGTTCAGCACCTTCTGCGATATTGTTTGAGATGGAGACAACGGCACGCTTGATTTGATCCGCAAAGGAGTAATCTTTGACTTTCCGCATGTCTTCATAAACGAAAACAGCCAGATCTTCGGCATCCTTCCAAACCTGCATTTCTTCAAAGTCTTTGAGCATATTCATCTCATCGCCCACTCCTTTCAGTTGGTTACTCGCCATTCGCTATTCGCCACTTCCCCCTGGCCAAGTTCGATCTCTAGCCTCTCGATCCACGACTTTTCGGAATCCCCGATCATTCCAAGCTCCCGGAGACGTCTTTCGGTGACAACGACCGGGGTTTGCCATCCACCTTGTTTCCATTGGGCGAGATATTGTTCCCATGCTGCCGCTTCTTGGATCAAAACCCCGATGCCGTGATCTCGCAATTCTTGAGAAGCCTCATAGCGTTCAGGGCTAGAGCAGGTCCAAAAAATCCCGCGACCGCAGGCGGCAGCCTCCATGCTGACGGTGGACCAAGAAGAGGCTACGCCGTCGCACCATTTCAAATCTTCAATCAATCCGGCCTCGCTAATCGTAATGAAAGTGAGCCCAGCATCAAAAAGATCCCGCTCTATATTCTCTCGGCTTTCTCTTGGATGGGCTCGCAAACGTACTTCAGCATTTTTATTGAGTGCAGATAGCAACTTCCAATCCGCAATGCGAAGCATGCGACAGTAACTTCCTTCTACGGGCTGTGAAAAAAAAGTGATTCGAGGAAGCCTTTGTCCATCTCTCACGGGAGAGGGACCAACCAACTTTCGAACATTTTCGAGTCTGGGGTGCCCAATCGTCCAGATCCGAACGGACGGGTCAACCCTCTGTCGGAACCAGGGCTCGTCAACCTTGGAAAATAGGACCAAATCGGTCGCTTGGGTGCATTGGTATAAATCAAGACGCTGCCCATGCATGACATGGATAACTCTATAGCCGGCCTGACGCCACTTCCATGCAAGACCCTTCAACCATGGTTGAAGTTCATACGTGAGAAATAATACGCCGCGAGGCTCAATCAGAATCTTGATCCATTGTAACGCGGATAAACACGAACAGACTCTCTCAGCAACACGCCCAGAAATCCTAAAATCAAGTTTTTTGAAATTTCCAAGGGTGGTCAGTAGCTGGAGAGTCTTGTAAAATGAGACAAATCCCGCAAAGAGATTGGGCGGCTGTTCTGGAATTTGAAATGACAGCCCAGGCTCAAGGCTTCCCGGTCCCTTCAATCGGACCGGTGAAAGGCTCTGCATTTCCTCAACCAAAGGTTCGAGTGTATTTCGGTGGGCCGGAGTGGGAAGAAAGGCGAAAGTCACAGCAGACCCTGCCTGCACCTTCTGTGATGAAAGCGGGCGAAGCATGGATCGGAAAGTGTGCAGAAGCCACCAAACACTCCAGGAAAACACTCCGAATCTTTGGCGGAGTTTCGAATTTGGTGGCTCCCACTCAAGTTCGTGCCAAACAACATCTGCGGACAGATAGACTCGCTTGGAATGATTGACCCTGGAGTTCCAATCTTTGAGAAAAATGTCGAACGATGATTTTTTGCGCACGGTTTGAATATCTAGAGTCGGCACACACAAACGACGCCCAGCAACATGCCTTGCCGTGTCTGATCGAGCTGGACCTTGGCAAGTTCAGCTTTATCTCCTTGGGTCAGATTTCGATAAGGTCCTACCAGCCCAAGGATCCGTCTCAAATGAAGTCGCCGGGCAAAACCTTGTAACCGTGTTTCCTCATATCTTTGATAGAAGACTTCGGTGGAACTAAAACGCTTTTCGAGTTCACGAAGAAGCTCCGCTTCACCAGGTTCGTAAACATGATGAATATTCACTTTGCTGGGGCCGCCAACTTTCCGGAACGGGACCGAAACAAAAACAGTTCCACCTGGGCGCAAAACCCTAGAAACCTCATTAAGGGCGCGACGATAGTCTGGAAGATGCTCAAGGACTTCCAGGCACACCGCGCTGTCGAAAGACTCTGACGAAAACTCCATCGTCTGCGCATCGCCACGCGTGATGAGAGAGGGATTTGAGATTCGCTTCTGTGCAGCTAGACAAGCTTCTGGATCAAACTCAATTCCTCGGTATGAGCCAACCTTTGGAATGAGCATTTCACTGAAGACGCCTAATCCGGTGCCAATCTCGATAGAGTCGGATTCGGAGTCAATCCGGTCGAGAACAAAGTTATACCTTTGCCAGTGAAGATAGTTCTGGAATCCGTCAACATTGGTGTGAACGTCGATTCTTTCGTCAGCATCTTGGGAATTATTCATTTGCGGGTTCGACCTACCGGGGTCGCAATACACATGATACTCTGAGAGTTTTGAGATCTTCGTCTGACGTGTCTTTCCAGCTGGAGTGCAATCTTCGGCGGAGCCCGGCAGGAAGCTCAGTTGTTTCCGGCTCCCACTTAATAATTTCAAAGCCGGCATTCTCTAAACAATTCCGAAATTCAGAACATCTTAGTTTATTGCATAGTGTGTCTTGTTCGGCGCGATCTACTTCTAGAAATGACCACCAGTCATATTTGTTTGGTTGCGTGTAACCCCGGTGATCTACAAAATCAATGTAGTGGTAGTGGATTGCCTCAGGAGCCGAAAGGTTCTTGAGTGCGCGCATGCATTCTTGTGTATCTAAGAAGTGCTCCAAGACTGTATGTGAGCACACGACTCCGAAGAGGATATCAGGGTGCTTTTTGTTGAACTCTCGGATATCACAGACATCATTGCGCAATCCCATCTTCATCAGAGCCTTCGAAAAACGTCCCATCCGGACCGCTTCGATTGGGAAGTCTTCGACGCGGGAAATGATATTCTGACTATCTTGTATTTTCGAGAATTGAATATCTTGGGGTTGAATAGCCGCGTGCATTATAAGGTCAAGTATAGCCTCGGCGGCTCGATTTTGATCATAGCCCGATTGATCCAAACCCCAACACTCTTTCTGGCCGTTGAGATAAAAGACGCTGGAGACACCAAAGGGGTTGAAAACTCCACAGCCAAGATCTAAGAATGGCAGCTCTTTTGAGTAATCATGCGCGGATAGGTAGCTGAAATACTTCCTTGCCACATTAACAGTACGCACAACCCCTGGAATCCAAAATTCGTTATTAACTAGATTTCTTCGACAAATCGAAAAAATCTTATCTGTGACTTGCCACTGTTTGTTCGAGTACCTTTGATCATTGCTGAGGATCTCTAGCATTTCCTCGTCGAAGACAGCTTTGCCAAAGCCATTTCGTCTGAACGTTGAGAGAAGCGTTCGAAATGTGTACCGAATTGTTTGTTTTGCTAGGTTCTTCATGAGATATTGGGTTTTCGCTTTAGTTTTTCCCTCTGAACTGCTTCAACTGGCAAAATTTCCTGTGACTTGTGCGACAGCGCGAGGGCGACATTCTTCAAATCTCGCGCAAGGCGGCGCATGCCATCAGGCTCCAAACTCGCGGCGTGGTCCGTGCCTTTCCAGGTCCGGTCCAGCGTGAAGTGTCGTTCAAAGACTTCAGCTCCGAGCGCTTGGGCGGCGATATCCGCTGCAATTCCAAGGTGATGTCCACTGAAACCAATATTTTTTACTTTTGTACCAAACTTCTCTTTCAATCGCGTGATTTCGAGGAGGCAGATCTCCTCGAAAGCCACAGGATATCCCGAGGTGCAGGAAAAAAGCACGAGATCTCGGGCCCGGCCTTGCTTTTCGAACCGTTCAACGATCTTTTCCTCTTCAGCTTGGGTCGTCATCCCAACCGAGAGTTGGACTTCGCCGCCGAATTCCCCGCAGAGATAGTCCAATATGTCGAAGTGGAGGTTTGTTGCGGAAGGGATCTTAATAAACTTTGGCTCCAGGCTGGCAATTTCACGGGCCGAGGTCATGTCCCAAACAGAAGTTCCATAGACCAAACCTCTCTCCTCACAATGGACTTTCAACTCGCGATGTTGGTCCAAACTGAATTCAAGCGCCTCGCGGTGAGCCCCATAGGTTTCACCATACGAATTTACCGGGTTCGGATGGGGGGCTTTGTATTGCTCAGCAGAAAGCAACTCACTTGGATTTCGCTTCTGGAATTTTACCGCATCGACCTTGCAGAAGAGGGCTGCGGTATCGATGAGTGTTTTGGCAATTGCCATATCGCCTTTGTGGTTGCAGCCGATTTCGGCAATGAGGAAAGGCGGCGATTTGGGAGCTGGGGGCTCTGAGATCAGATTTCGGAGGTCAGTTGTCATATTTTGGTGTCAGAAGTAAACCTAAATGGGAAGTCGGAAGTCGGAAGTCAGAAGTCAGAAGTCAGAAGTCGAGGGTCGGAGGCTTGCGCCGTTTGGTTGATTCTCCTCTGGGTAACTACTCACTTCAATGTAAGCCGCTCGTATCCAGATGAGCATCTCGGCTTTTAGGGGTGAAGGGAAGGGGCTATTTTTCGGTCAGGAATGAGATTGGGTTTTTGATCATGCTGCCGAGCATCCGGCCAACTTCATGATTGCATTGAACAAGGCCTGCATGTTGATCAGCCGTGAGGTAACCACAATCTCGTGCAAAATCCAGGGAAGTTTCGGTTTCGGCGTTTTCGCCGTCACAGTCGGTAAGTTTGCTGATGAAATGAGCTTCATACCGGCGTTTTGCCCAAGCCTCCCGAAGATTCATCGGTACCGATCTGGAGCTTCGTCGGATCTGGTTGATCAAGGCATACTTTTCTTCGGAAGGGAACTGCTTCGTGTGCTGAAATATGTCCATCGCAAGAGCATAAGCTTTTTTGTAAACCTCAAGATCCTTTGCCGAATTAATCCTCATGTCTGCTTCCTGACCTCCGACCGCTGATTTCTGTTCTCTGAATTTTGACCGCTGATCTCCGACCTCTGATTACTTCTTTCATCAAGGATTAAATCTGACACCTCCCTGGCGACTCCGTCTCCTCCTTTTCGTTCGAGGATAAAACATGCATGAGATTTCGTGTCGGGATGGGCGTCAGCGACGGCCACGGGGCAACCGACCAGCTGCATCGGGGGAATATCATTCACATCATTTCCGACGTAGACAGTATTCTGTAGGTCAATTTTGTTCTCATGGGCCCATTGCACAAGTTGTGGCCCCTTCTCCAGGCTGCCATGAATGATTTGGACTCCCAGCTTGGCGGCTCGGGCCCGAACGACAGAATTCACTTCGCTGGAAAGTATAAGGACCGGGATCCCCGCCTCAATAAGATGACGGATTCCCATCCCGTCAGACCGGTTGCAGGTGACAGCTTCCGTCCCGTCTTGGTCTTGGATGACTCGGTTGTCGGTAAGGACGCCGTCAAAATCGAAAACGACAGCTTCGATGGATGCGGGAAGGAGAGACCGCTTGTTTTGTTGGATCTGTTTCCGCAGCAAATTTTCGGCGATCTCGAAATCAACCGGTTCGTCGATCTCCCAGCAGCGTTCCCTCGGCATGGCATGGAAAACTGTCTTCCCAAAAAATCGATGTTTTGCCTCCAAAAACCCACCAATCCGCATGGCATAAATTGCGCCATTCTCCACATATTGCGGCTCGCGGTCTTGCCGGCGTGGCCGAAACGTCTTGTCGTGGTTGATACCTTCGGCTTGGCCATTGGCCTCCCTCCATACAAAATAATCAAATCCGACAACTGAAAACGCCGAATCGGCTTCCTCTTGGACCAACTTATCCACAACGGCGTCGATATCTTCGCCGGTGGTCAGAGGGGAAGTGCATTGGAGAAATACGCAAGTCCTCTGATCGTCAATCTCTTCGCCTGCATCCCGCACTGAGACAAGGGCATGAATCAAAGCCGACTCGGAACTCGCAGCGTCGCCCGAAATCTCACTGGGTCGCCAGATCACACTGGCTCCGTATTGTTCGGCAACCGCGGCGATCTGGGCATCATCAGTGCTCACAAAAATCTTGCCAATTTTTTTGGCCGCTGAGGCAGCAAGAATAGTCCACGCCAAGAGAGGCCTTCCGCCGAGGACCTTGAGATTTTTTCCGGGAATACCTTTCGATCCACCACGCGCAGGGATAATGGCAATACAGTCTTTCATCTTTGCCAACATTCAACGGTTCCTTGGGTTTCTTGAAGAATAAAACCCAAGCTTTCGAGGTCGCCTCGAAGGTGTCCGACAACCTTGCTGCCGACAATGGCGGGATGCATTTCGAGAATGATGGTTTTCATTTCGCAATTTTGAGTCAGCCAAATACGATTCTCTTTCAAAAATGAAATTTCTCCCCCTTCGATATCCATCACAATGATTGTCGGCACGAGTTGATGTTTTTTACAAATTTCCTCAATCGAAATAACGGGAACCTTAACAAGCGTTCCCGTCGTTGTATTGGCGCTTCCACTGACAATGAAGCGTTCGATCCTAAAGTCTCCATTTGAAGTCTTACTAAGCATTCCTTGCTCGATCGAAAAAGATGCCCGATTGTGTTGTCGATTGCGTTCGATCCAAGAAGTTAATTCCGGATTTGCTTCGACGGCAACGTGCTTCGATGAATCCCTAAGTATCCGATTACAGATACAAGATACAATCCCAATGCAGGCACCGAGTTCTAGAATCTGGTCTTGCGGCTGAATGTATTTTAGGCACAAACTACGCTCTTCCTGGGGGGATTTTTATTTCCGTTAAATTGTTAAAACTCTGCAGGACGGGCTGACGGGGCATTGGTCGGAG
>Ga0222668_1001044_pt1 | contig 14136 bp, 7 predicted proteins | sample AntAcemetagen728_FD_179823 | JGI IMG/M metagenome (GOLD analysis project Ga0222668, IMG submission 179823) | Saline water microbial communities from Ace Lake, Antarctica - #728 | ecosystem: Environmental > Aquatic > Non-marine Saline and Alkaline > Saline | place: Antarctica: Ace Lake | collected... | reverse complement strand
GTGGTTACAAAAATAATCCAATCAACGCTGCCCTCAAACGCCATATTCTCAATTGAATCTATTATTTGAGAGCGTCAGCAAACGGTGAGCCGAACAGTATTGAGTCTCCGCCGGAGAAAACAAAGAGAAGTCAGGTACTGCTCCCCGTTCGATTCTATGGGTACAGCAGGCAGGGGGAATCAAGCACGACAAAATTCGTGGCATCGCTGTGGATGATGAGGGCAATTGTTTTGTCACAGGTGAATTCACAGGGAATGCACAATTTGCAGACCAGACTGTGACCAGTCGGGGGAATATGGATTTCGTTCTCGCCAAGTATAACCCTCAGGGGAAACTGCTCTGGTTGCAAACAGCAGGGGGCACAGAGATCGATCGAGGTTATTCAGTGGCCGTCGATCAGGCAGGGAATTCATATGTGACGGGCCATTTTCAAAGCCCGACATTCCAGATCGGCAACAAAACACTCAAAAATCAGGGTGATTACGATTATTTCATCGCCAAGTATGACCCCACAGGCAAATTGCTCTGGGCCGAAAGTGCAGGGGGGACCGGGTATGATTACGGTCATGGTGTGGCAGTGACACCAGAGGGGGACTGTTATGTTGCCGGCTCTTTTGCAGGAGAAGTGAAATTTGGTGACTCTCAATCCAAAAACAAACAGGGACGTTCACTGTTTGTTGCGAAGTATGATACGAACGGAAAAGTGCTCTGGAGTCAGTTGGCAGGAAATGGACGCAGTCAAAGTGGTCATCAAATTGCTGTGGATCAAACAGGTCATTGCTATGTCTGCGGTTTTATTACCGGCCTTGTTGAACTCGATGGGCAGCAGGTGGGGACGGACAGCAAAGTACAGGATATCTTTCTGGCCAAATTAACGCCAACCGGAAAACTTGTCTGGTCAGCAAATACAGGCGGACAGGCGAATGGGTTGAGTACCGGCGTTGCTGTTGACCGACGGGGCAACTGTTATTTGACGGGGATGCTTAAAAACGAAGCCCAGTTTGGCAAAACAACGCTCAAGAGCGCCGGAGGACATGATATTTTCGTGGCCCGCATCAATGCAGATGGAACTCCTGCCTGGGCTTATTCCGGCGGAGGAGAAAAAACGGATTACGGCCTGGGAATCGCGACAGATCAAGCGGGAAACTGTTATGTGACCGGTGAATTTACTGATGATGTGAAATTTATGGGAAAACATCTGACTCAACTTGGTGGACGGGATCTGTTTATCACTCGCTTCTCGCCGGAAGGAAAACTAGACTGGCTGGAAATGCTGGGAGGTGATAAAAGTGATTTGAGTTACGCGATCGCCGTGGATCGTAACAACCATTGTTTCATTTCCGGGGCCTTTTCTCCGTCAACTCAGTATCAGAGTCACCAGTTGAAAAGCCGTGGTAACAATGACATTTTTTTGATTAAGTTGAGCCAATAATATGACACTGCGTGCCCTCATCATTCTTTGTGTGTTAACAGCTAGTTACTCGTCTGGTTTTGCGCAAGCAGTTCTTGAAAAACCAGCGGTGAAACATTCACCACGTGCGGGAGAACCACTGGCCGCAACACGGCGCACAGCAATTAACGTGTTGCCTTTTCAGCGACCTCTGGATTCAGTGAAGCTCAAAAAATGGCTTGAGATCAGTTCTCAGTGTACGATGGCGGAATTTGAACTGTTTCTGTCACCGTTTACTGCAGAAGAAAAAGAATTGTTGAAAGTGATTGAGGGCAAGCCGGCTCCGATTATCAATCGATTAGGATTTAAGAACCTGCGGCATGTACTGAAAGAGAAGGCACTTGTCTCTTTACGAATTGAAGAGGAGTTACAGCACGATCCCTTAAGTCATACCACTCCGGCTGTGGAAAATATGCTCTATGGTGCTTTCGATGCGGTGTTTGCCAGTGTGGGGCCTCCGCATGGTTCACCGCGCTATGGTGACGTGATTATTCGTCTGAAAGATTCCGTACGGGAAAATGGCTGGGCGACCCCGTTCAGTGGTATGCACTTCATGTTTGCAATTCAGCATAAAGATGCCCGTAAGATGCAGGACATGCTGGCAGCCGGAAAGGCACTACCAACATCGCCTTACAATCCGCTTCATCTGGGGTTCAATGACCGATTGCATTTTTCGCACTATGTCGTCACAGAAAAAAGCTGGAACAAAACGCTGGCCTATCAGGCAATTCTGGTGAACCGCAATCTGGACAATTCTCCAGCCAGCATAAAAGTCAGGCAGCGATTTAACGATTTACTGACAGAGCAAGAACCGCAGAAGTTCTGGAGCCTGTATATTCCTTCTCGACTTAAAAATGCAACTCCGGAACAGGATGCCGAAAATATTCCATTTGGCTATCTGGAAGGCAAGTTCGATGACCAGATCTCAATTGATTTTTTCACGTCCATTGAAGTTCCTGCAGAAAAACTTGCTGAAGTCCGATCCTGGCCGGAAGCACAACCATATCTGCATTTGATTCACGCTATACCAGTAGACTAGACGTGCCCTAGGTAGACGTGCCCTAGGAAAAATAGTATTTTTTAAATCGACTGTGATAATAGCGAGTCAGGTAAGCGAAATTGCTGACATTGCATATAGAAAAGAAATGGAGCGAACATTTCACTTTAAGCAGAATACCGGGGAGGCGTTTACTAATTTGTAAGGCCATCAAGGAAGAAGATGTTCCGACAACGGTTGAAATGTGACTTCGCAAAAAAAACATTTCTATCAAAGCGAATAACAACCTTGATCAACCAACGGCTTGTACTACTACTTCAAATCATCGGAAAATGAAACCATCTCTAAATATGGTGAATCGTGCTTGAAGTGTCCTGCCTGAAGTATTCCACTGTCACAAATATGACGAATCAAAGCCAGTATTAGCCCCATTAGTGGTTAGTTACTCGGCTGTTAGTCACTCCAACAAATTGGATCGTCATCACCCAGCTAAGTGAGAAGGGATTCAATTCCAGCAACGGCGGCTTTCCTTTCTGAAACTCGTTCAATCGTCTACTCTCGCTTGATTGAAAATGCAGACTTGACAAAGCTGTCGACAGTCGACATTGTGTAGTCTGGTACAAAAGGCGTTGATAAGAATGACAGTGATTTTTCGTTCGATTCCTGAAAATTGTTCTTCAATACTTGTACAAGCATAAATGGTTTCGTTGTTTATCATCAGCTCCATCCAAACATTCGATAATCTGCGAGTCTAAGTTGATTTTGTTACTGGGTGGTAATTCCTCTCCAGCGACTTCGTGTTTCCTTGTAGAGGCGCTCATGAATTATGACCTGCGATTTTTTATCGCCATCGCCGTACTGCTGCTCTCCGCTCCGACCACATCGCCCGCCCAGAAATCGACGGAGAATAGCGAGAAAATCTTTGCCTCGTTGCAGACTGAATATACATTGAAGCAAAGAGCTGTACTACAAAAGTATTGTAACAATTGTCATAGCACTGCGAAAAAGCAGGGCGAACTGGATCTGGAACGATTTCGCACAGTTGCCGATCTCCGAAAGGATGTGGTGCCCTGGCAACGTGTTGTTGAGATGCTGGCTGATGGCGAAATGCCTCCCAAGGACGCGGAACCACAGCCAACCCAGGCAGAGCTGAAATCAGTAAGTAGTTGGGTTCAGTCCGTATTAGACGCAGAAGCAAGAGCAAATGCTGGTGATCCCGGTCCCGTTGTTTTACGCCGGTTAAATAATGCCGAGTACACCTATACGATACAGGACCTGACCGGCGTTTCTTTGCAGCCTGCTAAAGAATTTCCCGTAGATAGTGCGGCTGGGGAAGGTTTCACTAACGTGGGGAATGCGCTGGTAATGTCTCCTGCACTAGTACAGAAATATTTTGAAGCGGCAAAAGGAATAGCCGCGCACGCGGTACTTCTTCCTCACGGTATCGAGTTCTCGGATCAAGTATCCCGACAGGATTGGACAAATGAAAAACTTGCAGCCATCCGGAACTTCTATGCGAGATTCAGCGGGGTTAGTGGTGCAACAGCCGTCAATTTGCAGGGGGTTCGCTTCCAAACGAATGGCGGCGTACGTCTTCCACTTGAAAAATATCTGCGCGTAACACTTCTCGAACGAAAAGCCCTAAAATCGGGAACCAAAAGTATCGTTGATGTGGCTCGTACATATTCGCTTAATGAAAAGTATTTGCAGACACTCTGGAATGCGCTCAATGACACAGCCCCCTCGCAATTGCTCGATCTCATTCGGGTACGGTGGAAGACAGCGTCAGCCGATGATGCGCCACAAATCGCAGCAGACATTGGCCAGTGGCAGCAGGCACTCTGGCGATTTACGACTGTCGGGCACATTGGCAAGCGTGATGGCCCATCGGGTTGGCAAGTTCCAGTTCATCCAGTTGCCACACAACAGAAGTTTCGCGTTAGAATACCCGAAACAAAAGAAAAAGCGAACGTTTCACTCTATCTTGTGACTTCGACTGCCGGCGATGGAAATAGAGACGATTATGCAGTCTGGGAAAATGCCCGTTTTGTCGCACCAGGCCAACCCGATTTACGATTACGAGATATTCGGAAGGTCGTGACTGTTCTTTCAGCTTACCGAGACAACATTCTGGTAAGTGCTGCAGTGAGTCTGAAGGTGGCGGCCGAAGCAGGGGAGTCGCTCGATGACGCCAAACTCGATTTACTTGCTCAGAAGTATGCAGTTAACAGAGGGGTACTGGCAGCCTGGTTTTCCTATCTGGGCATCGATGATCAAAAAATAGCGATTGAATCACACATTTCCCAAAAACTGGAACGGATTCAAAACTACGATTTCATCCAAGGCTGGGTTGGCGAGAATGCGCTGAGCGTTGTCGCAAATTCATCCGATCAGATTGCACGAATTCCCGGTGACGTCCAGCCTCATAGTGTTGCCGTCCATCCGACACCGAAGCTCCGCGTCGTCGTAGGGTGGAAAAGTCCGATCGAAGGACTTGTCACAGTCACCGGACAAGTGAAACGGGCTCACATCGGGTGTGGGAACGGAGTGACATGGCGGCTGGAACTGCATCGTGGCAGTAGACGCCAAACACTCGCAACCGGAATCGCTGATGCTTCGAAAGCAGCAACACTGGGTCCATTTGAGAAACTCGACGTCAGGCAGGGTGATCTGCTTTCTCTTAGCATTGGACCGCGTGATGGGAATCATACATGCGATTTGACTGCTATCGACCTGACGATTTCTATGGAAGGCAAAAGTGATACCAAATGGGATTTGGCGCGGGAAATATCCCCCAATATTCTCGCAGGAAATCCACACGCCGATTTGCAAGGTAATTTAGATGTCTGGCACTTTTATAGTGAAGCGGACGATGCGGCCTCAAATAGCACTATACCTACAGGCTCACTTCTTTCTCGCTGGCAAGTTGCTCCTAGTGTCGCAGCAAAGAAAAAACTGGCTGACCAGTTACAGTCTTTAATTTCGAAAGGCCCGGGGAATTTACCCGCGGATTCACCTGACCTCATGCTCTATCGGCAACTGACGTCACTGAATGGGCCTTTGTCTTCAACAGTACGAAAACAATTACTGACGGATCAGAATTCATTCTCCAATGTTCCATCATCTTCGATATTCGGATTGAATCCGGCACTGTTTGGAAAGCATCCGCTTGGTTCGGCACTCTCGTCCGCCGATCTGTGTGTGCAGGCACCTTCGGTTTTGGAAGTGATTATTCCAGCCGACTTGGTGGAAGGATATGAATTTGTTGCTACGGGAAGCCTCCATAATAAGACCAGCACCAGGGGGACGGTTCAACTTAAGATTTTAACAGATAAACCAAAGCATCTGGCGAGTCTTACAGCCGGCTCAGTCAAAAGTACCGGTCAGAAATCAACATGGTCGGATGGTGAAACTCCGGTTATTCCTGTTTCACCAATATTGATTTCTAAAAATAGTGAAGTCAAAGAACGGGTGCTTGCTCAGATTGATGAGTTTCGCCAACTCTTTCCGGCAGCTTTGTGTTATTCAAAGATCGTGCCTGTCGATGAAGTCGTAACGTTGACATTGTTCTATCGTGAGGATCATCATCTTCAGCGACTGATGCTGGACGAGGCCGAGACTGCAGAACTGGACCAGCTGTGGAATGATCTGCAATACGTGAGTCGATCACCATTAACACAAGTTGATGCTTATGAACAATTATGGCAGTTTGCCACACAGGATGCCGATCCGAGTGCCTTCACGCCAATGCGGGAAGGTATTTTACAGCATGCAAAACAGTTCAAGAAAATTCTGCTGAAAACCGAGCCCGTACATCTGCAGGCGGTTCTCGATTTTGCTGAACGTGCCTGGAGACATCCATTGCTTTCCGTTGAACGAGATCAGTTATTAGCACTCTACAAAATATTTCGGGAGCAGGGACTTCCGCACGAAGAGGCGTTGCATTTACTATTGGCACGGGTGCTTGTTTCTCCGACATTTCTCTATCGTAGTGAAAATGCATCTCCGGGAACACTGCCGTCTGAGATAAGTGACTGGGAACTGGCGTCTCGGTTGAGTTATTTTCTCTGGTCTTCTCTTCCCGATCAAGAATTGAGAAGTCTGGCCCGCGAAGGCAAACTGCATCAGTCTGAAGTGTTGAAGTCCCAGGTTCAGCGTATGCTGCATGATCCCAAGATTCGCCGGATGGCAATTGAGTTTGGTTGCCAGTGGCTGCATGTCCGAGACTTTGATCAATTCGACGAAAAAAGTGAACAGCATTATCCTGAGTTCACGAAGTTACGTAGCGATATGTACGAAGAAGTGATTCGTTTCTTTGAAAACATGTTCCAAAATGATCGTTCAGTAATGGAATTGCTCGATGCCGATTACACGTTTGTAAATGGATCATTGGCTGATTTCTATGGTCTGTCCGGTATAAACCGAAAGGAGTGGCAGCGAATTGATGGTGTGAAAAAATATTCGCGTGGTGGTATTCTGGCAATGGCAGCAACGCTCTCGAAACAGTCTGGTGCATCTCGAACAAGTCCAATCTTGCGTGGTAACTGGGTTTCAGAATTCTTGCTTGGAGAGAAATTGCCTCGACCTCCAAAAGACGTCCCTGTGCTTCCTGAAGAAGTGCCCAGGAACCTGACCGAGCGGCAACTAATCGAACAGCATAGCTCTGTTCCAGGCTGTGCGAAGTGCCATGATCGAATCGACGGCTTTGGATTTACATTGGAGCAATTTGATAGTATTGGCCGTCTGCGAAAAAAAGATACCAGCGGGCATACCATTGATGTTTCTTCAGTACTTCCCGATGGCACTGAAGTAAGTGGTGTTGATGGCTTGCGCGATTATCTTCTGAATACTCGTCGAACTGATTTTTTACAAACATTTAATCGTCGTCTGCTGGGCTATGCCTTGGGAAGATCAGTTCAACTGTCCGATCAACCTTTGATGAACGATTTATTAAAACAATTGGAAACAGATGACTATCGAATTTCTGCTGCGATCCAGGCCATCGTGTTGAGCCCTCAGTTCCGCAGGATTCGTGGTGCGGATCAAAAAACTCTCAGCAGACTTAGTAAAGAAGACTGATAGTTTAACTACAGAGTGAAATCGGTTCGGTATATATAACCAGCGGGCATTTCCTGAAATGCTAAAACAATCTTTCTTAAACCGAGGAATAATTCGATGGCTGCTTATCTCACAACCAGGCGAACTATGTTGCGTGGTCTAGGTGTTGCAATGGCACTGCCCTGGATGGAATCACTACGGGTTTGGGGACAAGAGTCAGGCACAACTGCTGCCAAGGGAGAGGCTCCTATTCGTTTTGCAGCGATGTTTTCCGGCAATGGCTTTCATCGAGAGCATTGGTGGGCAAAAGGGGCCGGCAAGACAATGGAACTCGGGCCAGTCCTGGAACCGCTCAATGAGTATCGAGAGAAGTTGCTTTTCATTCGTGGTCTCTATAACGAGGAAGCCCTTAAAGGGAACATTCACAGTTCTCAGACAGGCAATCTGCTAAGTGGTGCACCATTGGAATCAGGAGGAGGCATTCGTAGCGGAATCAGCATTGATCAGCTAATCGCGAAACATTATGGACAGACGACAAAAGTGCCGAGTCTGGTTTTGGGCTGTGAAAAATCCAATCCATCAGTTCATAAAAACTATTCGATGCTCTACAGTAGTCATATTTCCTGGAGTTCTCCAACAACCCCGACTCCACTGGAAGTGTATCCTGCTCTCGCTTTCGACCGTTTATTTCGAAAAGATGCCAGCCAGAGCGATCAGAGTGTACTGGATGCCGTCTTGGAAGATGCGAAAGGCCTGCGTCGCTCAATCAGTCGCAGTGATCGCCAGAAACTTGACGAATACCTTAATTCGGTTCGTGAAGTAGAACAACGTATCGAACGCGCTGGTCAGAAGGGAGAACTGCAGGGCTGGCGGCCTACACTCGACAAGCCAAACATCCCTCGACCAGCCGATGGTATTCCCCAAGATATTGCAGATCATATGCGACTGATGTGTGATATTCTGGTACTTGCATTTCAGACCGATACAACGCGTCTCTGCACATTAAAACTCAATAACGACCATTCGTCTCTTCGGTTTCCCAACTTGGGAGTCGACTATATGATACATCATCTGTTATCTCACCAAGAGTCAGAGGATTGGCTCAAAGTAAATCAGTTCTTTCTGAAACAGGTTGCTTATGTGGCAGGCAAGCTGGATGCCATTCAGGAGGGAAGTCGAACCGCGTTAGATAATTCCATTATCATGTACTGCAGCAGTATGCTCACAGGCAGCCATGATGCAACCAAGTTACCGGTTGTCATTCTTGGTGGGGGAGGCGGTAAGCTGAAAACGGGCCGTGTTCTCGACTATCTCAACAAACCCAATCGGAAAATGTGCAGTCTCTATCTGTCGCTAATGGATAAGTATGGCTTACACCTGGACCAGTTTGGCGATTCAACAGCACGACTTGCAGATATTTAATCAGGATATATTTCATGAAAACGAACGGTCGAACGACAGGGAAACCTCTCGCCACTTCAAAGCTGAAACGTCAAACCTTAACGCAAGGTGTCGAGCAACGATTACGTAGTGAAATTATTCAGGGTCTCCACGAGCCGGGGGCAATGTTGTCCGAACCGGTACTGTCAGCGGAAATGGGAGTAAGTCGGTCCCCCGTCCGCGAAGCCCTGCTGATTCTTGAGCGAGACGGCATGGTGGAGTTCGACGACCGTGGACGAACGCGCGTTTGCTCAATGACGACCGCTGATTTTGAAGATCTGTATCTTCTACGGTTAGCTGTGGAACCGATGGTAGCAGTTCACGCAGCAGCTCAGGCGACGGCAGTCGATTATGCTAACCTTGAAGACAACATTGCGGCGATGGAAAAATCAAAAAGCGTAGCAGAAATCAGTCAGCTCGATATCGAATTTCATACCTTCATCGTTGAGTCCAGCCATCGTCCAAGAATGATTGCTGCATGGCGTTCGCTACGTCCTTCATTAGAATTATGGTTGGCAGCCTTGCATCGTAAACACGAGCACCTGACGGGCCGCGTGCGGGAAATCACCATTGAAAGTCATACGGAACTGATTGAAACGTTTCGCGCTGGCAATAGCAAATCCATTCGCACTCTGATGCAGACTCATATCGAGGGCTGGTATAAGTGGTTGCCTGAAATGGATGATCTAGTTTGAATGAGGCTCCATTTGCAGAGATAGACTGAATGGAAGTCAATCGCGAATAAAATCTGCGATGGTTTTTGAGAGTGGCTTCCCTGAGGCTTGTTGGAACTCGTATTGAACGCGAACGATGGGAATCAATGTCTGCACGACATGAGCAAGTCCTGCCGGTGTAGCATCCAGGATGAGTTCGACATTCGAGGCATTGATGGTTTCGCTCAATTCCTGCTTTTGCTCCGGTGAATATCCAAGGGCAGCCAGGATTGGTCCCATATGTGGATAATGTTCATACGCCGCTGCGATACTTCCCGCTACGAATAAGCGAGGATTCTGTAAATGGGCTGCTTGGAACTGTTGAGCCGTACTATACCCAGTTCCCATTCCTCTGTGCTACTGAAGCCGAATAACTTCGGATCAATGTTCAATATGACGTCGTCTGTACTCAGCTTACGACGTTCCGTCTTGTCCTTCATGGAATTTCTTACCAGATTGGTCAATAGTTGCGATTGTTTATTGGAATTTCGTTTAGGGATTCTCAATGTCAGTGTGTCTGCTTGATAAAACAATTATCTGTTCGTGAGAGAAAGGTAACTCGGTCGAAGTGAATGTTCTAACTGAATGGAAAATCAAATCTGCAAAGAGCTGGACATGAATTGAAATAATATGGGGATACAGGAGATAATCAAGCTGACTGAATAATGAACGAATCATCTTGATTGATTCACTTTCGAATATTTAATATTTCATACATTTCTTATCGAATGATTTACAAATTATTATTTGTCAGTGGGTTTCTTGACTATGACAGTGATCAGATCAGACCAGACGGCAAATTTGTTATTTTTTGCAGCCGCTTTTGATTCGGTTAACTTGACCGTTGCTGCTGATTTTGTTTGTTCTTTTTGAGCTCGAATGAGTTTATCGTTAGCTGCCTTTGCGGCAATAGCCGCTGTCTCATAGTCGGACTGTGCTTCTTTTCGTTTCGCATCTGCTTCCGCTTGAGAACTGGTTTGTGAAGTATGCTGTTTAGCTTGGTCAAGAACGTCCTTTGCTTTATTGACAGTCGCTTTAGTGCGATCTACATCCGATTGAAATTGTACAATCAAATTTTCAATACGTTTCAACTCGATGGCTGCCTCAATGCTGGCTGGCAGGTTATGACGATATTCAGTGACGCCGACTCCCAACAATGCGAATTGATAACGCCCGGGTTCAACCTTAAAGTTACCGTTTGGCCTGAAATCAATGATCAGTTTTCCTTCAGTTTCTTTTTCCGCAATATTAACTGTGGGTGGATTTCGTAGCATGCCGAACAGTCCATGCGGTTCTACCGTGAGATTTCCTTTTCGAGTGCCGTTGTCTGTGACTTTGATTGGGATTTCAAGTTTTTGATTGAGTTCAACAGTCCATTTTTTGTTTTCAACAGATGCGAGAATCACAGACGCTTGTTCGTGTTCATTCACGGCAAGGGGCGTGCGCATGGTTAGTCTGGAACGTACACGGATCGCATCAGAAAACACATGTCCCCAGATCAGGGAAGCAAACTTTGCCTCCCGAACTATCTGTTGGTTATTGACCTGAGCCTTACCCACGATTCTTATCTCACCCGCCCAGGATTTTGCCGATGGATTGGCCGAAATGACGAGAATGCCGCGATCCGTTTTTCCACTGAGAGTGAGTGGCTGAGCAGTGACTCCCTTCGGTAAATTCTCTGCGGTGATCACGATGTCACCAGTAAAGCCATCTTGACGAGGCGCAACAATGCGGATGCCCCATTTGGCTCCCTGTCTTAAGAGTGGTGTTACAGAGTAGCCTGTTCGACCAGATGGTAAGGGCCGTTCCGTAGTGGCAATTAATTGGAAATCAGGTTTAGGTTCTCGAATTGCCAGACGATAAATATCGGCAGAACCCCCTCCACCAAACTGATTGAGAACGGTTACGGTATAGTCGCCAGTATGATCTGCAACGAAAGAAACAGCGGCATCATTGGTGTTGAGATTGATCGCATCTTTGTTATGGGCACTGAAAAAAGAAGGTAAGTCATCATTTTCTGCCACCTTTTTTCGAGTTTCTATTCCCTCTTTTGAGCGCGTGATCTGGTGGATTTCCAAATAGGGGTCAACTTGCGAGTTCATTCGATCTGCGATGACATCGATACAATAAGTCTTCCCTTTTTCTGTGTGAAACTGAAAGACATCTTCATCGTTAGGTTCATCAAAGCGTCCGGCGATTTCCACCGGAACAGAAACCTGTTGCTTATCCCGTTGAGATGATTCGATGACAACGGGACCGGTTGCATAACCAATTTTAATTGCATTTGAATTCGCAAGCTGGAAATCAAATCCGTCCAGTAGACCTTGCCGGGGAGTTCCTGGCTGGAAGCTGTCAGGTGGTGTGGGGATATCTGGTAATTGAATTTCTACTTCGATCGATTCCAGATTATGGCCATTTCGACATACGGCTTTTCCTAAACTACCGCCGGGTAAATTTCGACCATAAACAGTGTAAGTATTCCGCGATCCTGGTTCGCCGGCGGGAGGAAATATAAAGTCGATGTGCGGTTGGTCGGAAATCTTCAAACGATAAAAATGATGCGAGCCGCCCCGGTAGAGAATATCGGAGATTGCGAGATAGTATTCGGCATCTTGTTTTGTATTAACTTCGATAAAGGGGTCACGGCCATACCAGTCTCGGTTACGCGAAATCTCGCGTCCTTCGGAATTATAAACCACGATCTGGCCATCCAATCGTGAATCAATCCGCTCGGCAGTCATTTCAATTAAAACCCGCTGGCCGGAAGTTGCTTTGAATTTGTACCAGTCGATTCCCCGTGAAGGGACACTGCCTGTGATGACGGAATTCACCTCGACAGGCATTGCTGTTTCTCTGGTCGCATGATTTCCTGATTCTAGAATTTCCGTGCTGTCAGAAGCTGCGACAACGAAAGGCCTGGCTGTGGACAATCCAAAGTAAGTCACCGCGCGTGCTTCGTAGATTCCAGGGGGGACATCCGGCGACACCGTTACGTTAAACTTTGAACCATGAATCCGAGCTTTCGGAAAGAATTCGTCCGCGGGTAATAAGACGGGATTTGCTTTGATCCCCGGATGAGTAAATCGAAGTTCCGTGGCATTATCAAGATTCGCGCCAGAGATTGATAGTTCAAATGTTTTACCCGCTGAGGTAGAAAACGGCTGAATACGCCGCAGATCAGCGGTTGGCAACTGTGCAGAAATCGTCTGCTGGATTAATAGAAAAACCAGCAGTATCAATATAGAACAGACGCCAGGATTCATTCGTTTTATGGTATTCATTTCAATTCATTCGTTGAATATTAATGGTTGAATAAAAATTCTTTTGTATTGATCACGACCCAAATTATGTCTTCATAGGCTTCTCTCTCTGCTTGGTCAGTAGAAAGTTGCTTGGGATCAGCCGCCGCTTGTTTTCGCTTCTTGGCCAGATGCGTCAATGCAATGTCGAGCTCGTTTTGTGTTGGCAACCGAGACAATGTATGCAGATATAGTTCAGAGATATGAGTTCGGTCGTCTTTTACCTTATCGCGAGCCAACTGGACCGCGCGGCCATCGGGGGCCGAAAGCAGTTTCAGCATGGCATCAGAATTAATCAGATGCAGGCTCTGTGCAAGGTCGGCATTGGCAGTTCGTTCGCATTCACACGCAGTATCCATTTGAGGTCGACCGAAAACACGCAGAAAGAATGATTCCACATTGGATGAGTCATCGGGTAAAGCGACCGCCCGAACTCCTTGAGGTTGATGGTTGAAATTATTCCTGGCCCCGGAAGCGTCATTCATCGCATCCAGCATGACCTCGGCTGCCAGACGTCGTGGGTAGTATCGCGCGTAGTTTTGTTCATCATCTTTATTGTATTTGTTTGGAAATGAGCTGAGTTGATAAGTTCGACTATTGCAGATGATGCGACAGATTTCTTTCAAATCATAGTTTGATTTGACGAACGACTCCGCTAATTGATTGAGCAAAGCCGGGTGCGTTGCCGGGTTTGTGACACGAATATCATCTTCCGGTTCTACAAGGCCTCTCCCAAAAAAGTGCTTCCAATATCGATTGACTAACATCTTGGCAAAGAAAGGATTCTTCGGGGAGGAAATCCAATTCGACAAATCAATTCTCGGATCTCGTTGGGCTGGGATTTCCAAGGCGGCTCCGTCGAGAGGTGTGGGTTTAAGTTCCTGGTTGGTATTGGGGTTTTTCGCGACAGCAACGATCCGTTTATGGTAGACGATGTCGTCTTCTGGTAGCTTGTAAACTTCTTTGCGACCAATTGTCGTAAAGAATGCCTGGAATCCATAAAAATCATCCTGACTCCACTTTTCGTAAGGATGGTGATGGCACTGTGCACATTGGATCCGAACTCCCAGAAAAACTTGTGCGATGTCTGACATCTGATCTTTAGGGTCTTTCACGGCCCGGTACCAGGAAACCGCCGGATTTGTCCCTGGTTTGCCACGCGCTGTGACCAATTCTGTG
>Ga0222668_1001037_pt1 | contig 14184 bp, 13 predicted proteins | sample AntAcemetagen728_FD_179823 | JGI IMG/M metagenome (GOLD analysis project Ga0222668, IMG submission 179823) | Saline water microbial communities from Ace Lake, Antarctica - #728 | ecosystem: Environmental > Aquatic > Non-marine Saline and Alkaline > Saline | place: Antarctica: Ace Lake... | reverse complement strand
AGTTTTTTTGTCAGAATCAACAATTTTTTGTTACATTTGAAATGTAATTTTTCTCAAAAAGATAAAAAAGGGTTCTTGTCTTTTTGAGAAAATTGAAAAAATCAATTTTTAGAACCCGCCTTAAACTGAAATTTCTTTTTCACCAGAACGAGTCGGCTTACCTTTTTTTGAACTCCATTTTTACCCAAAACCTCTAAAAGAATAGACCTGTTTCTATGCAAAATACTGTCAATTGTTTTTGCTTCATAAAAAGTAACACGTCTCAAATTTACGTGATAATGATTTTTACAGTCCACAGAACAAAATAGTTTGTCCTTCCTACCGATCAACTCTTTTTTACAAATTTTACATTTCATAACCCTTCATTCCTGCGTTCGTGATTCTGCCTTTTCTTCAATCACTCTCATTTCTTATGCTGCTTTTTCCTTAAACTCAATCTTTATTTATGACACTCAATCTTCACGCGCTCCGCTCATTCTATCGCTTCATTTCTCCAAGTCACTCTTCATTTTGTTCACTCATTTTTACGCTTAATTTCTCAAGGTCAATCTTCACTTTGTTCACTCATTTTTGCGCTTCATTTCTCCGAGTCACTCTTCATTCACAATCTAGCTTTTTTTTTCAATCTATCTGTGTTTTACAAAAATAAGCTACCAAATATACGATTAATAATGAATTTAAATGATATCCGTTATTAACGGTTAAGCAACGTTTAAATACATAAAATACAATACTATTGCTCAGTTTAAACAATATCCGTTATTAACGGTTAAGCAACGTTTAAATACAAAAAGCACAATGCTATTGCTCGATTCAAAACATATCCTTTATTAACGGTTAAGCAACGTTTAAATACATAAAATACAATACTATTGCTCAGTTTAAATCATATTCGTTATGAACGGTTAAGCGCCTTGACCTAATTATTTTTGAATTAAAATCTGAATAATTAGCAAATTGTAACGGCTTATAGTTCTCATTCATAACCTTGATGAGATAATTAGTAATATCATATTTATCAGATCCGTAATAAATATATTTTCCATATTCCTATGAAAAAACATAATCAAACCCATTTTCAATGGCATAAACTTTAGCAGCAAGCATTGTCTGTTTCGTCAATTCAGACATTAATTCATTTTCTTTGTGCTGAAACTCCAAATTTGATTCGTTTAAAAGTTGCTCAAATTCTTGATATATAATTAAGGAGTCTTCCTCATATCTCATTCTTTCCGCAGGTAATAGCTACCCAAAAGACTCCCATTTTTCATTCCAATTCGCAATTTCAGTTCTTTTTTCCTCAATACGATTATTAATTTCTAATTTCAAATTAGCAAGAATATCTTTTATGTCTTTCAATAATTTGAGCTTACTATTTAGCTCTTAACTCGAAAATAGCAGATTTTCATTTGCTCATCTTGAGGTAATTCATTATTTAAAATTGTGCGATTAAATTCTGAATTTTGAACTAAACCATACATAGCAGGAATTTTAATGAAAATCAGGAGTAATAAAAGATTGATAAACCTCATATTCTGAAAAAAAACTTCATTTTACTTACCACAATAATTTCTATTTGTAGAACTATTCGCTTTTCACCTACCTGCTTTCATGCACCTTTTCCAGATTGTTTCGATAATAAATCAAATAGTCATTGGCTTGATTATACATCATTTGAGGTTGTTCAAGCAAATAGATGTCCGCTCCCGTTAAGGCAACCAAGCTGTCTTTTTCGTAATAAAAATTGGTGGTTTCAACATATTCGAGCGAATCTAATTGCAGGATTTCCTCCCGACTTAATTTTTGTACATTTTTATTCGCTAAAAATTCATAGTTCTTGTACTTAAAATTGTGATTGACTACAGCGAAAATTGAATCATTGTCAAAATAATAACTGCGTACATACAGGAGATGCGGATGAATGCCAAACACATTAATCTTCAATAAAGTACTGTCCATGAAAAACAAACTACAATGGAAGTCGGACAGGGTATAATGTTGCGCAGTCACAGTGTGAAATAAGGTGTCTGTAAAAACAGTATGGTCGATTCGTTCAATTACCTGATTTGCTGTTTCAGTATTGAAATTAGAAGTCACTTGAAAAAGCGAAGCAACGGACAAAATGGAGTAAATCACATAATTTAACATAGACTTTTTTTTGTAGAATTAAAGTTACACTAAAAAGTTGGGATTCGTCCCGATAGCTATTGTCTCGGCTGCGCGGAGATCATCCCGCTCATCTTTGCATAATCACCAAAATCCTAAACCTTAATGCCAATGACGCAAACATCATCTAGTTGCTCAATATCTCCTTTCCAATCATTAAATAAATCAGAAAGCATGGTTTTCTGCAAATCAAATTCGACACTACTACTTTCAATCAATATCGTTCGAAGGCGAGAGGTTTTCATCTTTTTACCCGCTTCGCCACCAAATTGATCGGCATAACCATCAGTAAAGAGATAGATGATATCCCCTTGTTCCAATTGCACCGTATGATTGGTAAACGGCTTGTGATTAACATGTTTTCCAATAGGTTGCTTATCTCCATTAATTTCAATTAATTCTTGGTCTCTTATGATCCAAAGTGCATTATTGGCTCCTGCAAACTCCAATGCTTTTCCTGAAATAGAAATCATTGAAATATCCATCCCGTCATTTACATCCTCGTCTGATTTTTCAAACTCTTCTATCACTAAATCACGTGTTTTATCTAATATTTCAGCAGGCGTTTTTAATTGGAATTCCCGCACCGCTCGATTTAAGCAACTATTGCACACGACACTCACCATTGCCCCAGGAACGCCATGACCCGTGCAATCTGCTGCGGCAATGAAATTTAAATCACCTACGGTTTCTTTCCAATAGAAATCTCCTGCAACCACATCCTTCGGCAGGTATAAAACAAATGAATCGGGGAAAGATTCGGCTATCACTTTATTTGTGGGCAATAAGGCTGTTTGAATGCGTTTTGCATAATTAATACTATCCGTGATTTCTTGATGGGTGATTTCTAATGTCTGATGTTGCAGGTCAATTTTCTTATTTTGCTCTTCAATTTTTTTGTTTTGAAGTCGTGTTATTTTTAGCCTTCTAAATAAGATAAAAAGCAATGATGCTAGAATGATACTGCCGATACTAATAATAATGGAAATTATTTTCTGCTTTTTGTTTTTTTCCTTTTGCAGTGTAACTTCTTTATCTCTCGTAATATCATCAACAGCTTTTTGTTTTTCGTAGGTATACCTGGTCTGCGCCTCAATTATTGCCGTCCTGCTTTCAACATCAGTTAAGCTATCCCTCATTTGTATGTGAAGTCTAAACATTTCAACAGCATCTTTGGCCCTATTTTGTTCTTCATAGACCTTAGACAATACCACAGCGGTATTCATGACCAGAGCTGGGTAACCGATCTCTTTGCCGATACTAAAGCCTTGCTCGGCATCCTCTTGTATCCTTTTCAAAAGTTGTTGATCCTTCTTTCCCTGCTGATTGAATATTTTTAAATTGAGATTACTTTTGTCGGTTAAGGATTGTCCCAAACCATTTTTATCTTCAATCGATTCTCTGATGTCAATCGCTGCATTAAAGTAATATTTGGCCGAATCAAAATTGTTCTGTGCAGAGTGATAAACACCTATGTTATTCAGGGCATAACCTTGTCCAAAACGGTTATTACTGCCAGTAAAAATTGCCAACGCTTCGAGATAAGCCTTTTTTTCTTCATTTATATCTCCTCTTGAGCCAATGTATCTTCCCATACTCATCAGGCAAACACCTACACCGTTAAGATCTCCTAATGCTCTTCTTATAGCCAGACTTTTTTGTGTATAAAGAATCGCTAAACTGTCATTATTCGTGGCATCATTATAGAGCGCTCCAATATTGTTGTAGGATTGTGCCATGCCGGCCGAATCTAGGAGTGCTTCCCTGATTTTAAGTGCCTTCAAATTGTATTCTAATGATTTTTCGAACTGTCCTTTTTTGCCATATACTCCGGCAATATTATTATAAAGCTGAGCCATCCCTAGCGTATCTGCTAAGACAGCATCATATTTTAATGACTGTTCATAATATTTTATAGCTTCGTCAGAATTGCCTTTTGAATCTGCTAAAAAACCAATATTATTGAGCGAACTTGATAAAACCGAAAAGTAAAATTTGATCTCATCTTTCGAGAGAGATTGGCTATTTTCTAAAGCCATTTTACTTTGCACCATCATCCAATTATTGTATTTAGGCCATATGTTCTCATCCCAAACATTCAGAACAATTTCATCTATTTTGAGCATTTTCAATGAATCACTGTCAGTGGCATGAAATGCTTTCAGTACTTCTTCAATATAGGTACTGTCGCTTTTAGAAATCGCTGAAAGGTCTAAATCATCAATTAGGTAGTAGGTTTTATCTGCATACTGTTGCCCTAAAACAAGTTGTGTACAGCATAAAAAAAGTAGGAGCGTAATCCTCATAAGCAAATAATTAGCTAGTTGTTTTTAAAGATAATTTATTCGAGAGGACTTCATGAATTTTATTGTCATGAAAATTTAATACGAGACAAATTTCTATTTACCTTTTTCATTCTATGTTGGGGTTCGACCCGATAGTTATCGTCTCGGCTGAGCCGAGATCACCCCGCTCATCTTTTCATAACGACTTTTTCCTAATCACTATTCACTCTTGGCTAAGATCCTCTAAACACCCTTCTATTTCATCAAAATCATAGGTAAATCCGCTTTCTAATAAACGCTCCGGAATAACGTTTCTACTTTTTAAGAGCAATTCAGCTTCGGTCCCAAAAAGCTTGGCGCCAATTTCCAATAACCACCTTGATTGGCCGATTCCGAATGGGCGATTGAGAGATTTCTGCACCAACTTCATAAAATCCTTATTCCGAATAGGTTTAGGAGACACAATATTTATTGGCCCTACAATTTCGGGGTGATTGAGTGTGAATTCAACAGATCGGCAAAAATCTTTTTCGTGTATCCAACTGATAAATTGGGCCCCATTGGCTTGTTTACCTCCGAAGAATAGTTTGGTTAGCAACCGAATTTTCGGATAAGCTCCTCCACCCTTTCCAAGAACAATTGATGTTCTTAAGGCAACTCTTCGGGTATGATCCAAGTCTTCTTTGAAAAAACAAGCTTCCCATTCTTTACACACATTCATTGAAAAATCGGCACCAATAATACCTTCATCTTCTGTCATTTCTTGTTTTTCTGAATGCACATAAATGGTCGAACTTGCTGCATTTAACCATGTTTCGGGTGGATTATCAGCCTGTGCAATTGCTTTTGATAAAATCGAGGTACTGTTTAATCGTGAGGATAAAATCAAACGTTTATTCTCTTCCGTATAGCGGCAATCCACACTTTTCCCGGTGAGATTAATCACTGTATCGGCCCATTCAATTTCAGCTATCCAATCACCCAATTCACGGGCATCCCAATACATTTCATTGGCGCGTTTTGGCGTGCGGGTTAAAATGCGCACTTCGTCTCCCCTTTTTCCAAAATAATCTTCTAAAAGTTTACCTAGAAACCCTGTTCCGCCTGGAATTAAAATCTTTCTATTCATACTCTTTACATTAAACTCATTATAATAACTAAAAGCACAAGCGTACGATAGGTAATCCATGAAATTGATGTGATGATTGGCAATTCCAAGGATATACAACGCTTTAGATGCAGTAAAAACATAATACCTACAACCATTCCAAATCCACTCAATAAAATTACACCGTCTAAATCTAGGATAGAATGAACTATAAATAAAGGCAAAAGTAGGAGCGATCCAATTAATGAAATTGTAGACATATTTCCCAAATAATTTAGGCGCTTGGACGGTTTTAAAGCTGTTAAAAACATAAACTGCCATAAAATTTGACCGAAACAAATGGCATATTCTCGCCAACCCACATGGTTCAATCCAAATTTAGAATCTAATAATACCGTAAAATGATTCACGATAAACCCAGTGAAAAGAGCAGTAAGCATTATATAAATCCAACGATACACTTTTTGATTTGCCGGAATCCAAATTCGTTGAAGATCAAAATCCGATCTTCCAAAAATTGCTGTACGATTGAATGAAATAAACCGATAGATAATTGAACTTGGAACGCTAATCCATTTTTGATCTAATAATTGAAAATTCATCATAATAATACAATTAATACTGTTTACAAATAGTCTTTTTGAAAGCGATTCAAAACCTTTAATTCAATAAGGTTAACGATTAAGAGTTTGCTTGTAAATAAGCTGCTCGTTTATCCGCTAGAAATTTTTCACGTTGAATGGATGCTTTAACTTTTCGTTTACCTCTGAAAAACAAGTATAAATTTAAGAGTAACATAAATCCAAGATAAATTGAAAATCCGCCAATTTTTAAACTTAAAATTTCGATTACTTCTTGCGCACCATAAAGGTTTCCGCTGATGTTCAGAATTAATAAGGCAAAGCCTATATTTAACAAGTAGAATCCAACTTCGAAGAGCTTATTTGTCGCAAATGCAATTTCCTGTCGCCCTTGAAAGATGTCTAACATAAAAACCTTACCGTTTTTGAATAAAATTCGAGCTACATAAAGTGTTAAAGCGATTGCTACTGGCAAATAAATAAAATACGCGGTAATGATCATTTGATTCTCCATGACATTTGTTTTTAATTTTTGTTTATAATTCTTGTTCTGTATTTTTTGTAAAAATGAAGCATTGCAATGTTTGTATAGTGCATAATTCCAAGTCCCAAAATTATAAATCCGGCTTTGGAGGATATGCTTGAGATTAAATCTTGTATCGTGAGCACAGTGTCCCACATGGATATAAAAGTGGTCGCAAAACCGATATTTAGTAAATAATAACCCACTAATAAAATTTTATTTATCGATTGTGCTAGTTCAACATCTTCCGGAATTAGATCGCAAATGAAATGTTCTCCATTGACGTAAAATGTCCACCCAACTTTTACCGTGATAAAAACAACCAGCGTGAAAAAAATTATATAGGTCATTAAATTCATATTCTTACTTATTAAACATTTAAAAGTTTTAGAAAATATTGAAAGTTGTATATAAAAAAAGTTAACTCATTGTTTTAATCATCTTCTTGAAGAAAAAATTGTCTTTTAATTTGAGCCAGATATCCGATAATTGATCCAATTGTTTGATGAAGTCATCCAACTCTTGCATTAAGTTTTTGAAATGTTCTACTTCTTCTTTATTTCCTTCTAAATCTTCCTTTTTTAGTCGTCCTAAAAGATCTAAAACAGGTTCTAATTCTCTTCTTTTACGCTCTTCCACAATATTTTGTGCCATGGACATAATATCGTGTTGTGCTGTAAAAAATTCTCTGCGCTCTCCTAATTTTGATTGTTTATTTACCAACCTCCAATTGATGAGTTCACGCATATTAATATTCACATTTCCTCTTGAAAGCTTGATGGTTTCCATCACCTCTTCGGTACTCAAGGCTTCGTTACTCGCCAACAGCAAGGCATGTATTTGTGCCATAGATCGCGGAATACCCCACGCACTGCCTATTGAGCCCCATGTTTGTACGAATTCCATTTTTGCGTCTTGCAGTTTCATAATTCAAAGATACTACAATTTTTCGAACTTTCAATAATTACTGAAAGTTTATTTCACTTTTATTTTTACCTAGATAATTGGAAAGATCAACCTTTTTCCCTACATTTTGTTAAATAATAGTTACAAACCAACTATACTCTACTCCTCCATGACTGATGATTCAGCTGAAATTCACTTGTTAAAATCCCGTATTGCTCAACTTGAAACTGAAAACGCGACGCTCAAAAAAGGTTTAATGGAGGCTCCTAACGGAACCGTTATAGGGACAACTGAACTCAAATCTCTATTTGCAGATGCGGAAAAATTTGTTGCCGACTATTTTCAACAAATCACGTTTGACCCGGGTTCGGCAACAATTCAGATTGAAGATGAACGTTATGTTTTGATGCGAGCCTCTTCCCTTTCAATCGATTTTTTCGAAAAAATAAAAGATTTATACGCTGACAAAGGCGAGGAGGAAGCGATTCACATAGGACAGAATTTCCTTTTCGATATTGCGCATGTGATTGGCTTAGAAGATGCTGGTGCTTTCCATAAGAAAATGAATTTAAAGGATCCGCTGGCAAAACTCTCCGCTGGCCCGGTTCATTTCGCTTATTCCGGATGGTCAAACGTAGAAATTTTAGCGGCCAACCCATCACCGGACGACAATTTTTACCTTAAATTTAACCACCCCTCTTCTTTTGAAGCAGACACATGGATTAAAAATGGCAAAGCGTCTAAAAGTCCAGTATGTATCATGAATTCCGGCTATGCTTCGGGGTGGTGTGAAGAAAGTTTTGGAATTCCTCTTACGGCAGTGGAAGTAACCTGTCGTGCAAAGGGTGACGAAAAGTGTTCATTCATCATGGCACATCCGTCAAAAATTCAATCTTTTTTAGATCAATTAAATTTAGAATCGAGAGCCCAAGTTCGTTACGAAATCCCCCATTTTTTCGAACGTAAGAAAGTCGAGCAAGACGTTATTGATTCATTGGAAGAGAAATCAATTCTACTCAAGGAAATTCATCACAGGGTAAAAAATAACTTACAATTGATCTCTAGCTTGATCAATCTGCAGGCGCATCATACAGAATCGAAGGTTGTTGAAGAAATCTTCCACGAAATAAAAAACCGCATAAAAGCAATTGCATTGGTCCACGAAAAACTCTATCAATCATCAGACGTGGAATACGTAAATGTGGAAGAATATTTGAGATCAATCATGGACTTAATTGAGCACTCCTTGGCTTCGGGTCATGTTATTTCGTTAGAAGTGGATCAAAACGTAAACCGCCGAATTACTATAGACAAAGCATTGCCTTGCGGGTTAATATTGAATGAATTAATCGCCAATGCCATAAAATATGCATTCCCTGATCCATACGACAAGGTGAAACGAATTAATACAAAACTAAAGGAAACGAAGGGGAAGTATATCATCCAAATTTCAGATAATGGAATAGGGCTTCCCACTGATTTTGAATTGAGCCAGGCAGATTCTTTAGGCTTCGAAATTGTACTTTCCTTTGTAGAACAACTGAATGGTCGTATTGAATTTACGAGTAATGCAAGGAGCGGAACAACGTTTACGATCCAATTTGATCCGTTTTAAAACTAAAATCACTTCGTTGACCATTAAATGGACGGTTGCAAATAATCAATCGCCTATGCGTTTGCCCAGCATTTTTATCTTCTGGACATCCCTAAATAGAAATCCACATGGCCCAAACAAAACAACTGTTAACAACTCTTTATAAAACGAAGAGTACAAATTTTCGAAAAGTAAAACAATACCTTAAATTCGTCTTTCCTAAATAATCAATGATAGTGGCGAAAAAAGCAGCAAAAAAAGCAGGTGAAACACCTTTGATGAAACAATACAATCAAATTAAGGCAAAATTTCCAGATGCCTTATTGCTCTTTCGTGTTGGTGATTTTTACGAAACTTTTGGAGAAGACGCGATTAAAGCGTCGAATATCCTCAATATTATTTTAACAAAAAGAGGAAAAGACAGTCCTTCGGAGATTGAATTAGCGGGTTTCCCTCACCATTCATTGGATACCTATTTGCCTCGACTCGTGCGAGCGGGCATGCGTGTCGCAATTTGTGATCAATTGGAAGATCCCAAAATGACAAAGACCATTGTTAAACGTGGGGTAACCGAATTGGTAACACCTGGGGTATCCTACAATGACAAAGTCTTAAGTGGATCGGAAAACAACTTTTTAGCAGCCATTCATTTTGATGGCAAGCGGGCTGGTGTTTCATTCATAGACGTCTCTACAGGTGAATTCCTAGTCGCCGAGGGAAGCTTCGAATACATTGATAAATTAATTCAGAGTTTTCAACCCAAAGAAATTCTCTTTCAAAAGGGCAAACAAAAAATTTATCTCGAGCATTTTAGCGATAAATTTTATACCTATAAATTGGAAGATTGGGTGTTTACAGCCGATTTTGCACGTGAGAATTTAAGCAATCACTTTGAAGTAAAATCACTAAAAGGATTTGGAATAGAAGAACTAGAATTGGCCATTATTGCTGCTGGATCGGCCTTGCATTACCTTTCGCAAACACAACATGATAAGCTGGCACATATTAGCGCAATTGCTCGTTTGGAAGAGGATCGTTATGTCTGGCTAGATCGATTTACCATTCGCAACTTGGAATTATTATATTCGCAGAACGAAGGGGCGGTAACGCTGATTGACACCTTGGATAAAACCATTACACCTCCAGGAAGTAGAATGCTTCGAAGGTGGATGGTCTTGCCCCTCAAAGAACTTGATCCCATTCGGGAAAGACACGAAATTGTTTCACATATTTTGGCTGAACCTCAGTTTCGTCAAATAGTTGCTGAGCAATTATCGGAAATCGGCGACCTTGAACGTATTGTTTCAAAAGTGGCTACAACGCGCATCAATCCAAAAGAGATTGTGCAATTAAAAAGGGCACTTACCGCTATCCTTCCCATTAAAGAAGTGTGCGTGAATGCCGCACCAAAAGCGCTTGCTCAATTGGGTAAACAACTCAACCTCTGCGCCGATTTGCGTGAACGTATTGCCAAAGAACTACTCGACGAACCTGCTATTTCTGTAGGTAAGGGCGAGGTAATAGCGGCAGGTATAAATGCCGAATTGGATGAACTGCGCGCTATCCTGAAAAAAGGAAAAGGATTTTTGGATGATTTGCGTGAACGCGAAATTGCACGCACAGGTATTTCGAGCATACGTGTGGCATTTAACAATGTCTTTGGGTATTATATCGAAGTTCGAAACTCTCATAAGGACAAAGTGCCTGCCGATTGGATTCGTAAACAAACTTTGGTGAATGCCGAGCGGTATATAACCGAAGAATTAAAAGAATACGAAACAAAAATTCTGGGGGCTGAAGATAAAATTTACCAATTAGAAAGTCATTTGTTAAGTGATTTAGTGCTCGCAATGGCCGACTTCATCAGTCCTATTCAGCACAACGCTGCCTTACTTGCTAAACTCGATTGTTTGCACGCCTTTGCGCAGGTAGCAGAAGCAAATCATTACGTCTGTCCTGAAATGGACGATACTTTAATTATTGACATTAAAGAAGGACGTCACCCCGTTATTGAAAAACAACTGCCAATTGGAGAAACCTATATTTCGAATGATGTTTACCTGAATAATTCCGACCAACAAATCATCATGATTACCGGTCCGAATATGTCCGGTAAATCCGCTTTGTTAAGACAAACGGCGCTCATTTCTCTCATGGCGCAAATGGGAAGTTTTGTTCCTGCTAAATCCGCTCATCTCGGTTTGGTAGACAAAGTTTTTACACGTGTAGGAGCTTCGGATAATATCTCTTCGGGTGAATCTACTTTTATGGTGGAAATGAATGAGACGGCGAGTATCTTGAATAATTTGTCTGAACGGAGTTTAATCATCTTGGATGAAATCGGGAGAGGGACGAGTACCTATGATGGAATCTCTATTGCCTGGTCGATCACGGAATATTTGCATGAAAATGGAATGGCCCAACCGAAAACCTTGTTCGCTACGCATTATCACGAATTGAACGAGATGACGACGCAATTTAGTCGCATCAAAAATTACAATGTCTCGGTAAAAGAGTTGGGGAATAAAATCATTTTTATGCGTAAACTCGTTCCGGGTGGAAGCGCGCACAGTTTCGGAATTCATGTCGCAAAAATGGCAGGTATGCCTCGTGCGGTGCTTGATCGCGCCGATCGTATTCTATTGCAACTCGAAAAAAATCATGCGGGCGATTTGAAAGGAAAAGCAAAAAACAAGGATACAGAAGATGGCATGCAATTGAGCTTTTTCCAATTGGACGATCCCGTCCTAATGCAAATTAAAGAAGAAATCGCTGCACTCGACATCAATACCTTAACGCCAGTTGAGGCACTTATGAAACTGAACGATATTAAAAAATATGTGGGGGGCTAGGTCAACACCTTTTATTCAACCTAAATTTAATTAGTTAACCTACCGCGTTTCAGAAATTTTCTGAATCACTTTCATCAAGGGTGACAATTGAACGTGTGCATCAAACCCATCAAATGAAGCTGAACGATACGTTGAATCTTTTGTGCTAATCAAAACCGTTCCAAAAGGTGCGGCATCCGTTGCTCTAAAATTTGTCGGCGATTCAAGGTCTGCAATCGCATCCAACTTTACCTTTTTCATACTTTCTTTTAATTGCAACCATTCTTCAGAAGAAGTCGCTCGCGCTGTTCGGTTGGATTCCATTCGTCCTCTAAATTCAGTCACCACCGAATCTTGCGTTATTGTAATGGTCCGAGAACCCAACATAGTCGTTGATTTATATTGGTATTGCATCACCTCAATCGTTTTGCAAGAAACCATCATCATCAATCCTAAACATGCAACAATAAATTTCATAATTCTCTAGTTTATCTTAGTATTAAAGCAAATCTTATTCCACAACTAAAAGGTAGTTGTTTTTTTTTCCTTTACTCAGCAATACAAATTTATTACAAATTAAATCCGACGTCGAAAGCACATAATCTTCTTGTACTTTTATCTTATTCAAGGCGATAGCATTTTGCTTCAATTCTCTTCGCGCTTCACCATTTGAAGCCAAAAACCCACTTTTCGCAGACAAGGCGTCAATAATTCCCAATCCAGCATCAAAATCCGCACGACTGACAATAGCTTGCGGCACACCTTCGAAACCGTCTAAAATTTCACGTTCTGAAAGTTGATTAAAATCAGCAATTGTTGCTTGACGGTTAAATAAAATTCCTGTCGTTTTTAAAGCACTGTCCAAGGCTTCTTGTCCATGCACCATCAAGGTTACTTCTTCAGCCAACCTTTTTTGAAGGATTCTTAAACCTGGGTCTGTTGCATGCGCCGCTTCAATTTCTTCAATTTCTTCTTTTGTCAAAAAAGTAAAGGTTCGGATGTATTTTGGCGCATCCTCATCACTTGCGTTTAGCCAAAATTGATAAAAAGCATAAGCAGATGTACGATCAGTAGTTAACCATACCGCACCACCTGCTGTTTTTCCAAATTTTGTTCCATCCGCCTTTGTCATCAACGGACACGTAAAAGCAAATCCCTCACCACCTTCCATTCGCCGAATAAGTTCGGTTCCTGTTGTAATATTTCCCCATTGGTCACTTCCTCCCATTTGAATTTTACATCCTAAACTTCGGTATAAATGAACGAAATCATAGCCCTGCAAAAGCTGGTAAGAAAATTCCGTGAACGAAATCCCTGTCTGAATACGCGTCTTCACCGAATCCTTCGCACTCATATAATTAACCGTTAAATGTTTACCAACGTCACGAATAAAACCAATGAAAGAAAAATCCTTCATCCAATCGTAATTATTAACCAAAGTTGCACCAGTTGCCGAATCATTAAAATCTAAAAATCTTTCCAATACGCCTTTAACGCCTTTCACATTTTTATTTAATGCTTCTTCATCCAATAAATTTCGCTCATCCGATTTCCCAGAGGGATCACCCACCATACCCGTTGCTCCACCAACCAAGGCAATTGGTCTGTGGCCCGCCCGCTGCATGTGTTTTAACATCATAATTGGAATCAAAGAACCAACATGCAACGAATCAGCAGTTGGGTCAAAACCACAATAACCGGTCACTATTTCTTTCGATAATAATTCTTCTGTCCCAGGCATCACGTCCTGCAACATTCCTCTCCATCTTAATTCTTCAACAAAATTTACTGGCATGCGTTCTCTTTTTAATTCGGATCGTAAAGATAAGGATTAGTCAGTAGTAAATAGAAATTAGTCGTTAGTTTTTAGTGAATAGTCTCGGCTAAGCCGAGAGTGGTTAGTTGTTAGTCGTTAGTGGATAGTGGTTAGTGGTTAGTACTTAGTGATTGGTGGTTCGTGTTTCAACCTCTACCTATTGGGAACGCTTAGTTCACCTAAAAATTTTGCCTCTTGCCTTTTGCCTCTTGCCTTCTGCCTCTTGCCTAAAAAACTAATGACTATTTGTAATGTTTCACAAGGTTGTTAACGGAAGTTGATTAATCTTGTCTTGTAAATGTAATAGTTTGTTTTCAAATATTTTTGGTTCTACCTTGAATATTTCTGGTTCTAATTGATACCATTTATAAATT
>Ga0222668_1001036_pt1 | contig 14186 bp, 9 predicted proteins | sample AntAcemetagen728_FD_179823 | JGI IMG/M metagenome (GOLD analysis project Ga0222668, IMG submission 179823) | Saline water microbial communities from Ace Lake, Antarctica - #728 | ecosystem: Environmental > Aquatic > Non-marine Saline and Alkaline > Saline | place: Antarctica: Ace Lake | collected... | reverse complement strand
CAGGACGAAGAAATAGCGCTAAGCTGGCACCTTACAGCCTTGGAAAAACAACAGATCAACAAGGCCATTTACAGTCCACACAATCAGGAGGCATTGGAAAAACTTAAAACGCTCATTAACTAAAGTGTGAGCTCAAAAGTCCACTGACTTCGTTTCACTTGTTTTAAAAACTGTCATCTGTCCAAGGCGGACTCCTTCATTATCCTTTTGGTTATGAGATCGCTTTCGCGAAGTATTTAAAACTACATGCGCCAAACTCTCGAATTTTTTAGCCCAGATTGTCGATTCTATTGACAGACGCTAACTAAGCTCCTTTGTTTTTGGTTAACTTCGGCCGCCATGAGTTTTCGTCGATGGTTGACCATCTTTCTTCTTCTAATTCTCAATAATCTCTCCGCGCAAAACGTCGGAGAGAAAACAACTGTATCGCTCATTACCTGCGGCTCGGGAAATGAACTGTACTCCACATTTGGGCACAGTGCCATCCATATTTACGACCCAAGTTCTGGACTCGATAGAGTCTACAACTACGGCACTTTCGATTTTAACACCCCCAATTTTTACCTCAAGTTTTGTCGTGGTCAGCTTAACTATTTCCTAAATGTTACTGACTTCAATCGATTCGTGGGCAATTACCAACACGAGGGCAGATGGGTGCACCGACAAGAATTGAACCTCAGTGATGACCAGAAGGCCGAGATTTATGCTTTTCTCGAAAATAACGCCCTTCCTGAAAACAAGTTTTATAAATACGATTTCTTTTACGACAACTGCAGTACGCGTCTTCGAGATGCTTTTGAAACTCTTCTGGGAGACTCATTGGTTTACCCCGATGCAAGCTCAGACACGACAGCCACCTTTCGGGAAATGATCGATCTCTATCTGCTCGATCTACCATGGAGCGATTTGGGTATCGACTTAGCCCTAGGCATGCCTTGCGACAAGGAAGCTGACTTTCGTGAAAAGATGTTTCTTCCCGATTACCTCATGGCAAATTTGGGGAAAGCCAAGATTATACGCGACGGAAAGATGGTGCCATTCGTAAAGAAGGAAGGCTTAGTCTTGGCCGAAAACCCAAATCTCACTAAGTCTGTGGCATCACCTATTATGTGGGTTTTCTGGGTATTAATGATCTTCTGTTTTGTGACGGGGATTTTCGTTCATCCCAAAAAGCTAAAGTGGTTCGATATCACCTTTTTTATGCTCGTCGGTATTTTCGGAATCGTAATTGCTCTACTGTGGTTTGCGACAGAACACACCGCCACAAAATGGAACTTGAATTTACTTTGGGCTCTACCAACCTGGATTTGGGGAGCGATCCTTTTAATACGAGAAAAGCCAAGTAGCAAATTTTTCAAAGTTCATGCTACAATTACCTTTACCATCATGGTATTCTGGATTGTGATTCCTCAGTCATTCCACCAAGCAGTAATCCCGATTGTTTTAGCGCTAGCAGCCAGAAGTTGGTCTTGGCAAAAGAGAAGATTCTTCATCAAAAAAACTACTGATGCTACCACGGTTTGAAAAGAGGTTGAATAGCATGGATCAGTCATTGGCTGAGATGATCACATTTTTAGATCACCTTGACTCTCATCAAATCCATGAAAAGCCAAGTGGGAAGTGGAGCGCAGCGCAAGTGTTTCAGCATTTGTACGATTCGGAAAAGGGCACCACGGGCTACCTCAAAAAGAAATTGCAGGCATCACCCGATCAACTGTCTTCAGGAGGAATCGCAGCCGCCGTTCGATCGATGCTCTTGAGGCGTGCACTTAGGAGTAGAAAAAATCAGTTTAAAGTACCGAAAGTACTGAGCGAGATTTCCGAAAAGCCCAATTATCTGGAGCTGAAGGAAAGCTACCTTGGCGCGAGAAAAGATTTAAGAGAACTGTTAACAAACATTGATTCTAAAAACTCATCAAAAGAATATTTTAAGCATCCAAGAGCAGGAAGATTAACCATTGGCCAAACCCTTGGTTTTTTAGTAGATCATTTTGATCGACACTTTGATCAAATCAAAGCAAGAACAAAAAATTAAAATGAAGAAAAGACGCATTGTGTATAGCACCAAGCCCGACTTCAATTACGGTTACGGCGAAGCACCCGAAGTAAAGACACCTGCGCCAGGAGCGCAGGATCTGCGCGTGTGGATCGATCGCAAAAAAGGCGGAAAGGTGGCTACGATTATAAAAGATTTTGTGGGCTCGGAAGACAATATGAAGGCGCTCGCCAAGGAATTAAAAAACCTGTGTGGCGTTGGTGGAACGGCTAAAAACGAAGAGATACTCATCCAAGGCGACCACCGCGATAAAATAATGGATTACCTCAATAAAGAAGGATATGGCGCAAAGAAAGCAGGTGGGTAACCCATCGGACAACGAACGATTCCAAATGGTGGCCACTACTTTGGAAGGACTTGAAAATGTCTTGGCCAAGGAACTCCAGATGATTGGCGGAAACGACATTCGCACGGGAAAACGTGCGGTGTATTTTTCTTCCGATATGGATTTGATTTACAAAGCCAACCTTCGTTTGAGAACGGCTCTGCGTATTCTCAAACCCTTGAAGATATTTAGAGCTGGCAACGAAGAGGAACTCTACAATGGGATAGCCTCGATAGACTGGACGGAGATTTTTGATGTCAATAAATCCTTTGCAATCAAAACCGCAGTAAGTGGGTCTATCTTTACACATAGCCACTACGCAGCGCTAAAATGCAAGGATGCTATCGTCGATCAATTTCGCGATAAATTCAACGAACGACCAGATATCGAAACCCGCACGCCTGACTTAGTTTTTCACGTGAGAATTCACCGTGATCAAGTCACCGTTTCTCTCGATAGTTCTGGAATACCGCTCAATAAAAGAGGATACAGACAGGCTGACGCAGCCGCTCCTATCAATGAATGTTTGGCCGCAGGCATGCTACTCATCGCTGGTTACGAAGGCAAACGGAACTTCGTAGACGGGATGTGTGGAAGTGGAACCATTTGCATAGAAGCAGCTCTTATTGCCAATAAAATTGGGCCAGGGCTCTTGCGTGAAGACTTCTCGTTTATGCACTGGAAAGATTTCGATGCCGAGCTTTACCAAGTCATCCACAATGCGACGGTAAATCGCATAAAGGACGGCCAACATCAGATAATGGGCTATGATCAAAGTATGTCCACGATAAAGCTGGCGCGACAAGCCGCGGCGGCAGCAGGGGTTGAAGAAGCCATTAACTTTCGCATCACCGATTTTCTAGACGAAAAGCCACCCGCAGCCCCTGGCATTTTGGTGATGAATCCGCCTTACGGCGAAAGAATAGAAACCCATGATATCGAGCGGCTTTACGGAGATATCGGAGACAAATTCAAAAACGACTACCCCGGTTATCAAGCGTGGATCATATCGGGTCACCTGGAGGCAATGAAAAGTGTGGGATTGCGCACTTTTGACACGCACCACTTGATCAATGGAAAGATTGAATGTCTGTATTCGGGTTATCGACTTTACAGCGGAAAGAAGGACTAGTAATCTAGCAGACTCTTCATCTTTTCGGAGAGCATGCCATTCGCCAAAAACTGCGCTTCCAAACTCCCCACAAAAGGTACTGGTGTATCCATACTGGCACATCGCATCACTGGCGCGTCCAATGAGGTAAAACAGTTTTCAGTAATTAGGGCGGCGAGTTCACCACCAAATCCACCAGAAAGTGTGTCCTCGTGCAGCACCAAAATTCGTCCAGTTTTGCGCGCTGAGGCGAAAATGGTTTCCGTATCAAGCGGAGCCAAAGTTCGAAGGTCAATGACTTCTATGGAAGCGTCGTGGTTCTCTGCTTCCGCCAACGCCCAGTGCACGCCCATTCCGTAGGTGACAATGGTAAGGTCGGTTCCTTCTTTGATGACATTCGCTTTGCCGAAAGGCAGATTGTAATACCCCTCAGGAACTTGCGATCTCAAACTTCGATAAAGCGCTTTGTGCTCGAAATACATCACAGGATTCGGATCTTCAAATGCCGTCAACAGCAGTCCTTTCGCATCTTCTGGAAAAGCTGGGTAGACCACTTTCAGTCCTGGAATGTGGGTAAACCAAGCTTCGTTGCTTTGCGAATGAAATGGCCCTGCTTGCACCCCAGCGCCAGTTGGCATCCGTATCACCACATCGGCATTCTGCCCCCAGCGGTAGTGGATTTTCGCCAAGTTATTTACGATTTGGTTAAACCCTTCAGTAACGAAATCGGCGAACTGCATTTCTACCATCACCTTCATTCCCTTAATGGAAAGGCCCAAACCAGTTCCGACTATAGCCGCTTCACAAAGCGGTGTGTTGCGCACTCGGTCTTTTCCAAATTCCTCAACGAAGCCTTCCGTGATTTTAAAAACACCACCGTAATCGGCGATGTCCTGTCCCATTAAAACCAAATCGGGATGCATGCGCATAGCTTCTCGCAATCCATCTGAAATGGCGTCAACCAAACGCATTTCCTTTTTTGCTCCCGTGGGAGCAATTTCGTTGTAATCGCAGGGAGCATAGACATCAGTCAGCTCTTTTTCGGTCGATGCTATAATGTCGCTCTCAGCGTAAGCCTGTTTTAGCGCATCTGCAATTTCAATCTTGACAGCCTTCCGCTCGGTCTCGATTTGGGTTTCACTCAGTACTTTAATTCCCTTCAAAAAGTCTTCATAGTTGGAAACGGGGTCTTTTCTCCCCCACTCTTCCATCAGTTCGCTGGGTACATACTTGGTTCCCGAAGCCTCTTCGTGTCCGCGCATTCTGAAAGTAAGGCATTCTACCAAAACAGGTCGAGGATTTTGGCGAATGTCTTCTGCCAAATCTCTCAAGGCCGTGTAAACTTCCAAGACGTTATTCCCCGCCAATTGGAGAGTTTCCATCCCGTAGCCGATTCCCTTATCGATGAATTGCTTGCAGCGAAACTGCTCCGACGATGGAGTGGATAGTCCGTAGCCATTGTTTTCGATGATGAACATTACGGGAAGATCCCAAACAGCAGCGACATTTATACTTTCGTGAAAATCGCCTTCACTCGTACCGCCATCTCCTGAAAATACGGCCGTCACAGCTTTCTCACTTTTGAGTTTGTGAGCCAGAGCTATTCCATCGGCTACTCCCAATTGGGGGCCGAGATGAGAGATCATTCCTACGATTTTGGCTTCTTTCACACCAAAGTGAAAAGAGCGATCACGGCCATTGGTATAGCCGTTCGCTTTGCCTTGAAACTGGCTAAACAATCGGCTCAACGGCAATTTTCTAGTGGTAAAAACTCCCAGATTTCGATGCATCGGAAGAATGTACTCTTCTGAATTTAATGCCATCGTGGCACCTATGCTGATGGCCTCTTGGCCAATGCCAGAAAACCATTTTGATATTTTTCCTTGACGCAGCAAACTGAGCATTTTCTCCTCAATCAATCTTGGCTTAAGAATGTTTCGGTAAATGTCTAGAAGTTGCTGGTCGGATAAGTCTTTGCGATCGAAGGTGGTTTGCCTGTCAGCAGCAGTGATCATAGATAGATAGTTTAATCAAAGGTAGACAAATTTGATTTTGACAAGACGCAAAAAGCCCGCTCAATCAGAGCGGGCTTCTTTTTCTAGCTGCAGTCGGTAAGACTGTTGTGTTAGTCTACAATAAGCTTTTCGGTGGTAATCAATTCATTTCCTGATCTGGCTTGAAGAAGATAAATCCCCTTGCTCAATCCATTCAAATTCAAGCGTTGAATTCCCGATGTATTTTGAACCAATTCTGAAATGAGTTTCTTTCCCTGAAGGTCATATACTTCTAGAGATATTTGATCCGTATCGAGAGCAGTTTCAATGGAGATCTGAATCTCAGAACCGTCAGACGGATTTGGGAATACCATCATTGACAGCTGATCATCTTGAGTCATCTCATAATCTACTTCATCGAGTATCACCAAACCACTCATTCCTTCAATAGTGATTTCACAGACTCCAGAATAGCCACCAATTAATCCACCCGAATTGGCCTTAACGGCTACTTCATAGGTATCACCAGATATAAGGCCTGTAACGAAGGACAAAAGGACTTTTCGATTTGGTCTTATGATTTCAATTGGACTCTCGCCTGGTTGAGAAATATTCTCAAAGCTAAAGGTGTACTGCTCAGCCGAGCAAACTTCTACCGCAGTTAGAACTTGGCTCAAAGACACCGTCGCACCGCAGGTGAAAAGCAATGGGTTCACTTCGGTATCTGGAACGAAATTGTTCATATTGATTTCTTTCACCTCGCTCTGGGTGCTTTCGTTTCCATTGGCATCTGTGGCAAAAACTGTAATAGAGTATGTCATTCCCAATTCGAGGCCATCAACCAATTGGAGCGGACAAATAGGGCTGGTAGTTCCCGAATTGTACTCTAGCTCGCTTACACCGTCATCAAATACCCAACGGTAATTGGTAGATCCGAAAATCTTCTTGGCCTTCACATATTCGCACATGTCGTAAAGACCATCGGCGAAACCATTCAGCAAGAAAGTGGTAGGTCCATCGGCCGTGGAAATGGAGCAGACATCTCCATAATCGCCGAGGTTGGGGCCTTGGTACATGAGTGCTTTTACGCGAACGTCATACGAACGGCTGTATTCAAAATCTTCAAACCATCCGATGTAAAAGTTAGGATTGCTTCCATTTGGTGATTCAACTTCATACGTTGAAAAAGGAGATTCCAACTCAGTAAATTCAAAAACAAATCCTTCCAAAAGGAAACTTGGGTTGGGAATTTTCGCTCGAATCAAGCTATTGGCAGTAAGCTCAGTAGCACCACAATCAGCCTGACGAAGTCGCACGAATGGAATATGTGCTATTCCTGTGGTGAATGTCGTAGTGGTCGGATTCGGTTCACCAGCATGATAAACACTGTAAACGTATTCTTGTCCTGGAGTCAAACCATTGATCCAAAACAATTCGCGTAATCCAGTACCCACCTCGTTGATACAAGCCAGTTGTGTTCCACCACAGCCATCAAAAACTTCGATCGCAGGATCAAAATCTCCAGAGGTCTCCACTCTGAAATAGGTGGTACTTCCCACTGCTGTAAATGAGAAATAAGGATCAGGACTCGTTCCAAGTCCGTTGCATTGTGGGTCTAGAGAATACGTGACCGATGATGCGTCACCAGCTATTTCTGAATCAGCGAAGATTGTTTGTGATACAACGGTCACAGCATTGATGCAGTTTTCTGAAACAGGGCATGTGAAGTCAAGACCTCCTTGAACCAATTCACAGCTCGCAATAGTTTCGCTTGAAATCGTGATTTCCACGGGTGAACCAATGTTAAATGGCCCTACGTTTTGAACTCCCGTAGAGCTAACACCTGTGGTAGCAGCCACGCCTGCATCATTGCTGATGGCAGCCGATGCGCTATTCCCAAGAGATGTGATATCTACATCGACGGTAAACGTTCCCGCACCGCAATTTTCAACAACTGAAAAATTAGCGGTCGGAGCAGAACAACCATCACAGGAAACCTGCCAGTCCCAACCCAATCCAAAGCTGAAACTACCGTCTTCACAACTGCCGCTGACGTTAGATGTAGCCGTCATAAAAATACTACCACTGGAAGCAGTTTCGCTAATACCTGAGAGGTCTCCGCCGTTACTTCCTTGAAAAAGAATAGTTCCCGATCCGTCACTTCCGTCTCTGATAGTGATTTGATCAAGTCCGTCTTCCAGCTCACCCGAAAGGAAAGTAAGCGCAACAGGAGATCCATCTGGAGAACTGTATAGAAATGAAGTATTGTCATTGTTTTGATAGCAATAGTCTTGATCAAGGGGAGTTCCGCAAGTCAGAATATTTTCACAGGCCAGTCCAACATCCGTTACGACTTCACTTATGTTACACGTATTGTCATCGTTATGAACCACAGTAATTGTCGCTATAGTCCCTAAAGGAAATGGGCCTACGGTTTGAATACCTGCAGAAGTGACGTTTGTAATGGCAGCTGCGCCACCATCATTTGTAATATTTATCGAAGAAGCATCTCCCAAAGAAGAGATGAACAAACTCACTTCGTACTCATTGCCACCAATACATGATTCGGAAAAAGCAACCGTAGGTGGCGTACAGGTAGTGGCTCCATTGGCACAAATATTAAAATCTCCTTGAATGTTATTATTCGTTTCCCAAAGTTGAACGAATTGCGTTTCTCCAGGAGCACCAGTCAATTCTAGTTCCGGAAAAAATCCAGGGCCGCTATTGGCATCACAACCTATTAACACCAAACTTCCACAAGTTCCTGAATAGGCAGCAGCATTCATGTTCAAGGCAGCAGGTGTCGTCCCTTCAATCAAGGTGGTCGAAACCGTTACCATTCCAGAAGGTGGAATTACAACTGAGTACCACGCATCACCTCCAGAGAAAAAATCACAATCGGCACCAACAGGTACTTGACCAGAATTGGTTAAACCAGAATTCGAAGCTGTGCTGTAAACGCAACTACCAACATTTACGGTGAGGGATTGAGCACTCAAACAGTCGTCTCCCTGACCATAGGAGTTTATAGACCATGAACTAAAAAGGGTGATTGCAGCAAGTACGAAAAACTTCTTCATTTAGAATTGAGTTTAAGGATTAAGGGAATTTCGTTTGCATACGCTCTTTTGGTTAAATAAGATTCAAAATATCTCAATGGAAATCCTCTAAAAGTTGAAAACAAAAAAAAGCCCGCATAAATACGGGCTTGTAAGTTTTGTTTTAAGAGTCGTATCACTCTGTGATCACCACTCCAACAGCTTCGAAGTTCATACTAATTTCAGGCTCAGTAATCAAAGCAATCTCCTCTACTGATTTTTCAGCATCTTCAGCCAAATGCTTCAAGTAGTCCACATCGAGTGTATCAATGAAAGCGAATCCTTCCATAACTACGTTCATTCCTCCTACACCTTCAGTAGGAACAAAGAAACCATAGTCTTTAAACCTAACGTGCATCTCTTCACCATTTCCCATATCAACAGTCATCCAGCAACCTTTCACTTTGCATGTCTCATTGATGGTGGCTTCAAGAGTCACGTAGAGTGAGTCTTGACCTTCCATTTGCGCATAGAATGCATCGGACTTCAGTGCACCAGCGGTTTCAATTGTATCGCCGTAATAATTCATTGAAACAGTTTCAACAACAGCTTCAACCTCTTGTGTTTCGGTTTCCACGTTCTCGACAGTTTCGCTGCAGGCGTAGAAGCCAATCAATGCAAATGCTATAAGTAGTTTTTTCATGGTTTAAAATTTTGCCCCAAAGATAATTAACGCTTTACAATCTTGAACTCCGTCCGTCGATTTATTGCTCTATCTGCATCAGAATTATTGGCAACCATTGGCTTTGATTCTCCATACCCCTGGAAGCTCATCTTATCGGGATTGACGCCCGCTTCTTGCAGGTATCCAAAGACTTCAAAGGCACGATCTGCGCTGAGAGCCAAATTTGCACCCTTATCGCCTATGTCATCAGTATGGCCGTATATCTCGACTTGATAAGTTGGATTTTCATTTAGGTAATCAGCAAACTCGTCGAGCACTGATTTGGAAGCGTTGTCAATATCAGATGAACCCGTAGCAAATCTGATATCGTTCATTCGGTAGATTTTTCCCGATTCAAGCTTCTCCACTTTTATCTCTAAATCGCGCACAGTTTCAGACGTATCAGCGAGAGTAAACACGCGTGTATTAAAAGCGAGATCTTCAGTTTCACTCTTCACACTTACTACCACATCTTCGCCTTTCCTCAAGTTGATAACCGCAGCATAGGTTCCGTCAAGGTCATCTACATCCACTTCTTTTACCTCTTTAGTCGAAGCGTACTTAATTTCAATCTTAGCATCGGAAACCAACTCGCCCTCTGCATTCTTAACATCTCCTTTCAAAATCAAAACCTTCTCGGGCCGAGCTGCCTTGGGAACGTCAAATGCGAATATATCTAGTCCCTTGGCAGACGAAACATTTGAAGATGAAAAGAGTGCCACCTTACCATCGGTGCTCACCACCAAGCCATGCTCATCTTGTGGCGAATTCACTGGATAGCCAATATTCTTGGGTTTAGTCCAGCCTCCGTTATTTTCTTGTTTGCTGTAAAATATATCATAACCACCAGCTCCCGGGTGCCCATTGCTGGCAAAGTACATCGTGCGGCTGTCAGCATGCAATACAGGACTCTTGTCGTTTCCATCTGTATTGATTTCATCTCCTATGGGTTGGGCCTTTGACCAAGCTCCATCTGAAGTACGCTCGGTATAGAAAATGTCGATAGTCGGATTTCCCTCTTTATCGGGGGTCGTGTTTTCTCTGATGGTAGCGAAGTAGAGTGTATTTCCATCAGCCGATAATGTGGGCTGTGCCTCCCACCCACCGGAGGTATTGACATTTTCACCTAAATTTTCCAGCCCTGTCCAGTTATAAAGGACTTTTCCTGCATCGTCGGTCTCCCGTTCATATCTTGATACGTAGAGATCGCAATTTTTGTAATTGGACGAAATAGGTTTACATACGGTAATAAACATCTCCCGATTATTGAGAGACAAAGAGACTCCCCCATAATTGTCGCCTACATTAAAAGGTGGCGGTAAGGGCTCAGCATTTTCATATTCATTGGACTGACGAACCTGGCTGGCCATCATAAAGCGCTCAACCTCTTTGGCGTATAAATCACCTTTTGCTTTCTCCTTTGATTTCCGAGTAAAGAAAATCAGTTGGTTATCTGGTGATAACATGGGCAAATATTCCCCAGCATCCGTATTTACATTTGCCAACCGTCTTGGATTGTATTCTACAGGATTCGAATAAAACTCATTGTAAAACCTGACTTCAGGCAATACAGAAGCAATATCACCCTCTTTGGCATTGTGATCGCGAGAGGATTTCCCCTGCTCTTTATCAAAAGTTAAAAAGCCTTCAAAATACTTCTGCGCATTCTCATAATCCTGATTGGCGTATGCTATGATTCCCGAATAATAGAAAGCGTCAGCATGATACTTTGGACACGAAGTGATCACTTCTACAAAATCGCTGTATGCTCTATCGTAGCCTGTGTTTTGCTCCATTGCCATACCGTATTCAGCGCGGGCTTTACCAAAGAGGCATTCGATGCATTCAGGATCGACTTCAAGAGACTTTCTGAATAGGTCAATTCGCTCATCGATCTCCAGTCGGGAATTGTTTATGGCCCCATCCAAAAGTTTTTGCACTTTTTTCGACGTCGACGGTTCGCAATTCTGCGCCTGTAGGGCAAAACCCAAAAATAGGGCCCCACTAAGGAATAGATATTTTGCTGCTTTGAAAATCATGGAACTTACTCTCCGTTATTGATTCTATCGGCTTGTTTTCTGGCGTCAGCCATTATTTTATCAGCTTGCTTCTGTGCTTCAACTACCAATTTATCACCTTGCTTATCGGCTTGCTTTCGCAATTGATCAGCGCCAATTTTAGCTCCCGCCTTAGCGATTGGATTCTTTGCATCCTTCACCAGTTTATCGGCTTGCTTGTCCGCTTCTTTGCGAAGATCATCAGCGGCTTTCTCAGCTTCCTTCACCAATTGGTCTGCTTGCTTTTGAGCTTCAACTAAAAGTTCATCGGCCTTCGCACTCAGGTCTTCCTTAACCTCTTTAATTTGTTCATCGATCACTTCCTTAACGGCTTCGGTGGCCTGCTCTTTCCCGGAGCTCTCACCTTCCATTCCAGCAAAAGCTGGTTTAATAGCAGGATCGTAAAGATCTCCTTCGATGGTCACATCCATGTTGATGTATTCACCCATAGTCATGTTTCCACCCAAAAATGCATTGGCCTGACCCAATAGTCCTTCGGCCATTTTATTCAAATCACCACCCAGCTCTTTTCGTGGTATTTTCATTTTCATGAGGTAGTCTATCTTCTCATCAAAACTTACCCAACCGCTCACATTGGCAGTCATTGCATCGATTTTCACATCGAAGGGAGAAGTGGTGACCTTGCCGTCATCAATGACAAATGTTGCATCTAAATCCTGTATTCGCTGCTCCTTCAAACCAGGAGCCTTTAAAGTGCTAGATAGCTTCTCAAGGAAGTCTCCGCCTTTCAGCAATACCTCGTCGCTGGTCAATGAACCGCGTCCTTGCATCGTTTCGTAGACTGGTTCCATATTTTGATCGAGAATTCCTTCTACCTTCAACTTAGAGCTGATTTTACCTTTTGCATGCTTCGCAATTGGAGCTATCTTTTGAATTGTGTTGAAGGTCTCGAAAGCTTGGTCAATCTCAATGCCCTTCAGGTCGTAAGCAAAATCGTACGACGGCTTCTCCATATCTTGAGTTGAGTAGCTTCCGCTAATACCCATAATTCCACCGAGGCCTTTGGCTAACAAATTCTCCAATACAGCACGTTCATTTTTCAAGGTTATTTTTCCTTTAATATCAGAGAGTATGAGATCATCGTAAGTAATTTCTCCGATGGTTGCATTTAAAACCAAGTCGAGATTACCCGGAATCGGAACGACTCCCGAAGAACTATCGGCAGGAGCAGTTTCTCCCTCGACTTGCTCTAGAGCTTCAGCTGTTTCCTCGCCTTCCTCAGTTGGCATAAATTTGTTGACATCAATCTTATCCGCACCGAAGTTGAACACGCCCTGCAACGTAGTGTCTTGGAGGGCGTACGCCACGTAATTACTGATGTAACCATCCATCTCCATGTTGATGCCTTCGTAAATCAATTTCAGAGTCTCGACATTCAACCTCTGAGGCGTGAAGTCGATTTTGGCAATTGGCAATGCCACATCTACTTCAGCATCGCGGTAGATGAAGTCATTCATCGCTGCTGCTCCCGAAGCTTCGAAATCATTGAAGCGTTGATTTTCAATAGCGCTCAGATTACCAGCCAATTTGAAATGAGCCGAAAGATTACCAGCCATCTCAAATTCTTCTTCCAATGGCACCACATCCTTAAAACTTCCTAGATCGAGATCGGCATCCACTTTCATGCGAATGTTGGGATCGCTCATCGGATTGCGTAGGTAGAGATATGCATCTACGGTATTTGGCTGCGCCGCCGTTTTGCCAATTTCCATGTGGAACTTAGGAACATCAACGGTGATTTTATCCAAATCATTTCCCTCAGGACTTTCAACTTTCGCATCAATAGCGATGTTTTGAATGCTCTTGGGCAAATCGGGATATTGAATCGAGCCATTGTCCACTTTAAGCTCAGCCATAAAACCGGGCATGCTCTGATCGTTGTATATTCCACGCACATATCCGTCTAGTAATACGGATCCTGTAGCACTGACTCCCTCCATCTCTTGAGTGAAGGAGGCAGGAATCAAGCTCATTATAGCAGTAAGCTCAGCTGTTTCAGTGGAGAATGTGATGTCCATATCGATGTCATCAGTAGGCATCGCCACAAACCCATCAAACTTGAGCACCAGAGCATTTACATCAAGTCTATTCTCCATAAACTCGAAACGCATTTCTTCGAAATTCATCGCCAGTTCAGCAGAAAGATCCGCCTTGAGCTCATTGGCATATTTGATCCCGTCGTAATCCACGGTGAAAGCCTGGATGTGCGTCTCAGTATTGAGGGTGAAAACTTCTTGAGCGAAATCACCATTCCCAACATGATCTAAATCGTCGATGACCATGCGCATAGGAAATGTAGCATCGTCGTAAATAATTACTCCGTCAGAAATACTGTATTCTTTAATGGACAGGTTGAGGGGAGCACTTTCTTCGGTTGGGACTTCCTCTTCAATTGCGGTTGTGTCCTCAGAGGCAATCGCGATATCGTAATTGGCACGGCCATCTTCGAGTACCTTAACCATAAAGTACGGTCTGTCCAGATTGATACTTTTTATGACAATTTGATCTCCGCTAATGACGCTCATCACATCCATCACCAGACCGATGTTACCAATGCTCGCCAGCGTGTCGCCTTCAAAGTCTTCAATGCCGACTACACTCAGTTCTTCAATGCCAACGGCTAGATTTGGAAAGTTGCGAATAAGGGATAAGCTCACATCGGCAAACTCCACCTTAGCACGCAGGTTCTCATTGGCTTGCTGCTTTACCAATTCCACTATTTTTCCCTTGAATGCAAAGGGAAGAATCAAAAGCAGTAGAAAGATAGCCACAACAATGCTGGCAATAATTTTCAGCGCTTTTTTCATAAGTCCTCGCGGTAGTTTAGTTCGTTTTCAGATTTTGCAATCACGGTAGAAAC
>Ga0222668_1001032_pt1 | contig 14221 bp, 9 predicted proteins | sample AntAcemetagen728_FD_179823 | JGI IMG/M metagenome (GOLD analysis project Ga0222668, IMG submission 179823) | Saline water microbial communities from Ace Lake, Antarctica - #728 | ecosystem: Environmental > Aquatic > Non-marine Saline and Alkaline > Saline | place: Antarctica: Ace Lake | collected... | reverse complement strand
GAGGGCGACCGAGGGGACAGAGGGCGACCGAGGGGACAGGCTGACTTCGCGGGGCATTCTCTTTCTTTGTTGAGGGATCGAGCCGCCAGGTTGAGCTGAAACAGGTAAACTGTGGGATATCGAGAAATTCGTATTCGATTGCCACATTCTCCATTGTTATCGGACGGTTAAAAGTGTTCCAGAATTCGGCATATATCTTCGCTACGAAGATAACGACGTAGTTCCCGTCTTCCGGAGGTGGGTATCCATGATATTCAAACTCCACAAAAAATTCATTCACAGGGCAGTAGGCATCGACGCCGCGGTATTGGCGGTTACCGGCATTGGCGGTGTTTGAAGGAGTCGAAGGGAGTGAATCGCCATCCGCATAATCAATGAGGCTGGCGGCAATCGTAGCGGTGTAGTCCTTCGCGGACGCATCAACGGGATTCAGCGGAAAGCCTCCTTTGCGTTCTTCGAAATTCGGAAGGTTTCGCTCGATGATGTTCGCGACTTCCATGTCAGCATTGGCGACAAGGCGATTGAGATTGTGGCGCGGCAGTCCTTCATCAGGGTAGCCATGACCGTAGGGGATGAATGGCCGACTGAGATAGGAGGAAAGGCCGGAGGAAAACCGGTTCAGTTCCGGCGCAGTGTCGTCACCTGTTCCGGTCGGGCGAAAGTAGGGATCACGAGCGAGTTGCTTTACTTGGGCAAAAGGGTGGGATTCGATCCCTGTGGTGCCGATTGCCCAGGGTGCGATCGCGAGATCCCGGGGACTCAATCCAGGTGCAATCTGATTGATTAAGCCCTGGCCCCGAAACGCTTTGGGGAACTGGTAGAAGACAGTCGGGTTCGTGGTAGCGCTGAGGCGAAAGCCTTGATCGCCTGAATTCGAAAGATTGATCCTCGAGTCGAACTCCGAGTAGCCTCCACGGAAGAAATCGGGGAGTGGTTCACCATCCGCCGAAAGGTGATGATTGGTCGAGGCCGCGACGGTATCGAGATTCGGAAGCCCTTCAAGATCTTCGATCCAGTAGGTGTATCGCAGACCGGGTCCACTCGAACGGGTTCCCGCGCTTCCGGGAGGAGGTGGTTCCAAATCGATGAACCCTGTTGTCGGAAACTGATTTTCTTGAAAAGTACTACCATCGACTGACAGGTGCGTGAGCCGGGGCAGCTTGAGCCGTTTTTCCGCTTCACGGTTCCCGAATTTAATGACCGGTCTGCCGATCGGAGTGGCAGCCAACATTTCCGTTGGTCGGCTGTCGAGATCCGGCATCGAGACGCTGTCGATCTCTCCGCCGGCAAAGAGCGGCACATGGACGAGGGAGTTGGTCTGCGGCTGGGAAATGAAGTGAAAACGGGTCAGGTCCGGTCCGCTCCCCTCGGTGGCAACCGTGACAAAATATTGATCGCCGCGGGTGATGCTTCTGAGGAGGCTGGCGGCATCTTCAAAGGCAGCCTGCTCTGCGAGGTTTGCCCGCGTTTTTGAAAGGGCTGACCCGGTAATCTCAACTTCCTGCCGACTCACTGAGAAGACGCCGATGACAATGAGGGCGATGGCGGTCACGAGAACCAGCGTGGTGATGAGGGCGGCCCCCTCTTCCCGTGGGCGGGATTCAAAATTTTTCATGAGGCCGACCTCCTCACTTTGAGACGAATTTCAAAAGTCTGTAATCCGCTCTCGATTCTCCTTCGGTTTTCCGTCCACTGAGAAGGGTCGGTGATGCTCCAGTCGACGATCCAGTCTTCGTAGCGGGTTAAGCGTTGCGCCGTCGTCTCGTTGACGATGCCGATGGTCACTTTCACGAAGTCGGGAATGACAAGGACAGGCCATTCTTCGCCATTATTCAGGCTGAGGTGTGCGTTGAGTTCCTCTGCTCCGAGGGTTTCGAATCGATTCGGGGAAATGCCGACTCGTCGCGAAGCCTCGATTTCAAAACGGACCACGTTTGAGCAGAGCGCCTCGTCCGGAAAAACGGTGTTGTGAATCGGACTCCCCGGATTTTGCCAGGCTTCGAGGCTCCCTCGATCTGGCTTCAAATTTCCCGGAGGTTTCGTAAGATGATTTGGAATCGGGAGGTTCGGCCATGCTGCCGCGGCCTCCTGCGGAGTGGCTTGCGGTGCATCTGAACGGAACATCCCCAGCAAGGTTGGCAGATCTGAATTAGAGAACGCTCCCTGTCTCATCGCCGCAGGATTCTGCTCGTTGAGCGGCCGGGAGAGAGAGGGGGTATCGTTAATCTCTTCGTGGCAATGACGTAAAAATCCGCCGGCGTAGCGTTCGCCATCGAAAGCTCCGGCAGGCCGCAAATGTCGGAACAATTTCATGCTCGCGGAAGGATCTCCTTTCATCGGTGAATTCTTCGTGTAGGCAACGTAGTAGCCGATGACCGAGGGGAGGCTTGCAGGTGTTGGTCCGGTGCGATTTGACCGTGGATCGATCAGAAATTCTTCCGTCAGATGGCTGACAAAACAGAGGCGGGCGAACTCAGTCGCTGAGTTGGGGAGACTAAAGAGGTCGTCTGAGCTTTCGGTCCGGTTAATTTCAAAAGGGAGGAAATATCGGGCTTCAAAAAACTGTCTTTGTTCTGCGGGGATCGAAGTCGGGAGTTGCAGGTGTCCAGCAGGTTTCGGATGGAACGCCGTGGTGAGATCCTGCTTCAACCACTGGAGGGCCGCTCTTCCTGAGTTGCGGTTTGAAGTTCGATCAGTGCTCTGGCGAAATTGTCCGAGGGAGGTTTCGAGCGCCACACTCAGCATGATGAGAATGACTGACAGGATCGCCATGGCCGCCATCAGTTCGATGAGACTGCTCCCCGTTGAGAGGGGCCATGATGACTTCCTCCTTCCTTTCATGGCGAGCCAACTCTTGAAGTGAAAACGAGACTCGAACGAGTGGCCATCGCCGCCATCGCCGGCTGCTCGACTTCGATTTTCAGTGAGAGGAGAGGGTAATGCCGGGCAATCGAGCCTTTCCTGATCGGGGGCGGTTCAAGGTGCGTTCTCGCGAGATAGAGTGCCGCGTCGTCGCCTCGAAGGCCGCTTTCATATTCACCCTCGTTGATCACCCTGAGAAAATCCCCTGTGGAGGTGAACGAGAGATAGATCGCCTGACCGCCACTGGTTTGAATCGTGATTTCTTCGTCCTTGCTGAGAAGCAACCGGCTGCGCCCGTTCACGGCCGATTCCGAGTGAAAGCTTTCGGCGATTTTCGAAGCAATCACTGCTGCTGCTGCTTGATCTTGAGATTCGGTAGAAAGGCGCGTGCCGGTCGCGAGCAGGCCAAGAATGGGGAGCAGGATAGCCGAAACGATTCCGACAGAGATGGTCACTTCGGAAAGCGTAAAGGCCTTCTCGCGACTTGACTCAGTTCTGATGGAATGGCGATTCATAGTCAGTCTGTCAGGATCGCGGAGCGCCCGGTGTAGTAGGAAATCCGAATCAATTCAGCGCGGGATGTTCCATCATCGCCGGCGTTTCCGTAGGCGGTGATACCGCTGCCCTGCGGGTTTACGGTTCCTTCGACAATGGCAAGGTTGAGTGCGTCAGAGTCGATAATCGTCGGATAGGTGACATTTCCCTCCGGGGAAAATACCAGGTAAGGGAATTCAGCGCTCACGGTAGAACCTGACTCTGACTTGACGTCGAAAGGCCTTTTCAGCAAAGCGTCGTGCAGTGTTCTGAAGGGATAGTCAGGTTCCACTTCGAAAAGGGATGAGGTTCCGAAAACAATTCCTTCAGGCAGCTCAAGCCACTCCGAGACCTGCCGAAGCGGTTTGCGGGCGAGAGGTTCCTCTTCCGGGGGATCGGCAGTAAAATAGGCGTAGGCACGAAATCTTTGGGATTCGATGGGATGGCTTCCGTCGGCGAAAGCGACAAAGACATCCTCCCTGCGAGTCACGGCCCGGGTCCGGGCCCGCTCAAGAACTCCGGACAACTCCATAGCAGCCGCTTTGCGGGAGGGACCGAGTTCGAGAAGGGCAGGGGCCGCGAGAGCAAGGAGAATACCCGCCACGGCCATCACAAGGAGCATTTCCACGAGAGAAAACGCCACCGCTCGTCCGGAGGCGTGATCGCGGTCGGGGCGTCGCATGATTTGGCTTCGTGGGGAGATGAACAACATCGTTCTCAATCAGGAAGTTATCTGTTCCGTCAGGTTGGCGGCATTTCCCTGTAGGAGCAAGATTCGCGCCCGAAAAAAATGGACTTTGGGTGAATCCAAAATGTGACGCGAATTGTAACTGGATCAGACTCAATACCCGACTACCCTACAACATATGCGCATACAGGTTGGAAACGAAATTGTTGAACTGAAACCCCCCTCCTTCAGTCCGAAGGCTGTTTTCGGAGTGATCGCCGCGGTGGTTCTCGTGATCGGAGGTCTTGGGTCTTTTTACACCGTCCAGGTGGAAGAGGCAGGATTGGTCCTCCGCTTTGGGAAACACATTGACACGGTCGAGCCCGGACTCCACTTCAAACTGCCCTTCGGAGTTGATCAGGTCATCACGGTCCCGGTCCGTCGGCAGCAGAAGCAGGAATTTGGCTTCGGCACTTCGGGTAACTCAAACGAAAGCCAGTGGTCGAGTCCCGCTGAGATGGAGTTGGAGAAAAACATGGTGACCGGTGACCTTAATGCCGCACTCGTCGAGTGGGTCATCCAGTATCGGATCACCGAACCGGACAAGTATCTCTTCCGGGTTCGGGACGCAGACGCGACCTTGCGCGATGCGAGCGAATCCGTGATGCGTGAAGTGGTCGGCGACCGCACCGTCGACGAGGTCATCACGATCGGACGTCAGGAAATCGAGTCAGAGTGTACGGAAAAACTGAAGGCGCTCGTGACGCTTTATGAACTCGGGATCACGATCGATCAGATCCAGCTGAAAAATGTCGATCCCCCGCAGCCAGTACAGGCCTCCTTTAACGAGGTGAATCAGGCGCAGCAGGAGAAAGAAAAGTCGATCAATGTGGCGAACGGCGATTACAACCGGGCTGTCCCCATGGCCGGGGGCGAAGCCCAAAAGACGATTTCCGAAGCGGAGGGTTACGCGACGATGCGGATCAATGAGGCGGAAGGAGACGCAGAGCGTTTCAATGCTCTTTTCACCGAGTATCAGAAAGCCTCCGAGGTGACCCGACGGAGAATCTACCTCGAAACCATGGAAGAGGTCATGCCTCGACTCGGAAAAAAGGTGGTGATCGATGAAGGGGCGAGCCAGGTGCTGCCCTTCCTCCTACTTTCCCCCACTCCCGAAGTGCCTCGCGACAAATAATTTTACCCCCCTAATTTCATATGAAAAAAACAGGATTTGGATGCCTCGCCGCCTTAGCTGCCGTGGCTATTTTTCTCGTCGCCTCTGGCGGCGTTTACACGGTGCTCGAGACGGAGCAGGTGATTGTGACTCAGTTCGGAAACCCGGTGGGTGAGCCGATCAAAGAACCGGGGTTAAAGTTCAAGATTCCGTTTCTCCAGAAAGTGAACCGCTTCGAAAAGCGGATTCTTGCGTGGGACGGAAGACCGACCGAAATGCCGACGAAGGATAAGACCTACATCATAGTCGACGCTTACGCGCGTTGGATGATCACGGACCCTCTGCGCTACTTCGAGAAGCTGCGCGACGAGCGAAGTGCACAGTCCCGTCTTGATGATATTCTCGGATCAGAAATCAGGAATGCGGTGGCAAAACACGAGTTGATCGAGGTGATCCGAACGACGAAAGATCGCAAAGAGACGGTCGACGAGGACCTCGTGGAAGCGGATCTCACCGGTTCTCTCGGAAAACTGATTCCGATTCGCCGGGGACGAAGTGCCCTCGAAAATGACATCTACACGACCGCAAAGGCGAAGTTGAGTGAATTTGGAATCGAGCTCCTCGATGCCCGTTTTAAGCGGATCAACTACAACCAGTCGGTGCAGGAGCGCATCTACGACCGGATGATTTCCGAGCGTCAGCAAATCGCGGAGCGTTTCCGTTCCGAGGGTGCCGGTGAAGCCGCGAAGATCCTCGGTGATATGGAGCGCGACTTGAGAAAGATCGAGTCGGAAGCCTACAAGACGGTTCAGGTCACGATGGGTGAGGCCGACGCGAAGGCGACAGAGATTTACGCGAAAGCCTTCAATCAGTCTGCAGAAGCGGCAGAGTTCTATGAGTTCACGAGAACGTTGGAATTGTATGGAGATGTCCTTGCCGACAGCACCGTGGTTCTTTCGACGGACAGCGACTTGTTTAAGTATCTCAAATCCGTGAAGCCGGTCGTGCCGAGTAATTCGGAAGACGCTGTTAAAGCGGCTCCGAAACCTGCTCCGGTCCCTTCACGGCCTCGTCCTTAAGCCTGCCCCCGTTCTCGAATCGTTGTCTATCAGGAGACGATTTCGAAGAGGGGTTCATCCAGCACATCCATCCGGGGTTCGATGCCGAGTCCCGGCTCGGTTGAGGCTTGCATGACGCCCTTCTCCCGCTGCGGTGCTCCGGTGGCATTGCTGACGGTCACGTAGCTGTTGAAATCGGTTGAAGTGAATCGCATTTCCTCCGGTGTGCTGTGGGCGAGGTGGGCGATCGCGGCGGTGATGATGTCGCCGCCCCAACTGTCTTCGATCGTCATCGCGAGTCCAAGATCGGCACAGAGGTCACGAGCCTGTCGTGCTTTAGTGAGGCCTCCGAATTTGCTGATCTTAATGTTCACGTTATCCATCGCCTGATCGGCATGGCCGCGGAGGAGCGGGTCGAGTCCGTCGATGTTCTCGTCGAGAATGAACGGGCCATCCCATCGTGCGCGAACCGCGAGGCATTCCTCGTAGCTCGCGCAGGGCTGCTCGATGTACACATCAATGTCCCTGACGCCACGACAAACGCGCAGCGCTTCGTGCTTGAGCCATCCAGTGTTGGCATCGGCGACGAGGATGTCTCCGGGTTTCAATTCAGCGGCGACGGCGTGGATTCGATTGATGTCGAGATCTACGTCGTGAGAACCGACTTTGAGTTGAAAACGACGATAGCCTTCGGCCCGGTAGACCGCGACCTTCATCGCCATTTCGGCCGGGGATTCCTGCGAGATGGCCCGATAGAGCTGGACCGATTCTCCGTAGCGCCCACCGAGTAGTTCGCAGACCGGCATCTTCGTTGCTTTGCCGAGAATATCCCAGCAGGCCATGTCGATCGCGGATTTCACGTAGGCGTGGCCTTTGAGGGCGGCGTCCATGCGCCGGTTCAGCTTCGTCAGTTCGAGCGGTGATTCGCCGATGAGGTGCGGAGCAAGTTCATAGATTCCGGCGCGGGCGCCCTGGCCGAAGGCGGGAAGGTAGAAGGGCCCTAACGGACACACCTCACCCCATCCGGTGATACCGGCATCGGTGTCGACTCGAACGATGGTGCTGTCGAAGACGGAGACGCTCTTGCCTCCGGACCAATGATAGGATCCTTCTTTGAGCGGGAGATCGACCTGATAGACGGTGAATTTGGTGATTTTCATGCTTTAAAATGGAAGGGGTTCACAGAATCTTCAGGGAGTGGGGACTTCCCACAGCTCCCTGACTAAGGTGTGGATTTGTGGATCGTGCTTCTTTAGCTCCTCACGGTTGAATGGGAAAAAGTCGTTTTTTCCGAAATAGGCTTCGGTCGATTCCGCAAAGTATTCCATCGGATTCGACATCCCGTAGGCTTTGTCGCGGACGGTTTTGTTCCCGTTGAAGCGGGGCACGTCATCGTAGCTGCCGGAGTCGCGGGCTCGTTCGTAGGCGGCGCGAAGTTCGGTGTTGCCGTAGCCATCTTTGATGACGCGGTGATGGTAGCCATGGGCAAGTTCGTGCAGAAGCACGTAGGGCATGCGGCGATTTTCAAAGGGGAAGTTATTTACGTTTGTGATTTCGATGGCGCGTCCCATCGCGGGGTTTCGGCCGTTCCTGACAAGCCAACTTGCCTGCGGGTGATACTCAGCAGTGCCGCGTTTTCCTTCGTATGGAGGATTGATCCAGATAGGAACCTGACGCAGATGAGTGAGGGCACGTTGGGGCACAACATCGACGACGCGTTGGAGTTGGACGTGGAGAAGTTCCAGTATTCGCTTCGTAGGTCGCGGTGAATTAGCGACAAGCTGATCATTGAGATGGACGGTCCAGCCAAGCACCTCGAAGGTCGCGTGTTCCGGCTCCGCAAAACGGGGGTCGCCACTGGCGCGGAGTTCGCTCGCAAGTTGAGTGGCGAGCGCCTTTCGTTTCTTCTTAAGAGCCTCGGGAATTTCGTTTGAAACGAGAAGGTTGGTGAGTTGGTGAGGATCCTTCCGAAGGTCGTACAGTTCTTCCATCGGCTTTCGCCCGAAGGCCTGCGCGTTTTTCGACGATTCGTTGAGGCGCATCCATTGCTTTGTGGGCCCGGGATCAGTGTTGTGAGAGAAGGCTCCTGCGACAGTCGGCCACGGAGTCTTCTTGAAGTCGAAGACTGGATGATCGCCTTTCGCTTCGCCGGTCGGCCAACTCTCAGGAGCGAAATTACGGATGTAGAGAAAGTCTTCCGTGCGGATCGCGCGGGACGGATACGGGAAAACATGCCGTTCCATCCCGGTAAGAACGTGGGTGCGATCGGCTTCGATTTGTCCGCCTTTTTCCGAAGTCAAAATCGGGAGGAGGGACTTGCCTGTCATGACCTTGGGCACTGGCAGTCCGCTCGCTTCAAGAAAGGTGGGCGCGAGATCGGTCAGGTTGACGAAGTCACTGATCTGTCGTCCTCCTTCTACTTTTGCTCCCCAGCGAATCGCGAGAGGAACGCGGGTTCCGGAATCGAAGAGGGTTGCCTTGGCGCGCGGAAAGGGCATTCCGTTGTCGCCGGTCATGACGACGATGGTGTTCTCCAGTTCGCCTGATTTCTCGAGCCGCTTCAGAATTTCCCCTGCGAAGAGATCGAGCTTCTGCACCTTCAGGTAGTAGTCGCCGAGATCGGTCCGTGTCGTGTCATTGTCAGGGAGGTAGGGCGGGATTTCGATCGTGCTGAGATCAAGATTACTGTCGAGGCTCGCCTGCCAGTCGTAGGGGCGATGGGGTTCTCCGGCGCCGTACCAGAAACAGAAAGGCTGTTCGTTTTCCTGTTTGTCAAAAAAGTCAGCGAAGTCTCTGAAACGATCACCGAAGGGATCCGTCCCGCGATATTCGTGCTTGCTGGGGCCGGCCCCTTTACGGCAGTAACCGGTGCGATAGCCGAAATCTGCGAGGAGGTCGGGATAGACCGCGACATCGTCGGCGAGTGATCCGCCGAGATTCACGCCTTCGTCGAGACGCCAGTGGTATTGTCCTGTGGCGACGGCAAAGCGGGAGGGCGTACACGATGGCGCTGAGACGAAGGCATTCTCGAAGAGAACTCCTTCGCGGGCGATGCGGTCGAAGTTCGGGGTCTTGACTGTCTTGTCACCCAGGATCGAAGCATGAGGCCATGACCAGTCGTCGCCCATGATGACGACGATGTTCGGTGCGCCGGGTGCGGCCAGAACCTTCTTATCGTTTCCAACGAGAACCGTTTCTTTCGCCTTCGTTACGGTGATTACCTGTTCGATGCCCGGACCATGGACCCGGAAGCGATGCCCCATCGAGGTTCCCTGCGTGATAGACCGCCCCGGTTTGATCTTGCTGACTTCGCGCGGCGGACCCCCTTCCGGTAACCAGAAGACGGTGACCGTCTTTTGGCTCTCATTTTTGAAGGAGATGCCGGGGCGCGTCTCGGGTTCATGGCCTTTTACGGCGAGCGGTAACGGAAGCGTTGCACGGAGTTCTTTTGCGAGGCGGATCATGAGCGGGCTGTGCTTCGGATTTCCGGCAAGGCTGATGCTTTCGGTCGAGTCCACGGCATGATCGTAGAGTTCACGATCGATTGTCTCCCCTGACTCTCGGTCGATCCATTCGATGTAGCGCCAGCGGTCAGTTCGATAGGCATAGCCCATGAGTTCCTGTTTGCCGATGCGCCGGAGGAATTGACTCACGGCGGCCTTTTTGACAGTCGCGTCGGGGTTTTCGAGGATTGGTTTGAGGCTGACGCCCTCGAGCGATTTCGGAATCTCAAGACCGGCAAGGTCACAGAGGGTGGGGTAGACATCGACCAATTCGACGAGTGATTCGGTCGCCTCCCCGTTCCCGGCGGCACTTGGGTCGTAAACGATGAAAGGGACGCGTGTGTCGATTTCGTAATTGCTCTGCTTGCACCAGCTGTTGTGTTCCCCCAGTTTGAATCCGTGATCGCTCCAGAGAACGACGACGGTGTCCTCGGCAAGACCGAGTTTCTCCAGTTCGCTGAGAAGTAGGCCAACTTGGGCGTCGATGAAACTGATCGAGGCAAGGTAGCCGTGTTTTAAGTCAAGCTGTTGCGCTTTGGTGAGTGACCCGGAATGAGGATCGGGCGTGCCGAGGTAGTCGAAATAATCGCGGAGTTCATACATCGTATTCATCGCGAAACGCGGCGATTTTTCCGGTAGCCCTGAGTTCGCAGAAAGAGGGATATTTTCACGCTCGTAGAGGTCCCAGTATTTTTCAGGAACGACAAAGGGGAGGTGCGGGCGGACGAATCCAGTGGCGAGGAAGAAGGGCTTGTCCTGCTTCGCCATGCGATTCATTGCTTTGATCGCCTGCATCGCGATGGCTCCGTCGATGTGTTCATGGTCAGGAATGTCCACGCGCTCGGTGGCGGTGGCGCGGAGCCGGTCGATCTTCTGCTGTGGAGTGCCTTCGGCCTTGAGCTTGGTTTTGAAATCCTTCAGCTCCTCTTTCGCTTCCTCCGACCAAAGCCTAGAATTCTTTGGCCAGGAATGAGGTTCACTCCACGAGACGTTGTCGGGCCATGGATTGTGAAACACTTTGCCGTAGCCGACGGTGTGATAACCACTCTGCTTGAAGTGCTGAGGGAGCGTCACCACATCGGGGATGGTTTCGCGGAAGCGGACGTCGAGCGTCCAAACTTTCGTCGAATCAGGACGCAGTCCGGTAAGGAGGCTGACGCGTGAAGGATTGCAAACCGCGAGCTGGCAGTGGGCGCTGTCGAATCGGACGCCCTTCGCGGCGAGTTCGTCGATGTGCGGTGAGATTGCGACCTCCGATCCGTAGCAACCTAGTTCGGGCCGGAGATCGTCAATCGCGATGAAGAGAATGTTCGGTCGCTCTGCCGCGTGAGAGAATGTGAGCAGGCAAAGAAGGAGGAGTAAACAGGGTTGGGTCGCTGACCATACCCTATTGAACGTGAAGGTTGGGTTGAGCTTTGATTTCATGTCAGGGTTTCCCCTCCCATTGATCCCACCAGGCGCGGAATTGCTTCCACTGGGCGTGAAGGAATTGGCGCTGGCTCGCGCTCAGTTGGTCGGTGGGGTGGATATGATGCGTGTATTCGGCGTGGCCCTCGAGGACCATGAGTTCTTTGTAGTAGAGAACGAGGTCCGGTCCTTCGTCGAAGGTGGAGAGGACGTGGATGGCGTCGTCCAGTTCTTTCGCGAACCGGGTCGCAGCGGGATTACCCGCGGCAGCGGCTGTGCAAAGTACGACGAGGTGGAGGACCTCTTTTGGAAGGGCATTGCCAACACCGGTGATCGCTCCGATCGCTCCGATCGCACCGCAGTGGACGAAACCATGGAACACCTGCGTGTCGACGCCGACCATGAGGGTGAGATCGGGATCGCCACTCGTGATGTGCTCGGCGGCGTAGCTGAGGGATTTGGCTCCGCCGAATTCCTTGAAGCCAATGAGATTCGCGTGATCCTTCCGAAGATCAAAAAAGAGATCGGCCTTCGTCTCGAATCCGTAGTAGGGGCTGTTGTAGATCACGGCAGGGAGATGGCCTCCGGCGTTGAGAATGTCCGCGAAGTGGGCTCGCTGCGCGGTGGGGGATGACCCTCGTGACATGACGCGGGGAATGACCATGAGACCGGCGGCGCCAACTTCGCGGGCGTGGGCGGCATGGGCGGCGGCGAGTCGCGGGTTCTGCGCGCCGGTCCCGACGACGACAGGAATACCGGCTTCGACGAGCGCGGCGACACCTTTCTGCCGTTGGGTATCTGTCAGGAGTGGCCAATCTCCCATTGAGCCGCAGTAGACGACTCCGCGCATGCCGGCTTCGATCAGTCCGGTCGCGGTTCGAACGAGCGAGGCAACGTCGGGGTTGCCGGCTGCGTCGCACGGCGTCATGAGAGCCGGAATACAGCCCTGAAAGATATTGGGTTCGGTCGATGACATGGCGGAATTACTTTTTGAGATTAGTTGGCGGGGATGATCGCTTTCGCCTTGCTCTTCCCGATTTTGAAATGGCCGATTTCTTTGCCTGATTCTGTCTCGATAATTTTCCAGATAGCGCCAGGGCGAACCTGTTGTCCTTTCGATTTTCCGGGCTCAACAATGCCGTAGGATTTGGGAACTCCCTTCTGGTCCATCCAAAAGAGCTCGACCGTGGCGGAGCGTTTGTTGGTGAAGGAAACAGGGAAAGGATTTCCCTTTGGCGTGGAAGCCGGGGCACTGCCCTTAGCGGCGGGATGCCATTTCAGCTTTGGCAGTGAAGCGTCGTTTGGCTGTTTCAGCGGGACGAAGGAAGTGGGCGCGAGGGCTCGAAGTTCTGCAAGCTTGCTTTGGTGACCAGGATTGTTCGCGAGGTTGGTCCATTCGTAGGGATCTTTGGCGATGTGATAGAGTTCTTCGTCACCGTTCGCGTAGTGGATGTAGCGCCAATCTTTCGCGCTGAGTCCATAGCTGCCGGGCTCGCCGAGATGGGTGAGGGAAACGTAATCCCATTTGCTCTCGGGATCGCTCAGGAGCGGAACAAGGCTGGGGCCATCGTTACCCGCCTTCGTCGGAATGCCGGAGAGATCGGTGAGAGTTGGGAAAAGGCTGAGGAGATTCACGGGCTCATCACTGATGGATCCGGGTTTCGTTCCTGCGGGAAGGCCGGGTGCTGCGTTCTCCGGAACTCGCACCATGAGGGGAACCCGAGTCACGGCGCGCCAGGCGGTGAATTTCTGCCAATGCTGTTTTTCGCCGAGATGCCATCCGTGGTCGCTCCAGAGGACAACGATGGTGTTGTCTTTGTTAGGGCCATTATCGAGCGCATCGAGAACTCGACCAAGCATGGCGTCGGCGAAGTGGATCGAAGCGAGGTAGCCCTGGACTCCCTTCTTCCATTGATCATGTTCGAGAATGTGGGCGAAGTATCGATTGGGTCCGCGCTTCTTTCCGGCGGGCGGGAGGTCGTCGAGATCGTCTTCCTTGTAACCGGGAGGGAGTTGGATGTCCTCTAAGGGAAAGGGCTCGTAGTATTTCGCAGGAACGAACCAGGGTTCGTGGGGGCGGTAAATGCCGCAGGCGAGAAAGAAAGGCTGGTCGTGTTTTTTGGCCAGTTGCTTGCCGACCCATTTTGAAACAAGCCAGTCGCCGCCGTATTCTTCGTCGGTCGCATCGAGCGCTGCCCAGTCGGTTTCGACATACTGCCACGGACCGCTGCGGGGAAGACTGACGGGGCGCTTGTCAGGGTAGAGGGTGCGGGGAAACGGGTTTTCGGATTCTTTCTCCGGGAAATAGTCATCCCAGGATCGGGCATCGATGAAATAATGAAGAATTTTTCCAGATCCGATCGAGCGGTAGCCGTGATTTCGGAAGTGCTGCGGGATAAGTTCCGCATCGGGGAGAATCTCGCGCATGTTCTGCCGATTCTCGTAGAGGCCGGAGACATGAGGGGAAATTCCGGTCATGATCGCGGTCCGCGAGGGATTGCAGGCGGCTCCCGGACAGTGGGCGTTGGTGAAAAGGACACCGCTCTCGGCGAGCCGGTCGAGATTGGGCGTGAGCGTTTGCGGGTGCCCGCCGAGACATCCGATCCAGTCGTTCAGGTCATCCATCGAGATGAAGAGGATATTGGGGCGCGTGTCCTCGGCGGCTTCGGAAATGACGGCTCCGAGAAAGAGAGGAATAAGAAAGATGTCTGGGCGGATTCTCATGAGGTTGCTGCTCGATTCCTAAATCGGTACTTTCGATGATAGGCGATTGTCCCTAGACTTGTCTTGATTCGAATCGACGAATTCTGATGAATTTGTGCACAACGGCCTTTCCCGACCTGATCCAGGAGAACGGATCGCTCGCGCTCAATACCGAAGTCTTGGAGGCTCTCTTCGATGAAGTTTTCGACGTGGCTTTTTTCATCAAGGATCGCGAGGGGCGTTATCTTGTTGCGAATCGATCTCTCGCGGAGCGTCACGGAATTTCTGACCGTCAGAAACTGATGGGGAAAAA
>Ga0222668_1001031_pt1 | contig 14250 bp, 10 predicted proteins | sample AntAcemetagen728_FD_179823 | JGI IMG/M metagenome (GOLD analysis project Ga0222668, IMG submission 179823) | Saline water microbial communities from Ace Lake, Antarctica - #728 | ecosystem: Environmental > Aquatic > Non-marine Saline and Alkaline > Saline | place: Antarctica: Ace Lake... | reverse complement strand
AGTTCATCACTTAAAACAGTTAATTCTTCAACACTATAAAATTTCTTAATGCGCCCACCCTTCATGAGTGAACGTTGAATATCCATGGCATTTCTTGCGTATTGAACAGGTTCCAAGCGACCAAATCCTGCAGAAATGGCAGTCGAACCAAAAACATTGTTTCTTTCATAATCGAAACTTTTGTCTATTCGATTCAACCGATATTGATAAAAAACCGCAGCATGAGCTCCGATAAAAAAGTTGGGACGAACATAAAAATAATTTTGAGATGACATATCCAATTGTGATCTAAGATAAAAGACATTTTCTCCAGCTGTATTGGCGCCGGTAATTGTATTAGAAAGTCCAGTTGTTAAAAAACCTTGGTACCGTTGGGTGTTCGAATATTGCGAATAGGACAAAGAGCTTAAATTAGAGTAACGATAGGTTGGATCTGCAAACGGTGGGGCCGAACTTCTTCCATCTCCATATAGCAAGACATCAAAACGCTTTTGTTTGAAATCAGGTGCTTTATAGTTTCGAAGAAAATTTTTGTTGATCTCATTCGAGAATTGGCCGTATAAGCTAGTTGTTGCAGATAGAAAACATAAGAGGGCGATTTGGGTTATTTTTTTCATTTTTACTCACTTAAATTTATTAATTTTAACAGTTCCTTAACAATTTCCGTGCCTAAAAAAGAGTAGCAGTCGAACTAATTTAGATTTTTTATTCCCTAAAATTTGCTAATTTTCAACCATGGCAGATTCTTTTAAAGCGCCCCTTTTACACGACGACACTTCTACATTAATGTGGTATTGGCATATTCAATTGCCGCATGAACTCATAGCAAGTTATGAAAAAACAGATAAGCGTATTTGTTGCTCAATCAATGGTAACAAAGCTTATCATGCTGCGCTAATGCCGGATGGAAACGGAAACTATTCAATCCTCGTCAACGCGGCACGACGAAAGCAATATGGGATTGAAATTGGAGATATGATTGATATTATAATAGAGAAAGACGCGAGCGAATATGGGATGGAAGTTCCTGAAATTTTTTATTCGATCTGTGAGGATGATCCTGAAGGAAATATAGTTTTTCATTCCTTAACAAAAGGAAAACAACGCACCTTACTCCACCTGCTGGGAAAAGTCAAAAGTGAAGCGAAACAAGTGGAGAAATGGTTGACTTTATTTGAATATTTGAAATCAGTGAACGGGAAATTGGATTTCAAAGAATTGAATGAAGCGTTTAAAAACAGTCGATTCAAACGCTAATTAACCCCTCCACTCTTTTAACTTGGCTTGAATACCATAAATTAAATCGGTTGTATGAATGAGTTGAATGGTATCATCTAATTCGTTAATCTCTTTTACTTGCTGAATGGGGATATAGGTCGTTTCAAAATGGTTGATTTGAGAATAAATCAACCGAACGTCCTCTTCAATCCATTTCCGTTTTTTTAGGTAGTTCAAAATATGATCAATTAAATCCTTTTCTGACATTTCTACCGGCTTTTTTTCGTAAAAAAATCCGACTAATAAAACCGTTTGATTCGGGTCCGATTGTTTTTCCAATTGATACGTTATATCACTCAAGCGGTGAATATACGGATCGTCCAAAACGCGCACATAGGATAATTTCTGCTTTAATTTTTGATCAATGACGATATGAAAATGAGAATAATTGACTTTGCGGTGTTCAAGTTCAATCCGTTTATCCCCAAATTCTATCCTTTCAAGAGCGCTCGTAGAGGTTAAATATAACTCCTTCGTAATATAGGTTTGACCATTCGTTGAGTACAGTTCCCAATGACCGTCTTTTTTTACAGCACCAATCACTTTATCCCCTAATTCCATCTTAACCTGTCGTTCATGCAAAGCATTTATAATCGCTGATTGAATTTCACGGGCTCCTCCTTTGGGATAAAGGTATTTTTTAGGAAGAATAGGAAAGCGCGCTGAAGGATTTTTTAAGAGAAATTGAACGAGTGATTTGACCCTTAAACGCAAACTATAACTTGCAATCTTTTTCAAAGTCAAGGCCGCATTTTTATAATCATAGGTTATCTTCCTATTTCCCTTGATAAAAAACGGTTGTGGATTCAAAGCAATCAAATCTAAATTTAGAAAAGTGCGCAAAAACTCATACGCTTTTTTATTATACGACCAGATATGGCAACCCACTTCCAAACGTCCGAACTCCCCCACTTCTATTGCCACCCATGCACCTCCAACTTGTATTTTCTCATCAATCAACAAAATATCACCCTTCTTCTGCATCTGTTTATGAATGGCGTCAATAGCCGTTATCGGACCTGTTCCAATATAAACATAATCGTATTTTTGTTGTGCGTTCATTTCGACCAAAAAGTGAATAAATGAGAAAAAATGAAGTTCTTTTCGAAACAACTCAAGTGTATATTTAGAATGATCTTTCCTCTAGTTTTCTGCTAAAATAAAGGTTTAAATTATTGCCATGAATATAAATCTCGAATTAATTCAAAAAAAGCTCATCTTGATGTGTATATTTGTAGCGATTAAGCAAACTAACAATAAACCAACATCATGAGACTTGCACAGATAGCACGAAAAGTCGGAATGACCCCTCAAGAAGTCAGACGTTTTCTAGAAAACGAATTCGAACTCAATATCGGCAATGAACCCAATTATAAACTTGATGCTAGTCAAGTAGTCGCTGTACTTGCTGAATTTCCCATTCCCGAAGTAATTGAAGAACCTGTGAAAACCATTGCGAAAGCATTGGAAATAAAGGAAAATAGTATTATTGAGGAAGAGGAATCTGTTGTTGAAGTAATAGAAGAAGAAGCAACAATCTTCGAAGAAGAGCATATTGAATCCGACGAAACAATACAAGAAATACAAGCTGAAGAATCGCTTGCAAGTCCTGTTGAAGAGTCTGAAATTGATGCTATTTCAGCTGTTGAAGAAGATACACATGCTGTAATAACTGAAGAAGAGGTTGAAGAAGTAATAAACGAATCGATCACGTCTCCAAAAGAAGCGAAAGTTGTTGAAATTGATTACCAGCGTGAAGAAGTTGAAAACACTGAGAATCAAAATTTTCAAGAAGTTGCTGTCGATCGAAATGCGGAACTGATTAAGGCGCCAACGGTAAAATTGGACGGTTTAAAAATACTCGGAAAAATCGAATTGCCTTCGGCCAAGAAAGTGGAAGATGAAGTCAACGTAAAGGATCCCGAAGAAAAAGAGTCAGATGTATTGGCAGAATTAGATGCAGCTATGCAATCGCATGTTCAGGATATTAAACCAAGTGTGGTTATCAAACCCACTGCACCAGAAAAAATCGTTCAAACAAACGATAATATAGACGAATCTGAAGAATTTTCAATTTATAAAGACAAAAGAGGAAACTATCGCTTTACCCTTGAACAACGTGCGAATCGGGCAAAATCTTTGGCTGGAGGTCAAGAACGCAAGAAATTGGAAGCTGAAAAGGAAAAAAAGAGACGCCATTACGAAAAAATTGCAGCCCAGCTTAAAGAAGCCTTAAATACAGGTTCTTCGAAAAAGGAAAAATCAAAGAAAGTTGTTGCGCGTGAACACAAAAAGCAAATTGCGCAAAAACCTAAACCGACTACCTTATGGGGTAAATTTGTTCATTGGTTAAATGACTAATTAACAACTACCTCCTCTTTTCATTGAGTACGGACTTCGTTTCCTAGTGACATTCTATCCATTCGTTGAAATAGAGCGATAAACTTATTCTGGTTTGAACCTGTTCTTAGCTGAATTCGTAATTTTGCCTTCTTATAACTTTAGAGCATGAAACTTAGACACATCATTATCCTTGTCGTTTTCTTAATCTTCAACTTTGTTGTGATTATCTCGCTTAACCTTTCAGGGGGCGAGCCCGAAGAAGAAGAAATTGAAAAAGCCCTATTTGTGCCCACCCTAAGAGGAACAATTGTTGAAAACAAGACTGAAGTATTGAATACCGGGGGATACGGAACGGTTTCGTCATTTAACGCTTTCGATCTAGCCTGCGAGGTGCAAGGTAAATTAGCTGAAGGCAAATACGCATTAAAACCTGGAACGAAATTTCGCAAAGGTGATTTATTATTCCGCATCAGTGATACAGATGCACGCTATACCCTTCGTTCGAGAAAGAGTAGTTTTATTACCATTATCGCCAATCTCCTCCCCGATATTAAGATTGATTTTCCAGAAGAATTTACAAAATGGAATACCTATATAGATGCAATTAAGTTAAATGAAGATTTACCTCAGTTGCCGACTTGGAAGTCTTCAAAGGAAAAAATATTCTTGTCTACAAGAAACGTATTAACGGATTATTTTAATATCAAAAGTTTAGAAGAGCAATTGAATAAATATGCTGTATTTGCTCCCTTTAATGGGGTAATCACGGATGTTTATTTAAGTAATTATTCTGTTGTTAATCCTGGAACGCGAATCTTGCGCATTGTTGAAACGGATAATTTTGAAATTCCCGTCTCAATCGCCGCGGATCAATTGGACAATCTCAAAATTGGAGCAACTGCCTCCATCTACTCAACGGCTGGAACCCTTAAAGGATCTGGTGTTGTCGTTCGTATTTCTGAAGTGATTAACAAAAGTACACAAGCCATAGATGTCTACGTAAAACCTAAAAGTTTGGAAGGGTATTCCTTCATAGAGGGCGAATATGTGCATGTAAAAATAGACAAGGACAATAAGCAAACAGGCTTTAGAATTCCGAAAATCGCGGTGTTTGACCAACAGGTTTACATTTATTCGAGGAAAGATTCTTCCCTTTCTATATATCCCGTACAAGTGGTTGATGCAGATGCTGAAGGAATCTTTGTAACAGGTCTCGAAGATAACACTGTCGTTGTTACACAGGAAGTATTGAATTATACAGATACATCTAAATACCAGATTTTGATCAAATAAGCCATGAGAAATCTTGTAAAATTCTTTATCAAAAAGCCCATATGGGCCAATGCCGTTATCGTTATTACGGTTTTGTTTGGAGCGTATAGCTTGATGACAATGAACCGTTCTTTCTTCCCTGAATTGGATCCTAAAATGGTGATGGTGAATGTCAGTTACCCTGGCGCTTCTCCTGATGAGATGGAAGAAGGTGTTACCATTAAGATTGAGCAGGCCTTGCGGGGAATTGATGGTGTGGAGCAAATCAATTCGACTTCTTCTGAGAATATAGCCACCATTCGTGTTACCGGCTATCAGAATGCAGACATGGACGAAGTTTTTAAAGACGTTGAAAATGCTGTAAGTAGCATTAACTCTTTTCCACAAGGTGCCGAAAAGCCAATTGTTACGCGATTGAAATCAAATCCTATGTCGGAAATGGTGGCAACACTCGGCTTAAAAGGAAGTAAAGATTTATGGGTCTTAAAAAAAGAAGGGGATAAAATTGAAAACGACCTTTATGCGAGTGGATTAATCTCCATTATTAATTTGCGTGGCTTTCCAGAACCTGAAATCGTCATAGATGTTAACGAAACGGATTTATTGAAATACGGCATCTTGATTGACGAAATCTCGCTGGCAGTTCAACGCAATAACCAAGATTTAACAGGAGGTATTCTTCGAAATAGCAAAGAGGAATTAATTATTCGCTCGCGTCAACGCTCAACGGATCCTGATGAAATCGAAAAAATTGTGCTGCGCACAACTCCCGCTGGGCAAAAAATAACAATCGGTGACGTTGCCAATGTACGTTTTGACTTTTCAGAAAATTCATTGGAAGTATTCGCTGAAGGTTTACCAGCCGTTTCGATTGATGTGAAGAAAACACCGGATCAGGATTTAGCTGCAATTACAGATTTCGTCAAAGAATACATTGGTGATTATAATGATCCTAAACGAGCAAACCCGGCTTTTTTAACCTTAGAATACGAATTTGCAGCTTCGCTTCAAGATCGAATAAACCTTTTGACTTCTAATGGTTTTATTGGACTACTCCTTGTATTACTTATGCTTGGTTTATTCTTGAGTACGCGTCTTTCTTTATGGGTTGCATTCGGAATTCCATTCTCGTTTTTAGGGATGTTCATATTAGCAAATATGATGGGCTTAACAATCAACATGATTTCCTTATTTGGAATGATACTCGTTGTTGGGATTTTAGTGGATGACGGTATTGTAATTGCAGAAAACATCTACGTTCATTTCGAAAAAGGTAAAAGTCCCTTTAAAGCGGCATTAGATGGAACTATGGAAGTGATGCCTTCTGTTTTTACTTCTGTTCTAACAACGATTGCAGCCTTTTCAATTCTTCTTTTTGTCGAAAAGATGGAAATGATGCGTGAAATGCCAATTGTAGTGATTGTCGCCTTGGGCTTTTCCTTGCTGGAGGCCTTTATTATTTTACCGGTGCATTTGGCAAGTGCAAAAGTTCTTTCGAAACCCGAACCTGGCTCTACCCGTCACAAAGTGAGAGGTAAAATCACACAAGCCACTGAATATTTACGTCTCAAAATATTTGCAGAGGTACTGGAATTCATTATGGGACGCTATAGAGCCTACGTTCTGCTTCCGCTCTTTTTCACCTTCGCTGTTATCATCTTTAGCATCAATGGATTGATTGGATTTACGTTCTTCCCTGAAATTAAACCGGATCGTGTCTTATTGGAAATCGCTTTTGAACAAGGAACGGGTAAAGAAATAACAAAAGAGTGGTTGTTAAAGGCCGAAAAGATGGTGATGGACGCTAACCTAGAATTAGCTGCGTCAACAGGCGATACACTCCTTTCTGAATATTCTATTATGTTGGGAACTACCCAGAGTATTGGAGAATCTGGTTTCCATTCTGGTTCAATTACAATGGTGATTGATGGTGAAGGTAAGAAAACACCCGTTGATTCATTAAATGCACTGATTTTGCGCAAGGTGAACACGATTGAGAACACGAAATTAGCTGAAAACTTTTACTTAGGGGGTAATATTAACACCTTTGGTAAACCAATTGAATTTTCAATTTCGGGAAGTGATGATGATCAAATCTTTCAGGCAAAGGAACGGTTTAAAAAGTATATTAAAGAAATTCCGCTTGTCAGCAATGTGAAGGATAACGAACCACTTGGACGGAAAGAAATAGATATTAAACTAAAGCCTGAAGCTGATTTTTACGGTTTAGGAATTTATGAGGTCACAAAACAAATCCGTCAAGGTGTCTTCGGGCAAGAATCGCAAAGGGTAATCGTTGGAACGGATGAAGTGAAGATTTGGGTGCGCTATGCGAAAGAAGATCGCCAAGATGAAGCAGATTTGAACAATATTCGGATTAAAACGGTGGATGGGAAACAAATCCTTCTTTCGGAACTCATTACCTACGATATCAAACGTGGACCGGTCAGTTTAAAAAGACGCGACGGACGAAGAGAAATCATTGTGGATGGTAGCGTAGATGACCCCAATAAAGTGGGCGATATCAATTCAATCATTGTAAATGAAGTGATACCAAAAGTAATTGCAGAGTTCCCCGCTGTCGACATTATTCAACGTGGACAGGGAGAACGAAGTCAGAAAGCATTGGCTTCCATGCAGCTAAACGTTGGAATTTTGTTTATTGTGATGATTATCATTATGTCGCTAAACTTTGAATCGGTTTGGCAAGGTCTTTTGATCCTACTCGTTATTCCCGCAGGTGTAGCAGGCGGTATTTTAGGTCATTCAATTGTTGGTTTACCGGTTTCAATTTTAAGTGCATTTGGTATGATTGCCCTCATTGGGATTTTAATCAACGATTCGATCGTATTTTTAGATACTTATAATCGAAACATTTTGGATGGAATGCAGCCAAAAGAAGCTGTAATGGATGCTGCACGATCCCGCTTCCGCCCTATTCTGCTGACTTCTGTTACAACTGTGGCAGGATTACTTCCGCTTATTATGGAAACCTCTTTCCAAGCACAATTCTTAATTCCAATGGCCGTATCAATTGCTTTTGGATTAATTTTTGGAACCATTTTCATTCTCTTCTTCTTCCCTACTATTATTCTTGTACACAACGATATGCGCAGAGGATGGTTTGCCATCTTTAGTCCAATTATTTTGGATGAAAAGCATGCGTTAGATAGCGAAATAGATGGTGAATCAGGTGTTATTGAATTAATGGTTGATCAGGCGGATGAATCGACGAAGTATAAAGCAGGCTTCAAAGCCATGTTCCGTATGATGTTCACTATTTATTTGTATATCTTATCCATTTATCTCATCTTTAAAGGGGTGCGCTTATTTTCAGAAGGGGTGAAATTTGAAACCTATAGTAATACCTTAATTATGATTGGTTTGGTAATGGTATCAAGCGGTGTCCTGCTTGTGGTTGTCTACCCCAAAAAACTATTTAATGGACTCATACAGCGCATCTGGAACAAGATTCCATTTAAAGAAGGACGCGAAGTTGAACCTTCCATCATGAATGAAAAGCACCAAGAAAAAAGAGAACTTACCTAATGTCAAAACTGTGAAGGTGATGAAAAAAATACTACTAATCGGACTTGTACTTTGTGCCCCATTCAGCTTTGCGCAGGAGCAATTGACTGTTTTGGGCGCAATTAAAAAAGCCTTAAACAATAATTTCGAGATTCAGTTAATCGAACAGAATTATCAAATTTCAAAACTTCAAAACTCATGGGGACAAGCGGGAATGATTCCTACTTTTTCCCTAAATTTAGGCAATACAGCTTCCTTACAAGATAATACGAACAACCCAGCTACATTCTTTCCTGGTGTCTTATTCAGTGATAACTTCCAAACTTCATTGAATATGAACTGGACTATTTTTAGCGGTTTTGGAATACGCATCAACAAGGAACGATTTGATCAACTGCAAGAACAAACGAAAGGAAATGCAATTGTGACCATTGAAAATGTAATTCATGATATCATTTTAGGTTATTATACGGCTGTGGTGCAAGAGCGAAAAATGAATGTGATGGAAGACCTCCTCGCCTATTCCAAGGATAAATTAGCCTATTATGAGATTAAAACGAATTTCGGAATCAATACGAGTTTTGATTTATTGACATTTGAAAATCAAGTGCTGACAGACTCTTCCAATTACCTCTTGCAAGAACTTGCTTTTTTAAATGCACAGCGAAATTTAAATCTACTCATGGCTGAGGAGATTGAAAAGACCTATTTATTAGTGGATTCACTTGGATTTGATTATCAGCCGCAAGCCTTTGAAACGCTTAGCCAACAAATGAGTGCCTCTAATCAAAACCTTAAGAACCAATTCATCAATTATCAATTGCAAGAGCTGAATGTAAGGGCTAAACAGAGCGCTTATTACCCCGTTGTTTCTTTGAGTTTGGGAACAGCACCCTCTGTTGGCTATTTCCGTTTGTTTGGAGATGCTGGTTTTTCTGCAAGTACCAATGCTTGGGCGCATACAGGAACAATTAATGTGAGATATGATATTTTCCAAGGTTGGAACCGTCAGCGAAACAGTGAAATTGCTCAAATCCAGTTGGATATGTCTGCCCTGCAAATCGAGCAATTAACGCTGAATCTACAAAACCAATTGAAAGGATTTTACGACCTATATCAGACGCGCATTAAAGTGGAATCAATGTCATTGCAGCGTATGAAACATGCGGATCAATTGTGGAAATTGGGTAAAGATAAATATGACCTCGGCTTAATTAATGTCTTCAATTTAAATGACATCAAATTAACCTATGAACAAGCTGTGTTAAACTATTATGATCGTCTTTTCGAATTGATGCAAAGTCATTATGACATCATGCGAATTACAGGTGGAATCTCTCAAGAGTATCAAATTGCGGAGAGTTTTGATGCTGATCCCGGTCAATAATCAAAGATCGATTACAAGTCATCATCCGTATCGAGCAACTACTAGCTAGTGATCGATAAGCTGATAGTAAGTGCTCTTTAAAATCATGAATTAGGATGACATTCTACCCTTTTATAACGGTATCGAGAAAAAATATGGAACGAATCGTTTATTCCAAGAAAGAGTTCATAAATTTGCTGACTTATCGACGCGTAAAAAATTAGATTCGAGCCAACACCACATATGCGAAACCTTGTTTTGATCTTTCTTATTGCCTTTTCTCAGCAAAACTTCAGTCAAATTGTAAATGTTGAAAATCAACGCTTGTCTGCAAAAAAAGAAGGTTTTTCTGGAAGCATTGACGCAAACTTGAACTATTCTGTCAATACGAAATCACTCTTACAATTCAGTTCACGACTAAATGTTGCCTACCTCAAAAAACGGCAGTATATCTTATTATTAGGCGATCATTCTTTGGTCAGATCAGGAAATGAATCGTTTATCAATAAAGGTTTTCAGCACTTGCGATATAACTATACACTGAAAGACAGTGGTCGTGTTATCTATGAAGCATATCAACAGATTCAATTCAATAAAGTACAACGCATAAATAGCCGCTTATTATTAGGTACAGGATTTCGATTCATGCTGATTGATCAAAAAAATTATCAATTAAATATTGGTACAGGATTGATGGGTGAATATGAAGACCTGACAGATGCTGGAATATCAGCAGACCTTCTCTCAGCAAATTACATCTCTTTCGACGGCCAATTTTTTGAAAATTTCGGTCTCAATTTCATCACCTATATGCAACCTAAATTAATTGATCGAGGAAATTATCGTTTATCCAATGAAACGACTTTACGGGTTAAAATAAATAGCCATCTAACGGTTAAAGTCATTTATTCGATCGCTCATGATAGCAGAGATATTGTTGGTGTTCGAAAGACAAATTACGCATTGAGAAATGCGTTGAGTTTTAATTTTTAAACCAGACTATTCATTTTCATTTACCCTTTAATGCATTTTTGGAACAATAATTGAGTATCTTTAGAGTGATAAATAATTTATATAACTAAACAAAAAATGATGAAAAAATTAGTTTTAGCCTTAATGTTAGGCTTATTCTCACTTGTTGGAAACACGCAAGTACTTGTTGATGGTGTAAACATCAATGAAATGGACATTAAGTATGTAGAACTTGTAGGTCGTGCAAAATTAAATCCAACAAAAATTAAAGTAATTCTTGATTATGGTCAGCCATTTACTTTTTCTTCACAAGCTATTCGTGGCGCACAAGGAGAGAAGGCTGCATTCAATTCAATGATTGATGCTTTAAACTTCATGGAAGCAAATGGATGGGAATTCGTAAGTAACTATGTTGTGATGAGCGGAACAGAGGTAACAACTCGCTATATCCTTAAAAAAGTTAATTAAGTAAAAAGCGCCTTTTTACTTAATGTGAAAAGGCGCTTTCAATTAAAATTAAAAAAGAATGAAGAAGTTATTTCTCCTACTGTTTTTATGCGCTGGTTTAATTGCCAAAGCACAAGATTTATATAAATTAAAGTACAATGATGAAACAAGTCGTGTTTTCTATCAAGGTACGATTGATAATGAAAAATTAAATCAATCTGATTTATACACGAAAGGAATGGCGTGGTTTGAAGAAGCTGGAAAAAGCATGACTTTTAATGACGAAGCTGTGAGTCGTATTGTTGGAGAAGCTATGTTTTCAACAATCGGAAAGAAATCAGCATACGGCAAAGCGTATCATTATAATTTTACGTGTGAAATTACACTAGAATTTAAGGATGGTAAAACACGTTATACCTTTGATAACTTTAAAAAGAAATCATCTCCTGGTGAACCAGGATCAACTTTAGAATATTTTATCGATAATTACGCGCCTGTTATTTCAAGCGAAAAATCGAGAGATCGTGAAGCTAAAATGCTTGACGATATCGAAATTGCTGTTGACAGCCAAATTGGTGATTTAATTCAACAATTGAAAAAAACGTTTGAACCGAGCGCGAATGACGATTGGTAATGAAACACATTGATAAATTTAAATACCATTCGATTTTAATTGAATGGTATTTTTTTTTGCCTGTTTTTTTGAGACTAGGATCATCATGAATTAAGGAAATCTTCCCATTTTTGTAAAAAATAATTTATGGCCTTTGACTTAATCCTATTGACGCAAGAAAAATACATTGCCCCTTCCGAATCCGATTGGTATACGAAACAGGTTTTACACGAAGATCAATTGGTATTAGACGCACTCGCTGCAAAAGGATTAAAAGTAGATAAAAAAGATTGGGCTGATCTTGAATTTGATTGGTCGACTACCAAAACAATCCTCTTTCGTTCCACTTGGGATTACTTTCACCGTTATGATGAATTTAAAACATGGCTGGAACAAGTTAAATCTAAAACTCAACTCATCAATTCTGCCGATCAAATTTTATGGAACATTGACAAACATTATCTGCTCGAACTTGAACAACAAGGCGTTTCGATTATTGAAAGTCTATTCATTGATAAAGGAACGACAAAGTCGCTGAAAGAACTGCATGAGATGCAAGGTTGGAATGACACCGTTCTAAAACCAACAGTGTCCGGAGCAGGAAGGCATACCTATCGATTACACCGCGGCAATTATGCCGAATATGAAGAATTATTTACACGCTTAATTGCGCAAGAGGACTTTATTTTACAACCTTTTCAGAAAAACATTGTGATCCACGGCGAAGTGTCGTATGTTGTGATAGACGGAAAATTTAGCCATGCTGTTCACAAATTTGCCAAAGTCGGAGACTACAGAGTTCAGGATGATTTTGGTGGGAGTCATTTCCTATATGCTCCTTCTAAGGAAGAAATTACCTTTGCAGAGATGTGTATAAAGAAATGCGATCCTATCCCTCTATATGGACGTGTAGATGTAATTTGGGACAATGAAAACAAATTGACGCTTAGCGAATTAGAATTAATTGAGCCCGAATTATGGTTTAGACATAAAAATGAAGCAGCCGTTCAATTGGCAGAGGCCATTGTTCACCGATTGTTTTGATCTTATAACTCTAGCTTTAAATAACGAGACGTTTCCGTTTTGAATTTTTTTACAAATTCTTCTGGTGTTCCCTCTCCCACTATTTGTCCACCGTTATTCCCGCCATCAGGCCCAATATCTATGACATGATCAGCCACTTTGACAATATCCAAATTATGTTCGATCACCAAGACTGTATTCCCTTCGTCCGCTAGTCTTTGCAAAACACCAAGTAACATTTTAATATCGTCAAAATGCAAGCCTGTCGAGGGTTCGTCCAAAATATAAATCGTTTTTCCAGTACTTTTCTTCGAAAGTTCGGTCGCTAATTTTACCCGTTGCGCTTCACCACCTGAAATCGTTGTTGAAGCTTGTCCCAAACGAATATAGCCGAGACCAACGGAGTTGAGCGTGTCCAATTTGCGCTTAATTTTTGGCACGTGCTCAAAAAAGTCTGCTCCATCTTCTATCGTCATTTCGAGTACATCATTGATGTTCTTCCCTTTATAACGAACCTCTAATGTTTCACGATTATATCGTTTCCCTTGACAGGTTTCACACTCGACATAAACATCTGGTAAAAAATTCATCTCAATGACACGCAATCCACCCCCTCTGCATGTTTCACAGCGACCGCCAGCTACATTAAAACTAAACCTCCCAGCTTTATAACCACGAATTTTTGACTCATTAATACTGGCAAATAAATTACGCACTTCCGTAAAAAGACCCGTATAGGTTGCTGGATTTGATCGAGGCGTTCTGCCAATTGGAGATTGATCAATCTCAATAACCTTATCTAAATGCTCCAATCCTTTAATTGATTTATAAGGCAACGGTTTTTTAACACCATTGTAGATATACGCATTTAGAATTGGATAGAGTGTGTGATTAATAAGTGAAGACTTACCGCTTCCAGAAACCCCCGTTACACAAACGAATTTCCCCAAAGGAATCTTTAAGTTGACATTTTTGAGGTTATGCCCCGTCGCACCAATTAATTCGAGATACGATCCATTGCCTTTTCTTCTCGTTTTAGGAACTTCTATCTTCAATTCACCTTTCAAATAAGCCGCAGTTGTGCTGTCACCAGCCTTCAATTCGGCCAAGGTATTCGCTGCCACTATTCTTCCGCCGTGTATACCTGCTTTTGGACCAATATCAACAATAAAATCAGATTCTTCCATCATCTCCTTATCATGTTCAACCACAATCACTGAATTTCCTCCGTCTCTTAATTTTTTTAAGGATTGAATGAGCCGCGTGTTATCACGTTGATGCAAACCGATACTTGGCTCATCTAGAATATATAAGACATTGACCAATTCTGACCCAATCTGCGTAGCTAAGCGGATGCGCTGTGCCTCACCTCCGGACAAACTTGAAGAAGAACGATTAAGACTGAGGA
>Ga0222668_1001030_pt1 | contig 14253 bp, 6 predicted proteins | sample AntAcemetagen728_FD_179823 | JGI IMG/M metagenome (GOLD analysis project Ga0222668, IMG submission 179823) | Saline water microbial communities from Ace Lake, Antarctica - #728 | ecosystem: Environmental > Aquatic > Non-marine Saline and Alkaline > Saline | place: Antarctica: Ace Lake | collected... | reverse complement strand
GCGCAATGAGAAGGTGAAACCTTCGTATGGGGTGAAGATCGGAGAGTTAATCGAGATCCAGCAGGGGCCGATAACCAAACGATTGGGAGTGCTGGGACTACTGGAAAAGCGAGTTGGCGCAAAACTCGTACCTGATTTCATGGACGATATGACGCCTCCGGAAGAATACGAGTTGCTTCGGCAAACTGCGGCTCAAGCGATCCTTCGAAGAGATCGCGGCTCGGGACGTCCCACAAAGAAGGAGCGCCGCGAAATCGAAGAACTGTTTTGGGGTGAGTGACGGGGACGACTATAATTCCCCTCTGATATCTGTTTTCCTGCAATTTGTAGGGCAGGTCGCTGACCCGCCAGCCACAAGTCGAGGTCTTTGACGGAAATGGCTGAGCAAACAGAGACATAAGGGAACGCCTTCAATCGCGTCCGCGAGTGATTTAGCTGGATAAAAAGGGTGGCCAAGCGCCCCAAAGCTGTTTGGATCGGGATTCATGTACACGCCTCCGCCACTAGGAAAGATCATCATTTTCCCACTTCTTTTAGCCACAGGTCTCGCTGTGGCGATCGCGTTCTTCACTCCGGAGTTGGGACCGTTTGCCTACGTATCGGCCTGGGTCGGGACGGTTGCGGTAATGACGATTTTGGGAGTGCTCAATTACGAGCGAAACAAGTGACCCATTCCCTTTCGCATCGGATTATAGAGAATGAAGTATCCATCGGTTGAAGACCTTTTCCAGGAAATCCTTAAAGCTCGTCAGCGTGTCTACGAGATCGCTCGCCCGACGCCGCTCGATCGTTTGAGCCCGACTGAAAATTTGTTCATCAAACGAGAGGACTTGTCCCCAATTCACGCATACAAATGGCGTGGAGCTTATAATCGTATGAGCCTCTTGAGCGACGAGGAAAAGGCTCAAGGCGTGGTGTGCGCTTCGGCAGGCAATCATGCTCAAGGCGTTGCCCTGGCGGCTCAAAAACTGGGGACGCACGCGGAGATTTTTATGCCGCGTTCGACGCCGCTAATGAAGCAAAAAGCGGTTCGAACGCTTGGTGGCGATGCGGCAAATGTTCGCCTGGAAGGAGACTCGTACGATGACGCTTCCAAATCGGCTCACGTATACTCCCAGGAAACGGGCAAGACGTTCATTCATCCATACGACGACCTCATGGTGATGGCGGGGCAGGGAACGCTGGCGGACGAAATCGTCATGTCCGGAGAAGGTGATTTCGATATCGCTTACTTGCAGATAGGCGGTGGCGGTATGGCGGCGGGTGTTGCGTGCTGGTTGAAACGTTATTATCCGAACATCGAAATCGTGGGTGTCGAAGGCGAAGATCAGGCTTCGATGGCGGCTGCGATTAAGGCGGGACAGCCGGTAGAATTGGACTATCTCGATGTCTTTTGCGATGGCACGGCGGTTAAGAAAGCGGGATCGCTTACGCGGCATTTTTGCGAGCAATTGGTGGATCGTTTTATCACCGTGACGAATGCTGAGGTTTGCGCGGCGATCCAAATGCTTTGGGAGAGTCAGCGTTTGATCCCGGAACCTGCTGGGGCGATGGGTATGGCGGGTTGGCTCAAGGAAAAGGAATCGGTCGGAGAGAAGCAAGCGTTGGCGATTATCTGCGGTTCGAACATGGATTTCGGTCAGCTTCCTTATGTTGTTAGGCACGCTGGTATTGGTTCCGCTCACAGGCGCTACTACCGCTTTCGGATTCCCGAACGCTCGGGAGCGTTGCTTCACTTATTAGAGACGTTTTTGGATTCGGTGAATATTATCGAGTTTCAGCATGGTTTAACCGGCAAGCAATTGGCGTGTCCGATCATCGGTATCGATGCCATGCCAAGTCAGTTTGCGGTTTTGGAAGAGCAGCTAACTAAGCTCGGTATCGAATTCGAGGATGCGACGGGCGACGATGACGTGGAGTTTCGGATTATTCGCTACGACGCGGCGTTGATCGAGCGTCCGTGCTTTATAAAGATAGAGTTTCCGGAGCGCGCGGGCGCTTTACATGATTTTTTGCAGGACAGCTGCAAGGGCGCGAGCATCGTGTATTTCAATTACAGTTATACGGGCGAGCGTGTGGGCCGAGCGATGATCGGGTTCGATTTCGAGTCGAACGAAGACCGGGATGCGTTTCGAAAACGGCTCGCTGGAAGCGAGACGGTTTTAAGAGATGTCCGCGAAGTGTCTCATACGGCCTTGAATCGAATGGTTTAGGAATTTGGATTATGTTTACGTTTATTGATCTTTTTGCAGGCATTGGCGGATTTCGGATCGGCCTTGAACGATTGGGCGGACAGTGCGTCTTCAGCTCGGAAATCGACAAGCACGCTGCGGCCACCTATGAGCGCAATTTTGGAGAGAAACCTGCTGGCGATATTACTAAAATTGCGGCAGAGGATGTCCCTGATCACGACGTTCTGTGCGGAGGGTTCCCTTGTCAGCCGTTTTCGGTAAGCGGAAAGCAGCTCGGTTTCGAGGATGCTCGTGGAACCTTGTTTTTCGATGTAATGCGCCTGGTTGCAGCCAAGAGGCCAAGAGCGGTGTTTTTGGAAAATGTTGCAAATTTCGTCCGTCACCGAAATGGGGATACGCTTAAGCGAACGATTTCCATGTTGGAAGATGCAGGGTATCAAACGAAATACGCGGTATTAAACGCTTCGAATTATGGCGTGCCTCAAGCTCGCAAGCGCGTTTACATCGTAGGGGTGAGGAAGGATGTGGTTTCGGGCGAATTTCAATTTCCCGTCGCATTGGACAAAGAAGTTCGCCTAAAGGATATTCTATTGCCGGCTTCGAAAACGAAAGGAATGGCGATAGATCGCGATGATATTCAAATTAAGGATACCGATCCTGAAGAAATCGCGAAGAATCGCGTGAACAAGCCGATTCAAATTGGCATTATAAATAAGGGTGGCCAAGGCGAGCGAATCTATTCGCCGGAAGGGCACGGCATTACCTTGTCCGCTCATGGTGGCGGAGCGGCGGCCAAGACGGGAGCTTATCTGATCAAAGGCGTTGTTCGCAGATTGCATCCGATCGAGTGTCGGCGATTGATGGGGTTTCCTGAGCGATTCAAAATGGATCCTCGAAAGGGACAGTGTTACAAGCAGTTCGGCAATGCGGTGATCGCAACAATGATCGAAGCGATCGGAAAAGAGATGCTCAATGCTGCCAAGCTGAGGTGGGTTCAAGCCGAGCTGGATTTGGAGAAGAAATAGAGTTTTAGGGGGATTGCGGCGCCCGATCGGCAAGCGTCTATGAGGGTTTCGACCATAGCTTGAGTTTTGGAAGATTCGAAGGACGGAGGGAAAACATGGAGCTTGCAGGGGAGAATTCGCCGCAAGAGCGAGTAGTTACCATAGGAATCAGCCGCGTTTTGATTGTAGAGATATAGGGAAATATCTGATTGTGGCCGATTGATTTAAACTTTGCATTGTCTTCGAGGGCTGGAACCGTAGAAGGTCTAGAAAACCCGCCCTGTTAATGAGTAACGCTCGACTCATGCTATTGCCTGCCCGTGACTATGGTCCCCTCGAATCCCAGTTCTGAATCCAAATCTATTGATATAAACCTTTACCAGCAAACGAAACAGGATTCGAGAGAGCCCGTTGCGATCGTTGGTATTGGCTGTCGATTCCCTGGGGGAGCTTCGACGCCGAAGGCCTTTTGGAATATGATTCGTCGCAAAAAGGATGCGATCGTCGATGTTCCTGCAGATCGTTGGGATATTCGTCGTTTTTACGATGAGGACCCTGCCAAGCCTGGCAAAATGTACGTAAAACAAGGCGGGTTCTTGAAGGAGAAGATCGACCGCTTCGATCCGCTTTTTTTCGGGATTTCGCCTCGCGAGGCGGAAAGCATGGATCCTCAGCAGCGCTTGCTTCTCGAAGTAGTCTGGGAAGCATTCGAGGATGCGGGGGTGGTCGATACCGATCTCAAGGGGAGCCGGACTGGGGTCTTTATCGGCGGCTTTTGTATGGACAGCATGTTGATGCGTTTTGGGCAGCTCAATCGAGAGCTAGCAAATTCCCATTCGGCGGCAAGTTCGACGATGACGATGCTTTCCAATCGGATTTCCTATGTCTTCGATTTAAAAGGGCCGAGCGTTACAATGGACACGGCCTGTTCGTCTTCGCTGGTCGCCACGCACTTTGGTTGCCAGAGCATTTGGAGCGGTGAATCCGAAATGGCGATTGTTGGCGGGGTGAATGTGATGCTGAGACCGGAGTTCCCGATAGTGATGAGCAAAGGGAAGTTTCTGTCGCCGCATGGTCGTTGCAAAGCGTTTGACGAGGATGCTGCCGGGTATGCTCGAGGCGAAGGAGCAGGAGTGGTGATTCTAAAACCGCTCTCCGCGGCGCTAAAGAACCGAGATCGTATATATGGACTGATAAAGGAAACCGGGATTAATCAGGATGGCCGCACGGCGGGCATTACTCTCCCGGACTCGAAATCGCAGGAAACGCTGGCCAAAGAAGTATACAGGAAGGCGGGAGTCGAGCCATCGAAAATCGATTACGTCGAGGCGCATGGCACTGGAACGCAAGCAGGCGATCCCGCGGAAATAAATGCGCTGGACAAGGCGTTGGGCGAAGGGCGTGAAACGGGAAGAAAGTGTTACGTCGGATCGGTAAAGACCAACATCGGGCACCTTGAGGCGGCTGCGGGCGTTGCAGGACTGATCAAGGCAGTGCTTTCGCTTCACCATGAAAAGATTCTTCCGAATCTGCATTTCAAGAATCCGAGCACGAAGATTGCTTGGGACGATGTTTGTATTCAAATACCCACTAGTGAGGTGGAGTGGAAGCGCTCTGAGAATGTCCGTTATGCAGGGGTCAATTCATTTGGGTACGGGGGAACGAATGCTCACGTTTTGCTACAGGAGGCTCCAGCTGCTGTTGATGCGACCTTGGAGGATTTTCGCAAATATGATCGACCTTTTTTGCTGCCGATTTCCGCTCGGAGTGAGGAAGCCCTACGGGAAGTCGCGGGGAAATACGCCTTCCTCCTTGCGACGAACTCTGGTGAGCGAGCGGTGGCGGACTTCTTTTATTCGGCGGTGAAACGCCGTACGCATCATTCCCATCGAGCCGCGGTTCGTGGTGATAGCCTTGAATCGATGCGAACGAGCTTGCAGCAGTTTAGTATGGGAGAGGCAATCGATCAATTGTCGCATAATCTCTCAGATGCGAATCGCGCAGCCAAGCTGGTGTTCGTCTATACGGGGATGGGGCCGCAGTGGTGGGCCATGGGTCGAGAACTGATGCGTCGCGAGCCCGTTTTCCTTGATTCTCTTCGCAAATGCGATGAACTCTTCCAGGAACAAGCTGGGTGGTCGATATTGGAGGAGCTTCGCGCGGACGAGAGCGATTCTAGAATGGCAAGGTCAGCGATAGCTCAACCCGCGAACTTTGTGATTCAGGTTGGATTGACTGAGTTATGGAAATCGTGGGGGGTAGAGCCGTTTGCGGTTGTGGGGCATAGCGTTGGAGAAGTGGCATCAGCGTACGTTTCGGGAGCTCTTTCGCTCGAAGATGCAATAACAGTAAGTTTGTATCGAAGTAAGTTGCAGCAAACGCTCGCGGGAAAAGGAGCGATGCTGGCTGCTGGAATTAGCGAGGAGGCGGCGCTGACGTTGATCGACGGATACGACAAAGTCTCGATCGCTGCGGTGAATAGTCCCCATAGCGTTACGCTATCAGGTGATAAAGAACAGATGAATGCTCTTTCGAAATTGCTTGAGTCGGAGGGGCGATTCAATCGAAAGCTTGATGTCGAAGTTGCTTATCATAGCGGGCAAATGGAGCCGATCAAGAATGCTATTCTTGAAGCATTGAAAGGGATTTCTCCTCAGGAAACATCGATTCCATTCTTTTCGACTGTCGAAGGAGATCGGATACAGGGTAGCGAATTGTCAGCGAATTATTGGTGGAAGAATGTGCGTCAACCGGTTCGGTTTTCGCAGAGCGTTAGCGCTTTATTGGCGGATGGGTGCTTTGATTTTCTTGAGGTGGGTCCCCATCCTGTACTTGGGCACTCAATCAGAGAAATCGCGGCGGAAGCAAACATGACAGTTCGCTTGACGCCTTCGCTTCATAGAAAATTTCCTGAGCAATCGAGAATGTTGGAATCGTTAGGGCAATTGTACACTCATGGGCAGGAGGTAAATTGGAACACGGTTATCCCACGCGGAGGATCCTTAGTCCCATTACCGAGCTATCCGTGGCAAAAGGAGCGGTATTGGATTGAGTCGCCAGAGTCTCAGCAATATAGAATGGGGCAGACGCAGGAAGGTATTTTGAATCAACGATTGACAACACCCCAGCCGATTTGGTCAGTCGATGTTAATAGCCAGTTTTTTCCATATTTGGAAGATCACCGAGTTAACGGGAAAGTCGTTTTCCCAGGAGCGGGCTACATTGAAGCCGCATTGGCGATTGCTCGAGAGTTGGAAGGCGGCGAATCCTGGGTTCTGACGAATATAAAATTTCATAGTATGCTCCAGTTGGAAGGTGCTGCGGCACAGACGCTTTATTTTAGCTACGATGAGCAGTCTGGCTCTTTTTATATTCACAGCCGCTCGTTCGATGGTGATGAGAATTGGCAATTGCATGCTTCTGGCGGATTGTCTGGCTCGAATTTTGCCTCGAAAGACGATCCAATTGATATTGAAGGTATGCGGCAGCATCTTGATAGGGAAATGCCGAATGAGCAGATGTATTCGATGCTCGAACGTCGCGGACTGCAGTATGGCTATCGGTTTCAGAGAGGCCAACGGATTTGGTTGAACGATAGCGAGATTCTAGTCGAATTGAAGGATGGGAGCATGTGGATAGATGATGGATACATTATTCAGCCTGAGGTTATAGATACAGCGTTTCATTCCTTGCTTACCATTATAGAGGGCGAGCAGCCCTTTGTTCCCCAAAAAATTGGTCGGGTATGCGTGTATAAGCCTTCTGTGTCCGCTCGCTGGATTTACGGGAAAGTTACTAAACGAGACGAGGAATATTTCTATGCGAATATTCAGCTGATAGATGGAGACAACGAAGTGTGCGCTGAAATACGCGATGTTTATATGCTAAGATTGCCAAGGCTTCGTTCGGGGGATGGAGAGGAGATCGATCGACTGCTCTATACTCCAAGTTGGGATGAGTTCAAATTGGATGGAGGCGAACCTTATCTGGAAGGAAATTACATCTTATTCGCTTCCGACAACTTAGGATTTGGAAAGTTGGAGGCATCGATTCAAAATCAAGGCGGTTCGTGTTGCACGGTTTTAAGAGGTTCGGAGTTTCGGCGGGATTCAGTTGATCGATATCAAATCGATGTTGATAGCGATACGGATTTCGACCTCCTTCTAGAAGAGGTTTCCAATAGCAAACCCATACGAATCCTGTATCTATGGCCCTTGGACATTGAGATGGATTCGCTGGAATTCAATGATATGGTGAAGCAGTGCCATATTCTGATACGGTTGGTCAAAGGGCTTAAGAAATTGGAAGGCCATCGTTGCTATTTAACTATAGTGACGAGGGGGGCTCAATCGCTGGGCATGGAAGACGACCTTTTCGGTTTGGGAGCGAGCCCTATTGGAGGGTTGGGGCAGTTGTTTGAAAACGAATGTGAAAATGTAGATTGCCGAATGATCGACCTAGATCCCTCAAGCGATCTGAATGAAGATTTACGGATAGTTGATCGGCTTCTCGCAGCAGGAGAATTTCTTCCAAACGAATTGGCTATTCGAAATGGGAAGACGTATTCAATGACCCTGCAACGCTATGCGTCAGAGGCTGGAGTTGTGGATGAAGCTACTGAAGAGATTTCTACAGAGGAATTGGTCGTGTTAGAACGGGGACAACGCCTCGACTCGAAGCGTTTCCTATTTCGCAGAGAGCGCAAATCTAGGCTGGAACAGGGTGAAATTGAAATCAAGACGCAGTCGATTTGCATAAATCCGAGGGAAAGTTCTAAGTTGTCGAGCTCGAAAAAGAGCGATGCCGATAGGCCTTCGTATTTCGGTAGCTCTATTTGTGTGGAGGTCGCGGGTAGTGTGTCTCAGGTCGGTGAAAATGTCGATTTCTTCAGTGAGGGCGATCGAGTCGTCGCGCTTGTGCCTGACGGTATCCGGTCATCGGCGACGCTTTCTTCTAACTTTGCAGTCCGCATTCCGTCTTTTTTTGAATCTAGCGATCTGTTTGGCTACACAGACGCCCTTGCCGCATACTATGCAATTGTGGAAATCGCGAAATTGAAATCGGGAGAGCGTGTACTGATAGACGAAGCGCTGGATGGAGTCGGTCTTTTCGCTATACAGTTCGCAAGGCGTATAGGGGCAGAAGTATTCGCAATTTCAGGGTCTCCTGAGATGAATGACTATCTAAAAGAGGTGGGAGCCGATCATGTATTAGGATCGAACCCGAGCGAGATTGTGGACGCTATAAATTCGATTACAGGTGGCGAAGGCATAAGAACGATTATGAGCGTTCGTAGCCGAGGCGATCTGAGGCAGGCATTGTCTGTATTGGAGCCTTGCGGAGTCTTTATCGAAATCCGAAATCCAAACTCGCTGGTCGATTATAGTTTGCCAAGAGCGGTAATGGAAAAGAATATTCTCTTCACCGTAGTGGACATAGATCGGTTTCTCGTTGAACGTCCGTCTGCAGCCAAAATGATGATCGATAAAGTTAGCGACGAATTCTTCAAAGGACGAATCATTCCTATTAGAAGTAAGAATTTCCAAGTCGACGATTTCGCTTCAGCCGTTCGTTATCTTACGCATCCGGATACTGTTGGCAACGTCGTGGTCGAGTTCGAAAAGAAAATCGTTGAGGCATTGCCGTTTGCGGGAGACTGCGCCGAGCGAAAAACCGGAACAGTCATTGTAACAGGCGGCAATAGCGGATTTGGTCTTGAAGTAGCGAAATGGCTGGGGCGTAAGACTGATTGTAGGATTGTGCTAGCCAGTCGTAGCGGAGCGACCTCTGATGAGGCGCTTGAAACGATTGACGTTCTGCGAAAGGCGGGAGCGGACGTCATTTCTAAGTCCATCGATGTAGCGAATTTGGAGCAGGTTCAAGCGTTGACGACACAATTGAATGATGAGGGCCCACCGATATGCGGGATAGTCCATGGGGCTATGGTATTGGATGACGCTTTCATTCAGGATATTGATGAGCAGAAACTGAGAAAGGTAATGGCTCCAAAGATTCTTGGGGTTATAAATTTGTATCGAAGCGTTTATGACATGGATATCGAATTTTTCGTTTCCTTTTCCTCAGTTTCCTCTTTGATCGGAAATCGAGGTCAGGCGAATTACGTGGCGGCGAATGCATTTCTTGACTCGTTCTCTCGACGATTGAGGGCAATCGGGTTTCCTGCTACGTCAATTAATTGGGGGGCTCTGGCTGAATCCGGGGTTGTCGCGAGAAACGAAATGGTCGGGAAGCTTCTCGAAAAAGAAGGGGTGATTGGGATTTCGAATAAGGATGCTCTTTCAGCTATGGATTTAATCTTGACGATGAATTTGGGCCAGGTCGGTGTGTTTAATGTAGATTGGGAGAAGTGGAGAGATTTTAACGCTCGAGTTGGGGCGTCGACTCGATTTGCGTCTATTATGAAAGCCCATCGAAAGTCGGGTCAGAACGACAAATCGGTAGTGCTAATCGAAGTACTCGATGGTATGGACGATGTAGACAAGCAGTCGTATCTGACCAATCTCGTGGTGGAGGGATTGAGCAGGGTACTTAAAGTGCATTCTAGTAAAATAAATTTAGATGACACGCTCAGCAATTTGGGGATAGATTCTTTGATGCTCATTGAGCTTTCGCTCACGATACGTTCAGAATTCGGACTGAGCATTCTAGCTGCTGAGCTTCCAAAATATCCGACGGTGAAATCTCTGGCGAGCAACGTTCAAGAACGATTGGGCAGAATACGGAAGGCAATGATCACTTGAATGACGTTGTCTATAAATAATTTAATAATATGTCCACAACACATATAGAAAAACGGATCAGTGGTTTAAATAGTCTTGTTTCCTTCAAGAATAGCCAAGGTCGAGATGGTCGAGGGACGCTCATTCACATTACTAGAACGGGTATAGCTTTCGAAGTTTACAATCCGTATTCAATTGTGCAATTGAGTGAGGTTTTGCCAAATCTTCAAATTATTCGCGGCGAGCGAGTCATATATAAAGGGCGTGCTGTCGTGAGCCATATCCTTAGTACTGGATTGATGGTGATCGTATCAGCGACTCTCGTGGATGCTTGGTCTGATCTTCTCGGATTAAAATCTGGCGGAGAATTGCGCGCGGAATCGGAGCGATTCATTGACGATTGGTCTTCCAGCAATAAGATTCACCCTGACTATCAACTCGCTGTTAGCAGTATCAGAAATTTCCTTGGGGAGATAAGTCGTTGGCTAGACGAGGCTGAAGTAGGAATTGTTGATCGAAGCGAATCGGATTTGGAGAAAATGCTGGCCGATGTGTACGAGGACGTCTCACCAGCTATCGAGCCCACTTTCAGAGAGCTTTTCGAGAGATTCGAAGACGTTGCTTCCAAGATAGATCCAGAAGAAACCTCGGTCCACAAGTCTTTTGCGAGGCGAGAGTTACACCCGCTTACATTGTGCTCACCGTTTGTGGATCGATCGTACAGCAAGCCGCTTGGATACGCTGGCGATTTCGAGATGGTGAATATGATGTTGTTGGAATCCGATTCGAACGTTGTTAGTTTGTACGCCAAGATTGTCGATACGTACTATATCAATGCGGCGGCGCCTTTGGCTCATCGAAATCGCATTATAATGCTGAAACAACGATTGAAAGATGAAGCGGAACGAGTGGTTGAAGAGGAAGAGCGCCTTTTCACTGTTCTCAATGTTGGATGTGGTCCTGCATCTGAAGTTCGGCGTTTTATTCGAGATGAAGAAATATCGGCCCACACTTCAATTCGGCTTATGGATTTCAATGCAGAGACTCTTGAGTACACTAAAGGCAAAGTGGCTTCTGCAATTTCCGACAGTGGACGCAAGCCAATGGTCGAATTTATAAACAAGTCTATAGACGAATTGCTTCAAGAAATTCAAAAGGAGGATCAGACCTTGAATGATAAATATGACATGGTCTACTGTGCAGGTCTTTTTGACTATTTCTCGGATGAAATATGCAAGCGATTGGTTGCTCTATTCTATAACTGGGTGCGGCCCAATGGGCTTGTTTCCGTGACCAATGTTCATTCGAATAATCCGAATAAGAATCTGATGGAGCATTTGCTCGAATGGTATCTCGTTTATCGAGATGAAGAAAGTATGGCTCGTCTTGCTCCCAAGGGCACGAATTATGAGCTTATTTGCGACGAGACGAACGTTAATATATTTCTTGATATTCGAAAAGGCGACCAATGATTGTTGTAGATAAAATTAAACCAGCCCTGGCGGAGGTTTATAAAAGCGAAGATGTCGAAGTAAGGCTTCGACGATACAAAATCGCTTGCATCCTCTCGATCGGTGGTACCGCTTCTGGCGTGACATTGGACTATGTCATGAACCCGGAGTTCATATGGCCTCTGTTTTATACGAGATTCTCTGCGGTATTCATTGTGCTGGCACTACTGGCCATCACTCGAACACGAATTGCTAAGCCTCGTGTCATCGCGCTAAATTTAATTTGGGCGATGACTGTAAACACGTCGATTTGTGGAATGGTATACATTACAGGTGGAGCAGTTTCGCCTTACTATGCAGGATTGAATCTCGTTATTCTCGCTGCTGGTGTACTGTTGCCGTGGACGCTAATAGAGACGCTCTTTGTTTCGCTCGTTACGCTTGTCATGTATATATCGACGTGCGTATTGTGGGGATTTACTGCAGGGGAAACCATTGTTTGGAGTCTGTTATTCAGTAATTGTTTTTTTATCTTTCTGACCGGTCTAATTAGTACGACATCGAGCTTTTTTACAACGCAGGCGCGTATTCGTGATTTTAATTTGAGAATTGAGTTGGATTCGCGAAATAAGGAACTGGAGGACATGGACCAATTGAAGTCCGAATTTTTCTCGAATGTCAGCCACGAATTACGGACTCCATTAACTTTGATTCTGGCGCCTATTCAAGATTTACTTAAAAGGCCTGAAGTGCTTTCGGATAGTGTTTCGAGGCATCTTCGAATGGCTCGAGACAATTCGCTGCGCTTGCTGAAATTGGTAAACGATTTGCTCGAAGTTATTAAGCTCGAGGAAGGCAAGAGTCGTATGAACTTACGCGGGGTAGATATAAATGATTTTATAGCCGGGGTAGTTAATTCGATGATTCATATGGCTGAGCCGCGTCAAATAACGATGAAGGTGGAGTCGCTTGAAGAGTCTCATGTGGTTCATGCGGATGTCTATGCGATGGAGCGAATATTCCTGAATCTGCTGAGCAATGCGATTAAGTTCACACCACCAGGAGGTGAGATTACGGTGCGGATTTTCGCGGAGAATCAAATCGTTTTCATCGAAGTGTCGGATACTGGGATCGGTATTTCGGAAGATGAGATTTCATTTATATTTGATCGCTTTCGTCAGGCTGATAGTTCTATCACCAGGAAATACCAGGGTAGCGGCTTAGGGCTAGCGCTCGTGAAGAATCTTACGGAAAAAATGGGAGGCTCCATTCAAGTTAAAAGTAAGGTGAAGGTAGGAACAACGATGACAGTTGGTCTACCAATCTACGAGGGAGTGGTCGAGGAGTTAGGCGTACTCGGAGAACCGAGTGAAGATATTCTTCAATCCATCCATCAATCGGCGGAGCACCGAGCAGCGTTGCCGGTTAGTTCTCCATTCGAGCAAAGTGAGTCGGAGCTTCCAGAAGGAGAGGGTCCTTCGCTCATGATCGTCGATGACGAGCCGGATATGCGCCAGTATTTGGTTGGCTTCTTGGAAGGCGAGTACCGGATCTCGCAGGTTCGCGATGGCAAGCAAGCCTTGGATTTGGCAAGAGAGTATCTTCCCGATCTCATGCTCTTGGATTTGATGCTTCCAGAGCTTGATGGACATGAGGTGTGCCGACGGCTTAAGGGAGATCCGAAAACGCGCAACATTAAGATCGTATTGCTAACTGCTCGAGTCGATGAGGGGGCTAAGATTATCGCCCTCGAAAATGGAGCGGATGATTTTTTGACCAAACCGTTTAGTCGCACGGAAGTTGAGACTAGGCTTCGAAATCTCTTGGAGACTTCGAAACTGGAATCGGAGTTGATCGATCGAAACGATGATTTGGAGCGCGCGCTTTCCGAATTGAAGCAAGCGCAATCAAACTTGATTCGTAGTGAAAAACTGAATGCGCTAGGCGGCCTGGCGGCGGGCTTACTTCATGAGGTAAATAATCCGCTGAACTATGTTATATCGGCGATTCATCTGGCTCAAATGGAACCGATCGTTAAAGCGAACGAAGATCTAACGGAGTACCTTGATGATATAAACGAAGGCGTAGGGCGTATCCGGAACATCGTGTCGGATTTGCATACGTTTGCTCATCCATCGGAGGTTGATAAGCGAAAGGCATTTTCCATGTCGGGCGCTATCGAAAGTTCAATGCGCTTCACGGCGAGCGAATGTACCAATTTGGAGATCGTTCTCGAATTAGCTGACGTCGATACGATCGATGGCTCGGAAGGGCATATAGTTCAAGTCTTGATCAATCTCCTGTCGAACGCTGCGAGGGCGATCAAGCGATTGAATAAGAGCCGCCCAGGAAAGATCGCGATACGTAGCGAGCGTTTTGACGATCGCATGCGGGTCGGCGTTTCCGACAATGGGATCGGGATGGACGAAGAGACGATGGGACGCGTGTTCGAGCCTTTTTATACGACGAAGGATGTTGGAGAAGGGATGGGCTTAGGTTTGAGCATTTGCCATACGATCATACAAAACCATGGTGGCGCTATGGACGTGAAAAGCGTTGAGGGCGAATGTTCCGAATTCACTTTTGATCTTCCTTTAGTTCGGGAGAAAACCTCAGAAAATCAGAGCGACAATATAGCTCTCGGATATAGCTAGTATTGAAATTTTTAATTGAATAGGCAATATATGAAAAACGAACAAACAGATTTAGGCATTCTATTCGTAGATGACGAAGAGCAGATTTTGAAATACTTTAACCGCGCATTCGGAAAGGATTTCACTATTTTTACGGCAACCAATGTTAAGGATGGAAAGGCGATCCTGGAGGAAAAGGCTGGTCGTATTGCGATTCTGATTTCAGACCAACG
>Ga0222668_1001029_pt1 | contig 14293 bp, 9 predicted proteins | sample AntAcemetagen728_FD_179823 | JGI IMG/M metagenome (GOLD analysis project Ga0222668, IMG submission 179823) | Saline water microbial communities from Ace Lake, Antarctica - #728 | ecosystem: Environmental > Aquatic > Non-marine Saline and Alkaline > Saline | place: Antarctica: Ace Lake | collected... | reverse complement strand
CCCGTTCCTGCTTCGACAGCCGTACGATGTATTTCTTTTCCATATCAGATCCTCCTTGAATGCGTGAAGGATCTGATATTTACTCGATCTCTACAACCCCAATTACTAAAACTGACGAGGCACTAGTATGTCCGAGCCGCTCACACTCGTTGCCACTTCTGCCTTTGGTCTGGAAGCCGTGGTTTCGCGCGAATTGAAACAATTAGGATACGAAGACCAGACAATCGAAAATGGTCGCGTCACCTTTCAAGGTGATCTGGATGCGATCTGCCGTTGCAATCTCTGGCTCCGCAGTGCCGACCGGGTGATGCTCAGTCTGGGCGAATTCACGGCGCTCGATTTTGATGACCTGTTCGACGAGACCCGTGATCTCGAATGGGAACGCTGGCTGCCCCCTTCCGCCAGATTCCCGGTCCGGGCGTCTACCGTGCGTTCCAAGATTAACAGCGCAAAAAACACGCAGAAGGTGGTGAAAAAAGCGATCGCGGAACGGCTGAAAGATCAATACATCAAAGACTGGTTCCCGGAAGACGGTCCCCTGTATTCGGTCAACGTTTCGATTCTGAAAGATCGGGCCTCGATTTGTGTCGATACCTCAGGCCCCGGCCTGCATAAACGCGGCTATCGCAAGTTGACCGCTGGTGCGCAAATCAAAGAGACATTGGCGGCGGGATTGATTCAGTTGAGCTATTGGAATCGGGAACGACCGTTTATCGATCCTTGTTGTGGTTCGGGCACGATTCCCATCGAAGCCGCCTTGATCGGTACGAATACGGCGCCAGGCATCAACCGCGAATTTGCTTGCGAAGGCTGGCAGCAGCTCCCCCCGGAAATGTGGGACGCGGCCCGCGACGCCGCCCGCGATCTGGAACGCAATGATATCGCGTATCGGCTGCAAGGCTATGACATTGATCCCGCGATGATTCGCATGGCCCGCTATCACGCACAGCAGGCAGGCATGGAAGAGTTCATTCATTTTCAGGACCAGCCGATTTCCGAGTTGAGCACCCCCCGCAAGTATGGCTGCCTGATTACGAATCCTCCGTATGGAGAACGACTGGGAGAAAAAGAAGACGCCGAAGTCATCTATCGCGAAATGAAACGCGTTTTCGAGCCGCTGGAACTATGGTCGATTTATGTGCTGACTTCGCATCCAGGCTTTGAACGCATTTACGGACAAAAATCACGCCGCCGAAAATTGTATAACGGACGCATTGAATGCGTCTACTACCAGTTCCCCGGCCCACCGCCGCCACGCAAAAAATCGCCTTGGGAGATAGCCAAAGCTGCGAACGAAGCAGCGACAGACGAAGCGATACCAGAGGGTGCGATACCAGGCGATGCAGCGACGGCAGAAGAAACGGCAGTAGAAGCACCCGCAGATCCCAAACCCGTTGACGTCGAAACGGCGGGTATCGAAGCGACCGGCGTAGAGGTTACAGGCATAGAGGCGACAGACGCGGAACCGACGCACGAAGAAGTTTCCAAAGACGAAGTTACCAAAGACGAAGAATAAAACACGCAAGTCGGCGTTCAAGCGGTCCACATGTTGCGGATATTCTTGCGAATGTCTTCGGCCGTCGTTTCGATTTCTGCCTCTTGCGGCGCATCCAGACTATCGGCGTTAAAGGCCGGGCGTCGCTGGAACAAGGGAATGGTCTTGGAAGAAACAAACCGCGTGAGCTGGGCATAGCTGTGTGCCTGATTCCAACGGCGGTTCTGGAAATACTGTCGATGCGGGAAACAGACATAGAGCCAGTTCTTCGCACGCGTGAGAGCGACATAAAACAGCCGGCGCTCTTCGTCGATTTCGTCTTCACTTTCCAGTGACATCTCAGAAGGAATGCTCCCGTCGGCGGCCTGCAGCACATACACGGCGTCCCACTCCAGACCTTTCGAAGAATGAATCGTGCTCAAGACCAGAAAATCATCATCTTCCTCGCTCGAAGACGCAGAGACATCCTGTGTAGAACTGGGCGGATCCAGCGTGATCTCTTCCAGAAAACTCATACGACTGTTGAAGCGATTGGCGACCTGTTCCAGTTGTTCCAGATCACGTTGCCGCGACGTCGCGTTATCATATTGCTGATCCAGGAGCGGCCCATAAAACGTGCGCACCTGATGCACTTCTGCGGAAACACCGCGTTTTTCGGCTTGAGGCGACGTCAGATTTTTCATCAACCGCACGAACAAAGGCCAATGCTCGACCGTCGCCGCTGGCGGTTTGAATTCGGACCATGTGTCAAATCGAAACTGGGATTCTGCCAGCAGGTTGAGCAAATGTTGTGCTTTCTTTTGACCGATGCCCGGCAGCAGCGTCAGCACGCGCAAACCGGAGACCGCATCGCGAGGATTTTCCGCGAGTCTCAAATACGCCATCAAATCTTTCACGTGCGCAGTTTCGATAAATTTCAAGCCGCCATATTTGTGGTAGGCTATATTGCGTCGTGCCAGTTCGACTTCGAGCGCCAAACTATGATTCGAAGCCCGAAACAGAACTGCCTGCTTCTGCAGGGGAATGCCGGCTTCCCGGTGTTCGAGCACCTGCTGCACCACGAAATCGGCCTGTTCATTGTTATCGCTGCAATCCACGATAAAGGGTGCTTCGCCGCCGATTTTGGACGACCAGAGATTTTTCTCATACCGTTCGTGGGCTTCGTCGATAATCTGATTCGTCGCCTGCAGAATCGGTTGTGTGCTGCGATAATTCTCTTCGAGTGTAACGACAGTCGTCCCCGGATATTCTTCGGGAAAGTCCAGAATGTTTCGCACGGTTGCCGCCCGGAAAGAATAGATCGACTGTGCATCGTCGCCGACGACGGTCAGGCTGTTCCCGTCGGGACTGAGATTTTTTAAAATGCCCGACTGCAGAATGTTCGTGTCCTGATATTCGTCAACCAGAATCGCTTCGAACTGGCCGCGTAACAGTTTGCCGCCCGCGGGGTCCGCGACGAGTGCGTGCCAGAATAACAGCAGGTCGTCATAATCGAGGATGTTCTGTTTTTCTTTCCGATCGACAAACGCCTGGAACAGTTTTTTGAGGTCATCCACGTGTTCCAGACACCAGGCATAATGGCGTTCCAGAATCGGTTCCAGCTTCGAACACGTATTCACACAGCGGCTGTAGATTTCCAGCAGCGTTCCTTTGCGGGGAAACTTCTTTCCGTTATTACCGAGTTCCATTTCGCTGCGAATGGCGCTCATCAAGTCTTCGGCATCGCTCCGATCGACAATCGTAAAATCATCGGGCAGACCGATGGCCTGGCCATAACGTCTGAGCAACCGCGCCGCCGTCGAATGAAACGTCCCCCCCCAGATACTGCGCGACCGGGCGGACGAAGACCGTTCGCGGCCCTCACCCATCGCGCGCAGTAATGTATCGACGCGGCGGATCATTTCGTTGGCAGCCCGCCGGGAGAACGTGAGCAGCAGAATGCGGCTGGGGTCGATGCCTTGTGACATCAGATAAGCAACCCGGTGCGAAAGCGTGGTCGTTTTTCCGGTCCCCGCACCGGCGATGATCAACAGCGGACCGGACTTGTGGCAGGCGGCTGCCTGCTGTTCCGGGTTCAACTGTTTAAAAAGGTCTTCAAGTTCTTGTGGGATTTCTGACATCCGTGCCTCGCCGCGGTCCTGGGGGGATTGCTGATTTGCCTATACTCTATTTTCGCGGCGCAGACAGTTATCGCAAGGGGCGGATATCAAAAATGTTGCTGAACGATTGTTTTTCCTCGGTTTCAGCCAGCGAATAACAGTTCCCGCAGGCGGACATTGCGATAATGGGCCTGATTGATCAGATTACCATGAATCTGTAACGCAATGATTCCCTTTAACGGGATCTGCGGGTCGGCTTCAGTGAAGTCGACCGTTTGCACGCCGTTGATCCAGAGTTGAATCCGCGGGCCTTCACAGCGAATACGATATGTGTTCCAGTCATCGATGCGGACAGGTAAGTCTCGCTGTTTTGCAGGTGGTCCGGCGAGAATCTTTTTGCGGCGGGATTCATCATACAGGCAGCCCCAGTAGCCGGTGCCGAGATCCGCCTGATAACCGCTGACTTCATGGTGATCGGGAATTTCCGCCGTGCGGATTTGCACGCCGGCGTTGGTTTTATCGCCGAGTAACTTGAATTCCAGCTTAAGTTCAAAATCGTCGTATTCTTTGTTTGATCGCAGAAATTCGTTGCGTTCAACTTTTTGATCCAGACTGCCGGCGACGATTTCTCCGTCTTCGATGCGAAAGATTTTCTCATTGCCGTGCCAGCCCGCAAACGATTTACCGTCATACAAAGATTGGAAACCGAGCCCTTGTTCGTCCTGTTTCGACTGGGCAGCGATGCGATCCTTCTGTTGTGCAGCTCGTTTTTTGAGGCTTGCATTTGTTGTCGTTGCAATCACCTGCTGCAGCGCGTTCTGCAGTAAATCGGCATCAATGGGTGTGCCTCGTTCGGCCCAGGAGACGATCGTCGCACTCGCAGACGGATTGAGCTGTTTGTCTTTGAGCAGCGAAATCGTAAAGTTCACCGCTTGCGGCGTCGGATATCGTCTTAAGACTTCGAAGACCAGTTTCTTTTCATCGTTCCGTTCTGCAATCGCCAGCGTATTACGACACACTTCCAGACGTTGTTCGGGCGTCATATTAAGCTGTCGGGCGACGCGAATGTAACCGCGGAGCGAACGGATTTTGTATTTTCGATTTTCCAGATTTTTCGCCAGATCCAGTAGCGCGGGAGCGACATCAATACTGACCCACTTTCCGAGTAAATCGGTGGCCTTGTTTTGTAACGCGTCTTCGTTCGAGCGGGCTGCGGTGACGACGGTCTTCAGCGCCGTTTCACCACCAATGGCCGCCAGTTGATTCAAGAGAAGCTGTTTTTGTTCCGTTGTCGCGCCTTGCATCGCATCCGCCAGTGTTTTTGCGGTGGCTTCTAAAGGCAGGCGAGAGCAGGCCGCTTTGAGGGCGTTGCTGGCTGCAGGATCGTTGGTGGATTTCAAAGTCAGCGCGATCAACTGAGGGAGATCGGTTGACGAAGTCGTTCCGCCGAGGGCTTGAATGGCTGCCTGTTTCACTTCGGGGTTGGAGTGATTGACCAGTTGCAGTAAGACCGGTGTCAGGGAACTGATGCGACAGGCGCCCGCCAATTGCATGCCTGCGAGTTGCTGCTGCAGTGCTTCATTTTCGACCAGTTTGCGGGTGTCCGCTTCGATCAATGCTTTGACTTTGGCAGCAGGTTGGCTGGAATTGAAGGCAGCTATCACAGCTTGCGAGGCGGCTGCGATTTCCGAATTGTTTTGTTTTACCAAACCAAACAGATCTCCCAGCACCTGAAGTTGGGCGTTTTCATCCAATGCCGAATCGAGTTCGCCGAGTGCATACAGCGCCTGCAGTTTTAAAGGCTCTGAACCTGTTGCTGCAGCTTCGCGAATCAGCGGCAGGGCGGCGGGATCGTGTGAAAGGCTCAACGCGGTGATTAATAATGCTTTGCGTTCGTCAGAAAGATGCGGGTAAGCGTTGACTAAAGTCGGAGTTGCCTGTTGACCCAGATCACGAGCCGCCTGCAAGCCGAAGCGAAAACGTGGCAGATCTTCTGCTTTGAGTTCGTCTGCCAGCAGGCCAAGTCCCGCTTTGCCTTGAAGTACAATCGTCAATTGTGTGGCTGCCAGATTGATATTATTCGGCAGGTCTGCTTTGCGGACGGCTTCTGCCAGCGCGATCGCCGTTTTCTTGTCTTGTTCTGCGAGCGAGCGGGCACACATCAGGCAGGCGAAACCGACTTCGCGTTGTACTTTCGCATCCCCTTTACCAATTGCGGACTGTAATGCTTTGGCTGCGGGTTCTGTGCCAATGGAACCCAGCGCATGTGCGGCGGCGATAGCTGCTTTCGTATTTTTGTCAGCGAGGAGCGGTGTGAGGTCTGCGGTTGCGGCACTGTCTTTGCGTTTGCTGATCGAATTGATGACGCCGACCAGCAAGTTGCCTTTGACATTTTTTAACGCCGCTTGCAGCGCTGCGCCGGCGGCTTTGTCGGGAATGTTTTCCAAAGCGGAACGGGCATACGTTGCCAGTTTTTCATCACTGAGATATTTCGCAATCGCGGCTACCGACGATTGATCGCCAATCGCCGCCAGACGCCGACACGCCATCGCTTTGGCGTAGGTATCCGCGTTGGAGTTCAGAACTTTGACCAGACGGGCCGCTTCGGGAGCGGTTTTGTTATCGTCTGCAAAGACGGATGCCGACGTGATCAGCAGGCAGGCAGTTACAACGAGAGGGACAGAAAATTTACAGGCAGGCATGAGCACCGATTCCTCAAGGGAAAGAATGTGTGTTAAGAGTATTTGAAAATCGTTCGCAAGTGAAAACGCGAATTAAACGGTCCACGGTTCCCGCATGGCGCGGCTGCGCATCCGGTTAGCTTCGTCGTCGTTTACGAATTCTTCGGTCACCGGATCGAATTGCACTTTGCGTCCCAGCTTCCAGGCAATCGCAGCCGCATGACAGGCGATGTGCGAACGGGCCATCACATCTTCGTTGGCCGCCGGCTTCGAACGTGTTTTCACACAGTTAAAGAAATCGCGCACATGGAATTTCGGAGACGTACCCGGAATCGAACTGGGTGAAGGCAGCGAAGCCCTGAGCTCATCCGAAGAAACGGCAGTCTGTCCCGAGTCGCCCGTTTCGACCCAGCCGGATTCCCCTTCGAAGCGTACCGGGCAAGTTCCCAGACCGAGCCAGCCATTACGACGCATGACAAGTTTTACGCCATTTTCATACATGCATTCGATGACGTTGTCATTCGGAACATCCTTGGGTTCATAAGTGACGGGCATTGTGTTGTCGGCGTCGAGCGCCCACTGGCAGATATCCAGCGTGTGTGCGCCCCAGTCGAGCAGTTTTGCGCCGGAGTCGAAATCGTAATGCCCGCGCCAGGCGCCGTCGACATACGCGTGGTTATAAGGTCGCCACGGTGCAGGGCCGAGCCACATGTTCCAGTCGACCACTTCCTGATCGGGTTCCGGTTCTGAGGGCAGCCAGTCGTGGCGGTCAATCAACTGGTAGATCGAAGCATGCACGGTATGAATCTTTCCGAGCTGTCCGGTTTGTGCGAGCTTGGCAGCGTGTCCAAAGTTCGAAACATTGCGGCGTTGTGTACCAGCCTGGAAAACGCGTCCGGTGCGCTGAATCGTCTGTTGCAGTCGGCGGGCAAGTTCAATCGAAATCGCACACGGTTTTTCGGAGTACACATCTTTCCCGGCTTCCGCCGCCAGCATGGATGCCGTCGCATGCCAGCGGTCGCCAGTTGCAATTAAAACAGCGTCGATATCATCGCGGGCCAGCAGTTCGCGGAAGTCGCGATACATGTCGCACTTTTGGTCGCCGTTCTGTTTGTCGGCCATGTCCTTAACCGTTTTACGTTGATCAGCGCGGACATCAGCAATAGCGACGAAACGGACGTCAGGTTGTTCGAGCATGTGACCCAGAACATAACCACCACGTCTGCGAATGCCGATGCCTCCTAAGTTGATCCGTTCGCTGGGAGCAACCGTTCCATTCAACCCGAGCGCGGTGCCGGGAATAATTGTGGGAACCGCGAAAACAGAACTGGCGGCGGCAGCGGTTTTCATAAAGTTGCGACGATTGAGAGCACTTTTGTTCGTCATCAGAATCTCCTCGTGAGCCATTTCGGAAATGAGCTGAGTTTGTGTATGAAAAAGGAAATATTACGGAATGATCAAATGCACGTTCACCGTGTTTTATTTATTGTAATCTTCCCGCTGGTGTGCGTCTTGGAAATTCGAGGCGAAATTGTGTATATTTAGCGCATTCCTGTTTTAGAAAAAACACCATGAATGCCACGCTCCAACAACAATTCTTCGAAAAAGTACCCGGCATAGAGCAAACCTGCCGCCTGTTCGCGCATCTGCCCGATGTGTATCTGGTTGTGAAAGACACGCAGGGACGTTTTATCAAACATAATCAAGCGTTATTGAACTGGCTCAAAGTCGATGCCGAAGAAACATTGATTGGCCAGACCGATTTTGACATTCATCCCCGCGATCAGGCCGAAGCGTATCGGCGGGAAGATTGCCGCGTGATGGAAACACGTGAACCGCTGGTCGATCTGGTGCATCCGGTGACCGGCGGGGAAGGAGCCATGAGCTGGTTTCAGGTGATCAAGGAACCGTTGTTCGACAAACGGGGGAAGGTCGCGGGCATTGTCGGCATGATGCGCGATTACCGCCGCGCCGGTCTGGCGATTGCCCCCTATCTCGCAATGCAGCGGGTATTCGATCATATCAACGATCATTTTCAACGCGAAATTACAGTGAACGAACTGGCGTCGCTGGTCGGGCTCTCAACCAGTCAGTTTCAACGGCGGTTTCGCAAATTGTTCAATACCAGCCCCGCCAGTTACATCAATCATGTACGCATCCAGGCCGCCTGCCGTCTGTTAACCAGCACGACTGACACAATTTCACAAATTGCCAATCGGACCGGATTTTATGATCACAGCCACTTTTCCAAAGTGTTTAAAGCACAAACTGGTGTCAGTCCCACCGTCTATCGGCGGCAATATCAGTAGTCTTTGATCCGTCGCTCTGAACCAATTTTGCTTGAACACGGTCTGTCTGTTATTATTCACAAACGATTTTCGAACCGCATCTCACTTCAGGCAAAGCAGACACAGCATGGGACAACGTTTTACAGAACTGTCAGACAAACTGATTGAATTCATCGCCGAGCAGAAACTGTTTTTTGTCGGTACCGCAACAGCAGACAGCCGGGTTAATATTTCGCCCAAAGGCATGGACTCGTTTCGCGTCCTGAATCCGAATCGTGTGATCTGGCTCAGCGTGACCGGCAGCGGCAATGAGACGTCGGCACATATTCAGGAAGATGGCCGGATGACCGTTATGTTCTGCGCCTTCACCGGCAAGCCAATGATTTTACGACTCTACGGACAGGCACGCGTGATTCACCACTACGACGCCGAATGGAACGAGCTATTCGCGTACTTCCCTACTATTCCCGGAGCCCGACAAGTATTCGATATGCACGTGGATCTGGTGCAGACATCCTGCGGCATGGCCGTACCTTATTTCGATTATGTCGAAGAACGCGAGCAACTCACCACCTGGGCCACCAAACAGGGAGAGGCAGGCATTCACAATTACTGGCAGAAAAAAAACCAGACGAGCCTGGACGGTAAGCCAACACATATTTTGGATGAGAGTAACTGAGCAGACTTACTCAGTCGGTGATCAAAAAACGATTCTTGGGTGGGCCAGAATGCAATTCGGGCCGAGCGCAGCGAGCAGGATACCGGCAGTGAAATCAAACGAGGTGGTTACAAGATCGCATCAGCACACAGTCTTAATTCAATTGTAAATAGAGAGTGAGAGAGCCGCATACGCCTGATACCTCACGCACTGTCGGACAAGCCGAACAGTGGCACACCCGAGCAGGAAATGGATTGTAAAAATGAACGATTGAGTGGTAAGCTGGTTTCAGTGTTGGTTTGAAGCTGGCTGGTTGGGCAATGCTCATTCGAACGAGTGTCCGTCAGTTTCCTGTTGCCTGCGGCAATCTCGAATTGCATTCGGGACCACTCGGTGCGCTCCTTCTGAAAGACAAAATACTTTCGTGTTTTTCGTGCCTTTCGTGGTTCAAAAAAACGGTCACTTGAGAAACAATCCCACCAGTTTTTCGTGCTTCCCGGTACTAAATATTAAAAGATATCGTATTGCATTTTGTTGCGCAAGTTTTTGCGGGGCAACAGCCGCTGGGCTTCTTTGAGCACGAATTTCGGGTCCATGAAGGGTTCGTAGCTGATGTCCTGCCAGAGGACTTGACCGGCGGCATCGATGATGAAGGTGCCGTGCAGGGGTTGTTTTTCGAAGTCGTCGTAAGCGTGAAACGTTTTGAAGACATCGAGTTTGTCGTTGGAAAACAGCGGGATCGTCAGGTCGCCTTTATCGTAATTCTTGATCGAGGTTTTCAGGCCGTCAATATTGTCGGTGCTGATTGCCATTAACGGAATGCCCGCCTTTTTAAATTCCTCTACCATCGGGGCAAACGCCTGGAGTTGTTCGGCGCAGTGCAGGCAACTGAAGCCCAGATAAAAGATCAGCACGTGCGGCTTGCCGCGAAATTCCAGGGAGCTGCGTTGTTTGCCGGTGGCGTCTTTCAAATTCCAGGTCGGAGCCGGCGACGGTTTCCAGCGGAACGGACCCAGCGTTTTCAGGTCGGGTCGCTCTCCGACATCCGTGGCGGCGATTTTTTCGATCCGCCAGTCCGGTTTGTATCCCAGTTCTTTGGCGAGCGGAGCCAGACGGTTAAAGAGCGGCAGATCCAGGTCGGTCGACGCGGAAAGTGTTTTCAGCTTTTCAAATTCTTTTTTTGCCGCTGCTTTTTTATCCGCCTGCCATAACCGTTCCACGAGTATCGCTTGCGGCTGGACTTCATTTTCATGCGAGCCGATCAGTTTTCGCAGTGCTTTCTCTGCCTTTTCCTGTTCGCCGGATTGCCATAACACGGAGATCAGATAAACCTCATCTGCGCCGCCCGCTTTTTTCAATAGTGCATGGCCGCCTTTGAAATCGCCTCCCGCAATTGCCTGATGACCTTTTAAGGCATTGATGTGTCCTTCCAGTTTTTTGATTTTTGACAGGAATGGCTTGCCTGCTTTTTCGGTTGCGGCTTTCATCGCGGCAATGGCTTTGGTTGATGGTTTGGGTTTTGGTTGATCCGGTTTCTGCGCGATAATGGGTTCTGCTTCTTTCTCGGCGGCTTGTTCTGCCTGTTTCTTCTCGCCTTGTAATGTATCGAGTCGTTTCTGTAGCTCCGCCAGTTGGGCATTACCGGCTTTAATGTTTCCGCTTTGGTAATACGCGAGTCCCAGATAACGCAGGCGTGTGAGCTGTTCTTCTTCGATGTCCGTCGGTTCTAAATAGGGGGTTCGGCTGAGGGCGATCAGTTCATCCCACAATTCATAAGTGCGAAGTACCTGCAAAAGACGCATGCGACCGTATTTCGCGCTGCCTCGTTTTTTAAACGTGTTATATTTTGGATGCTGCGGCAGTGAGATCATGTTCTTGGCCAGCGCGACAGCATCATGCACGCGGCCGATAAAAATCAGATTGCGAATCAGCCATTCATTGTTGTGGGCGTAATTATGGATCTGGTCGGGCATGACCGAATCACGCATCATATGCGCGTGGTCCACGCGGGCCGAGGCTTCCTGCTGCCAGACGGCGTCCTGATAACGATGGAGTCGCGAATAAATGTGGCCCGGCATATGCCACATATGCGCGATGCTGGGAGAAGACTGGCCGCATTTCGCTGCGGACGTCAATGCGATTTCCGGTTTGCGATGATCCCAGAGATGAATGCGGTAATGATGCGTGGGGTGCATCGGATTGACGGCAAAAATATCCTGCAGCAACGCTTCGGCGGCAATATAACTTGTACTGGAAGAACGAGAGTTATACAGATGGACTGCCAGAAAGGCTTTTGCTTCCAGATCATCGGGGAAATCCAGAATCAGATTTTCCATCGCTTTGGTATACGCTGCATTCCGTTCTTTGGACTTTTTCTTGTCGGCGTTGATGTAGGCTTCGAGGGCTTTGATGTACTGCTTTTCGCGCGGGCTGGCTTTGTCGATGCGTTTGTTCGCTTCCGCAATGAAGCCTTTGGCCCGTTTGGTATTTTTCAAGTTACACATCGCCGCGCCCCAGAACGCCATGGCGCACTCGGGGTCCAAATTGGCAGCGTGTCGAAAGGAACGTTCGGCTTCCAGATACCAGAAACCGTGTAACTGTCCTAATGCCTGATCGAGAAATTTCTGTGCCTTTGGATTTTTGACGGTCACATCAAAGTGCACATCGCCGGTCCCACCCATCAGATAGGCAGCGCGGCGCGGGCCTTCATTGAAGACTTCACCATGATACGAATGACCGGCCAGGACTTCGTCGGCCGGTTTGGTCTCTGGCTTGACCTCGGTCGCTGCTGATTTGTCGGCACTCCAGGCGGCTGTGTTTGACAGGCAGAGGAGGCAGGCGGCTGCGAAAGTCTGGCAACCGATTTTACGAAACGAAGCAAAGCGGAAGTCATTCATCATGGTCAACTCTTATGAATCAGAGGAATCAGATTGAAAGTCGAGGAGGGAATCACGCACACAAAGTTCAATTTTACCGCTGCTGCTTTACGAATGTCGATAGTTCGAGACGATTTCGCAGCGCAAAAGCAGGAAAGATGCAGATTGTTTGATATGGCAGAACCGCATCCGAATTTCATTTGCCTTGCGAATTTGTACAGTGTAGCATACACGCATTATGGTCCGTGTTTTATTTACTGCCAATCTGGAACGTCATCTGTCTTGTCCCGCAGCGACGGTATCGGGATCTTCAGTGCGTGACGCGCTGGACGCAGTCTTTGAAACACACGAGCAGTTAAGAGGTTATGTGCTCGATGATCAGAGGCGGCTACGTCAGCACATGGTGATCTTTGTCGATGGCAAGACGATTGTAGATCGAGTTCACCTGAGCGATGCGATCTCGCCGCACAGTGAAATTTATGTGATGCAGGCACTCTCCGGTGGTTAACAAAATCTACGCTGATTGATTCCCTGTCCAAGTATCAATAAAGGTGCCGCTCATGAGTTCCCAGGTTCAGATTGCGACGCGTAAAGGCCTGTTTCAATTCAATCGAAGTTCAAATGGCTGGTCGATCAGTCGGCACGATTTCGAAGGCGATCATGTTTCAATGGTCTTGCAGGATCACCGGGATGGTACAACGTACGCGGCCCTCAATCATGGTCATTTTGGTGTGAAGCTGCATCGCAGCACCGATGCGGGAGCGAATTGGGAAGAGTGTGCGGTACCCGTTTATCCGGAAGGGGCCACGTTGGGAGCGGACCCCTTTTCTCCCGACAGTGAACCGAAGCCCGCCAGCTTGAATGAAATCTGGGCGCTCGAAGCCGGGGGCGCAGATCAACCGGAGCGGCTATGGTGTGGCACGATTCCCGGCGGACTGTTTCGTTCTGATGATCGTGGTTCCAGTTGGCAGTTGGTTGAAGCGTTATGGGATATGCCTGACCGGCAACACTGGTTTGGTGGAGGGAAAGATGATCCCGGCATTCATTCGATTTGTGTCCATCCTGAAAACAGCCAGCATGTGGCGGTGTCAATTTCCTGTGGCGGCGTGTGGGTCACGGAAAACGACGGCGCAAGCTGGACCTGCAAAGCCGACGGCATGTACGCGGAATATATGCCCCCCGATCAAGCCAATGACCCGAATATCCAGGACGGCCATCGGATGGTGCAGTCGCCGTCTCACCCCGAGATCTATTGGGTGCAGCATCATAACGGCGTATTCCGTACGACCGATGGTGCGAATTCGTGGCAGGAAGTGACCGGCATTCAGCCTGCGAAATTCGGTTTCGCGGTCGCCGTGCATCCACAGCAACCGGAGACCGCCTGGTTTGTTCCCGGTGTCAAAGATGAGTGCCGCGTTCCCGTGGACGGCAAGTTTGTCGTCGCCCGCACGACCGATGGCGGTGTGACGTCCGAAGTGCTCACAAACGGTCTACCCGGCGAACACAGCTACGACATTGTGTATCGGCACGCATTGGATGTCGATGGAACGGGCAACTGTCTCGCCGTTGGTTCGACAACAGGTAACTTCTGGATCTCCGAAGACGGCGGTGATTTGTGGCAGACAATTTCGACGAATCTACCGCCGATCTACTGTGTCCGGTTTGCGAAATCCTGATTGTCAATCATGTTTGTACGTGCATTGAATTGTAGAGTCACTTTCTCTTTCTATCTCCTGGCGTATTGCACTGTTGGACAAGTCAGATCTAGCTATGGAATCATGCTGATTTCGTTGTAAAACAGGCGTTTTCTGACGCTGTAGCAGCACTGTCGGGCCAGCCGACAGTGGCACACCAACGCATATTCTGGAAGAGGACAGCTGAGATGACTCACTCAATCGATGATCAATAAAACAGAATCCTGGGTAGGCCCGAATGTAATTCGGGCCGAGCGCAGCGAGCAGGAAATTGACAGAGAAATCGAAAGAGGTGTTTGCAAGATCGCATCAGGAAACAGTCTTAATTCAACTGCAAATAGAGAGTGAGAGAGAGGCATACGCCCAATGCCACACGCACTGTCGGACAAGCCGCAATACTGTTCGGCTCACCGTTTGCTGACGCTCTCAAATAATAGATTCAATTGAGAATATGGCGTTTGAGGGCAGCGTTGATTGGATTATTTTTGTAACCACGACTTCA
>Ga0222668_1001027_pt1 | contig 14359 bp, 14 predicted proteins | sample AntAcemetagen728_FD_179823 | JGI IMG/M metagenome (GOLD analysis project Ga0222668, IMG submission 179823) | Saline water microbial communities from Ace Lake, Antarctica - #728 | ecosystem: Environmental > Aquatic > Non-marine Saline and Alkaline > Saline | place: Antarctica: Ace Lake... | reverse complement strand
GCCTTTTTGTCAACTTTCAACCTCCTCTTACACTCCTGTCCCCTCGTTTGGGGTGCGCAAAGGTACGTACTCTTTTCCTTACCGTCCTAATTTATATTCACCTTTTTTTGAATTATTTATTTGTTACTAAATAGTTACCTCATTTTGAATGGTATACAGGGTGCATTATTTTTCCAACTCTTGAATAACCATGGTTTGATGAAATCTTAATTCCGCTAAACGCCCCAAAAAGGGATAGGAACGGCAGCTTGAGGCATAGCCGAAACTACAGTGGATAGCCTGACCTGGAATGAAATGAAGGGGTTTTGCCTAAAAAAAGCACACTCGATTTGAGACATGCACTAGCGTGATAGCGATTTTGTATTACTTTTTGACGTCCTTTAAAGAAGTTCATATAAGGAGCTACTTGTTTTCCATTATATAGTAGTTGATTCTAAACTCGGTATCTTAAATAAGTTGTTTATTTGCAAGAACAAGATTTGGACACATGTTAAAAAGAAAAATGCACGCCTTGTGGAATTCAACCCTTTACCATGGTTGGGGCAAAAAGAGGCGCTTTTTTGAAGGTTGGTATTATAAATTAGTGAGTGCGGATGAGGCGCATGCGATTGCAATAATTCCGGGAGTGGCAATGGATGAGAAGGGAGAGCAGCAATCGTTTATTCAAGTGTTAGACGGAAGAAAGCAAACGGCGGAATATTATAAATACAAGCTATCTGATTTTTTTGCGCATCCGACACAGCATGATGTTTTGGTAGGCAAAAGTAGGTTTGGTTTAAAAAGTATTGAATTGGATTTACCGGCATTACGCGGTGAGATCAAATTGGGAGAGGTTTTTGAATGGCCGAGCAGTTGGTATTCGCCCGGAATAATGGGACCTTTTTCGTTTGTGCCGCGAATGGAATGTTACCACGGTATAGTAAGCATGAACCATTCGTTGAGCGGAAGTTTGGTCATGAATGGGGAGGAGATTGATTTTACAGGAGGCAGAGGTTATATAGAAAAAGATTGGGGACATTCATTTCCGAGTGCCTATATATGGATGCAAAGCAATCATTTTTCGGAAGAAGGCATTTCAATTAAAGCCTCTGTGGCAAAGATTCCGTGGATGGGGAGTTCGTTTATTGGTTTTATTGGTGGCGTATTGATTCATGGAAAACTGGTACAATTTACTACGTACAACTTTTCAAAGCTTCGTAAATGCACCGTTTCGGATCATCATGTTGTCATTTATCTTGAAAACAGGCGTTATTCATTAGAAATAAATGCTGAACGTGCGGAGTCGACCGTTTTAGCCTCACCAATTGGCGGTTTTATGGATGGGCGCATTTCGGAAACTATGAATGCCGTTTTGCATGTGAAGTTATATGACAAGCGAAAGAAAAAATATTTGCTAGACGACAAGGGCCGAAGCGCGGGACTTGAAGTTGCAGGTAAAATAGAAGAACTACTGACCGATTAGCTGCCGATTTTAAGAACTGCATGAAAGCATGCTACATCCGACCTTATGATCGGCCCAAGAAGGACGTTTGGCAAACCATTTTTCCATTGCTGGTTGATCCGAATAGGGCTGTTTTAATAATTCGGCTAATTCATTCAGTACCGAATAATCATCTTTATCTGCGGCATCAATAGCAAGTTGCGCCATATAATTCCTCAAAACATATTTAGGATTCGTCGCATTCATTCGAGCTTTACGCTCAGCAGGATCTACATTCTCACTTAAAATGCGCGCGGCATATTGTTGCAACCAATTCTTCCATTGAAAAGAAGTGTCTTGAAAGTTGTTTGGCGATAGATACGAAACCTTTTGAATTTGAACCGTAAAATCGAGCGGATTATTGGGATCAAAATCGGCTAGATTACGGAAGAAAAGCGTCATATCTACCTTTGCTTTATACAGGATTTGCACGAGATGCTGAATAAAGGCTGCATCTTCAATGGTTTGTATAGACAGTCCCAATTTTTGGAGCATCATTTGCTGATAACGCTTCGGATATTCATCACGAAATTCTTCCAAAACAGCCTCGAGCGCTTTCACATCCTCAATGAGCGGATAAAGCGCATTGGCTAATTGCGTGAGGTTCCACAATACAATAGACGGTTGATTATCGAAGCGATACCGTTTATTTTGAGCATCCGTCGTATTCGGCGTCCAACCCGGATCATAATCTTCTAACCAACCGTAAGGACCAAAATCGATTGTCAAACCTAGAATAGAGAGGTTGTCGGTATTCATTACCCCGTGAACAAAACCAACACGTTGCCAATCCAGCACCATATCAAGCGATTTAAAGGCGACCTCTTTAAAAAACGCGAGGTAGGTTGATTTAGATGGTTCGCCTAAATAGGGATAATAATGCCGAATTGTAAAATCCGTTAAGTTTTTTAGATTTTCATGATCTTCACGAGATGCAAAGATTTCAAAATTGCCAAATCGAATAAAGGAAGGCGCAACGCGGCAAACAATTGCTCCCTTTTCGTAGGCAGGATTGCCATTGTAGAGCACATCTCTCAACACATCCGTTCCAGAAAGCGCCAAAGAAAGCGTACGCGTTGTAGGAACCCCCAGGTGAAACATGGCTTCACTCATTAAATATTCACGAATGGAGGATCGTAAAACCGCAAGGCCATCTGCTCCGCGTGAATAAGGTGTTCTACCCGATCCTTTTAATTGCAAAGACCAACGATTCCCTTTACTCGTTTCAATTTCGGCAATATTAATCGCACGCCCATCACCGAGTTGCCCCGCCCATTGTCCAAACTGATGTCCTCCATAACACATTGCAAAAGGAGTTGCTCCTGGGAAATTAGCTGCTCCAGATACAATATTCAAAAAATCTTCCGTTGATGCATCCTCCATTTCCAATTCATCCATCATTTCTTTTGAAAAATGAATGAGTTTAGGTTTAGCCGGCTGTGTTGGATTGACAAAAGAAAAAGCTGCATTCGCGACTTGTCTGACTCTATTTTCTTGAATAAGATCAGCAGGAAGTTCACTTGTAAAGAGATGAATTTGCTTAATATCTTGGATTTGGGGCATACTTATTTGACCGTTTTTACAAATTTAAAGTATAAAGTTAGGCAAAAAGATGCAATTCTACTGTAATACGACACACTCAGAAAATTTATCGGCATTTATCCCCTTAAAAAACGTATCTTTGACCAACTATTAAGATTGAATGACATTTAACGAACTAAACATTGCCGAACCTATCCTTCGCGCAATCGCCGAAAAAGGCTACACCCACCCTACTCCAATTCAAGAAAAAGCAATTCCTGTTTTACTGAGGGGTGAAGATTTATTAGGATGCGCGCAAACGGGCACAGGAAAAACTGCTGCTTTTGCCATTCCTATAATACAACAATTGTATTTAGACGAATTTAGAGTAAAGACGCACCGCAAAATAAAAGCGTTGGTTGTAACACCGACACGCGAATTAGCGATACAAATTCAGGAAAATTTCACCGAATACGGAAAATACACAGACTTGCGGAATACCGTAATTTTTGGAGGTGTAAAACAAGGCAAACAAACCGCATCACTTCGTCAAGGCGTGGATATTTTGGTGGCAACGCCAGGGCGATTGCTGGATTTAATTGGCCAAGGATTTATAAGCTTAAAACAGATCGAGTATTTTGTATTGGATGAAGCCGACCAGATGCTAGACATGGGTTTTGTGCATGATATTAAAAAGATCATTAACCTTTTACCAACAAAAAGACAGTCCCTTTTCTTTTCGGCAACTATGCCAAAGAGCATTATTGATTTGTCAGGCAAGATACTGGGAAATCCTGAGCGGGTAACGGTTAAACCCGAGCAAGCAACGGCAGAAAAAGTGGATCAAGCTGTTTATTTTGTGACGAAAGCAGATAAACCAAATTTATTAGCACATATAATTCAGACCGAAAAAGCCGAATCTACCTTGGTCTTTTCACGAACAAAACACGGTGCAGATAAAATTGTAAGACGTTTGGCGAAAGATAAAATTACGGCAGAAGCGATTCACGGGAATAAATCGCAGAACCAGCGTCAAAAGGCACTTGGAAATTTCAAGGACGGCAAAACGAAAGTTTTAATTGCGACAGACATTGCAGCAAGAGGAATTGATGTTTCAGAACTTTCATTGGTTGTGAATTACGATTTACCCAACGTTCCGGAAACCTATGTTCACCGTATCGGTCGAACAGGAAGAGCAAAAGCCAGTGGAATCGCTTTGTCATTTTGTGATGTTGAGGAAAGACCGTATTTACGGGATATTGAAAAACTGATCAACCAAAAATTGCCAGTAATTTCTGATCAACCCTATGTAGACGATAGCGAAGAAGAAGTTGGTAAAAAACCAGCTCCTCAAGCAAAAAAGAAACCTCAACACACGAGAAAACCGGGATCTTCAGGAAATAAAAGTGTTTGGAGAAGGAATAAGCCAGGTCTTTAGTCGTTAGTCTTTAGTCTCGGCTCAGCCGAGAGTGGTTAGTCATTGGTCTTTAGTTGTTAGTGGTTAGTGGTTAGTGGTTGGTCGTAGTTAGTTGTTTTTACGAGGCCACTAATTTAATACACCACTTTTTGAAGAGACATTTTCAAATTGACTAATTTTGTTCTGCTAAACTAACATCATGTCAGAAGAAGAATTAAAACGAATCAATAAATACCTCAGTGAAGTAGGCTATTGTTCGCGCAGGGCAGCTGACAAATTGATTGAAGAAAATCGTGTAACAATTAATGGCAAGGTTCCTGAATTAGGAACTAAAATTGCTCCAAGTGATGAAGTTGCCGTTGATGGCCAATTGATTTCTCCTCCGAAAGAAGACTTCGTTTACATTGCTTTTAATAAGCCAGTAGGGATTGTTTGTACTACAGATACCCGTGTTGAAAAAGACAATATTGTCGATTTCATCAATCATCCGAAGCGTATATTTCCAATTGGAAGGTTAGACAAACCCAGTGAAGGTTTGATTTTTTTAACCAATGATGGGGATATTGTGAACAAAATTCTGCGGGCTCGAAATAATCACGAGAAGGAATATATTGTGACGGTAGATAAAAAAGTAGATGATCAATTTTTAAAACGGATGCGTAATGGACTACCCATTTTAGATACGATTACAAGAAAATGTACGGTAGAAAAGTTGAGTAAAAACACCTTCAAAATCATTCTCACCCAAGGACTCAATCGTCAAATTCGCAGGATGTGTGAATATTTAGGCTACGAAGTCACAAAACTCAAAAGGGTGCGGATCATGCATGTTTATTTAGATGTTCCTGTAGGTCAATGGCGCGATCTCACAAAAAAAGAAATGGTAGAACTCAATCAATTAATTGGGAATTCGGCCAAAACAGTTGAATAAAAGTCGCTTTATTAAGGCTTAATTATTTAGGGCGCCGTCGTCCAACCAATTTTGCAATTGCGAAATTTTACACGCGTCTAATTTTGGCACTCCTTCTGGCATAGGCAGGTATCCAATTTCGTGATTGATAACCCCCATGAGTGCTCCACTTGTCGCATAGATTTTTATTTCATCATAGTTCGTCAAACTAATTCCTCCAGAAGGTGCTCCGCCACTATGGCATCCTTTACAATTTGCCTCAATCAATGGTCCAATTGCTTCAGAAAAAGTAAAAACTTCGTCGTCACAATCTGCACAATTATTATTTTTAGCACCTTGATTAATCCAGGCTTCAATGAGGGCAATTTGCTCAGCAGAAAGCGGATCTGCAGGCGCCGGCGGCATCAATTTACCCAAATCAGTTTCTGTAATCACGTCATATAAATCGGAACCTCCGGTATTGTACGCTTCGATTTTTCCGGTTTCAATAATAGAAGCATAGGTTGTTAAATCGACACCTTCTTGAGCAGAACCACCTCCATGACAACCTGAAATAGCGCAACTGGATTGAATGATTGGCATGATGTCCTTATTAAAATAGATGCTGTCCGGATCGCATGGTTTATCATTACCAGCACTATACGGTTGCGTTTTATCTAATTTACAAGCCGTTAAACTCGTCGCCATGATAAAAAAGAAAAATACTGTCTTATAACTCATAGAAATTATCTTTAAAAAAAAGAAGTTAAGCAAATTATTACTTAAAGAGGCAAAAAAACAAAACTATTTCGATTAAAACATGTGTCAAAAATAATTCAACCACTGATCAGAAACCGCACAAATCTACTCTTTCACTTTTTCTCCTTAACTTAACAGCATGAATGAACGAAAAGACTTGAAATTAGCGGTGCTAATTGATGCCGATAATATTCCCTATGCCAATATACAAGGCATGTTAGATGAAATTGCCAAAAACGGCACACCAACGATTAAGCGAATTTACGGTGATTGGACACGACCGGGATTAAATGGATGGAAAGCACCATTGCTTGAGCATGCCATTACCCCCATCCAACAATACGGTTATACGACAGGTAAAAATGCTACGGATTCGGCCATGATTATTGATGCCATGGATATTTTACATAGCGAGCGAGTTGACGGATTTTGTTTAGTGACGAGTGATAGTGACTTTACACGATTGGCAACACGAATTCGTGAGTCGGGAGCCTTGGTGATTGGAATTGGAGAGAAAAAAACACCAAAACCATTTATTGTGGCCTGTGATAAATTCATTTATATTGAAATTATTGAGGGTGCTAAGAGTAAAAATATCAAGAAGAAAGCGAGTGGAATCCAAAACCATCCGTCAACCAAATTCGAAAGTGTTAGTGAAGGTTTGATTAGTTTATTGAAAGATTCGGTTGATGATATTGGAGATGATGATGGTTGGGCATCTTTAGCAGAATTAGGTTCCCTTTTATTGAAGAAGAAGCCCGATTTTGATCCACGTAATTATGGATTTCCGAAGTTAACTCCCCTGATGAAATCCTTGGATAAAGACTTTAATATTGACATTAGAAATACGGATAAAAAGAATATAAAGCATATCTATATCCAAAACAAAAATTAAAACTATTCCACTACTTTAAAGATGAAATCTACTCTTCTATTCTTGCTCTCACTACTTCTCATAATTTCGGCTTGTAAAGATGAGAAAACACTCACTTTTGCCGAAAAAATAGAAGCGGCACATCATAAAATTGAAATTCAACGTGAAAAAGCGATTGAATTTGACATCTCATTGGTTTTTGGAAATAAGACAAGGCTCGTTGGAAAAATGACCTTGTTGACGGACGGGACAAAAGGCTTGATATCGGAAAAAAACGGGGAGCAACTTTATTTTGACCATGAGCATATTTATTTGGATACCACGGTAAGTTCTATTGAAGGCGCTCGATTTAAAGCGTATACATGGTCTTATTTTTTCCTTTTACCGTATAAGTTAACAGATCCTGGAACGGTTTGGAATGATTACCAAGATTCTCTTTTGAATGGGCAACCTTATGAAACGGGTAAATTAACGTTCGAATCAGGAACAGGAGACGCGGATCAAGATTGGTATATTCTTTATGCGGATCAAGAAACAAATTTAGTGTATGCAGCAGCTTACATTGTGACAGCAAACAAATCAAAAGAGGAAGCCGAAAAAGATCCGCATGCCATTGTTTACGAAGATTATAAACAAGTGAATGGTGTTCCAATTGCTCAAAAGTGGTCTTTTTATGAATGGAACGAGAAGGATGGACTTACGAATAAATTAGGTCAAGCAGATTTAGCGGGAATGCGATTTGTGGATGTTGATTCAAGTTTTTTTAATCCGCCTGTTGGTTACGAACGATTTTAGTTTTTCTTTCGATATGAGATCGCTTCGCTCAAAGATTAGAGACCGTAGATATTGGATAAAAGACTTTTGATGAATTGATGAGCGGCAGCACCGATTTTTTTCAGAATGTATTACGTAAATGAGCTATCAGGACAGCAAACTTAGCAGTCAATACTTTGCTCTATACACTTTTTACTCAATACTCTAAACAAAGGCAATCAATACCATCTCGTTTTTTTCTTCTTTGAAGCTTCTGATTTTCGACCTTTTTTATGTTTGCTCCCACTTTTCTTTTTGTGAACCTGTGGTTTTTCATTCGGATCTAAGGGATAAGGATGCCCTTCGATTACTTCGATTGAAGCTTGGGTTAAATTTTGTATTGCGGTGACGTACTCTTTTTCATCAGCCGAGCAAAAAGAATACGCAAAACCACTGTCGCCTGCTCTACCCGTCCTGCCTATTCGGTGCACATACGTTTCGGGAATATTGGGCAAATCAAAATTTATAACCGCATCCAATTGGTCGATATCAATTCCACGAGACGCCACATCCGTAGCGATTAAGATGCGTACTTCTCCGGCTTTAAATTGATCAAGTGCTTCTTGCCGTTTAGTTTGCGATTTATCACCATGCAAACTCACAGCACTGTATTTATTTTTTAATAAGGTTTGTTCCAGTTTTTCAACCCCAAAAATTGTCCTTCTAAAAATCAAAATTCGATTCCCTTTAACGGTGTTACGCAGAATATGCAAACACAATTCCATTTTTTTTGCTTTTGGAACGTAATACAATTTTTGTTTAACCGTTTTTGCAGCAGAAGATCGCGCAGCAACCTCAACCGTAATAGGATCAGTAAGAATCGTCTCAGAAACACCTACTAATTTTGGAGGCATTGTCGCAGAGAAAAATAGAACTTGCTTTTCATCCGGACAAATTTTTGCAATCTTCATTACATCATCAATGAAACCCATATCAAGCATTAAATCGGCTTCATCCACCACCAAAGTTTCAATATATTTTGGTTCAAAAAACTCTTGTTTAAACAAATCCAATAACCTTCCTGGCGTGGCAATGAGGATATCAATTCCTTTCTTAAGCACATCCTTTTGAGGTTCAATTGACATTCCTCCATAAACTACAGTTGAAGTAATTTGCGTGTGAACTTGCAAGGACTTGAATGCTTGATCGATTTGAACAGCCAATTCACGGGTAGGACTTAAAACCAATGCTGAGACACGTTTCCCTCGTTTCACTACATTTCCTCCGTCTAAAATACGTTGTAAAATTGGTAAAGCAAAAGCAGCAGTTTTACCCGTTCCTGTTTGCGCCGATCCAATCACATCTTTACCTTCCAAAACAAGCGGAATCACTTTTTCCTGAATTGGGGTCGGATTTGTATAACCCGCTTCAGAAATAGCCTTCAATAAAGTATTGTGTAAATTTAAGTCCAGAAAATGCATCTTCGCGTAATATTGTTTATGTCTGCAAAGATAGGCGAAAGATGGGCACCAACGATTTTTTTTTCGCTTATTGCCAACCGTTCCCTTTTTTTAATCGTATAATTGCATGGCGAACTGATTTTCGTGAATAAAATATAAAAAATGAAACAAATGATTACCAGACTTTCGAAATGTTATGTCGTTCCAATGGAACGCATAGGTCGGACTTGTAATCAATTTTGATAAATGAAACAATTGATAATAAAGAGCCTGGCCGTTAAGCCGGGCTTTTTTTATGCAAAAAAGGCGCGGAATTTTTGATCAGCATATAAACTACACTAAAAATGAAACGCTTAGGCCAATTTTACCTCAACTCGTTTAGCGGACTTTCCAAAGAAGTTTGGTGGCTCGCATTAATTACCCTCATCAATCGGGCGGGAACAATGGTTGTTCCGTTCTTATCATTATACCTAACGAAAGACTTACAATTTACATTTTCAGATGTGGGATGGATCATGACGGCATTTGGTTTGGGCTCGGTGGTTGGATCGTGGTTGGGAGGTTGGTTTACAGACCGAATTGGAGCATATCGAGTTATGGTATTCAGTTTATTTGGTTCCGGAATACTCTTTTTTGCATTGCAATACATTCAAACTTTCTACGGGTTAATAATTGGCATTTTTATACTTATGAGTATTGCCGATCTTTTTCGACCTGCCATGTTTGTTGCTTTGGGCAATTACAGTAAACCCGAAAATAAAACGCGCTCATTAACACTTATTCGGTTAGCTATCAACCTTGGTTTTTCAGTCGGCCCTGTGTTTGGAGGATTGATTATAAGTGGAATCGGTTTTCAAGGTCTTTTTTGGATAGATGGATTAACGTGTATTTTTGCGGGTTATTTATTACTCAAAATTTTGAATCCTCGTAAGCGCGTTATTCCAGAAGAAGTAAAAATTCCGAATCCGAAATCGGCCTATACTGATCGAATATACTGGCTTTTTATTTTCTCAATGCTTATTTTCGGTTTCACTTTTCTACAATTAATTTCTACCCTACCTGTCTATTATGATGTAAATTGGAAACTCTCTGAATGGGAAATTGGCCTTTTATTTGCGATTAATGGAATGATCATTTTCTTTTTTGAAATGCCACTTATTAAATCACTCGAACATGGTCGACTTTCAACTGTGCAGCTCATAAGCATTGGACTTGCATTGGTAGGTGCAGGATTTATTGTTTTGAACGTCAGTGTTTGGGGCGGTGTGCTAATAATTGGTATGATTTTATTGACGTTTGGCGAAATGATTGCCTTCCCTTTTTCAAATGCTTTTGCAATGAATCGCGCTGAAAAAGGAAATAAAGGGGAGTATATGGCTTTATACAGTATTGCATTTTCATTTGGTCATTTATTTGGTCATAACGCAGGTATGCAACTGGCAGATCGACTCGGCTTCACCAACCTTTGGTATATAATTAGTGCGCTTTGCATTGTTGGAATGGGCTTGCTATTTATTCTCAATCGATTCGATAAATTGGATAGAGAGAAAGGGATGTGATAGGATCATCCCTTTTTTATATTTTATCTCGAAACTTTAAAATTGGGCGTTCGAAAAAATAATAAAGAAGCGTTGAAATGCCAATTGTCAGCACCCAAAAAAGGAAATAGTTCAAGAAAATTAATCCCGCATTTGAGGTTGTAAGTAGATTCCAGGGTAGATTAGGAATAATTAAGTGCTGTACCAAGGTTAAATTCACCAAATACATACTATAACTTGTTAGACTTAAGAATGTAAAAACACCAATAAATAATCTGCTTTTGATTTTCAAGGTCATTAATACGGGAATGAGTGCAGCCGTGCCAAGAGCGAACAGTGTAAACGAAAAAACAGCATCATACTGGCCAGCAGGAGGAATAAAGTCAATAATCTCCAAGAATCGAATCCCGAAAAAAGATACTAAACCTAAAATAAATGCAACCTTTCTATAATAAATTAAGCTCGCTTTGAATTGATCCCATAGATAAGCCATCAACACGCCTATCATAATTCCATCTAGGCGCGTAACAACCTGTTTTCTAAAAACTAAATCCCAGCTTCCAGTATCAATGGGTTGGAGATTAGAAAAACGCCACCATCTATACACAATCGTAAAAAGAATTGCTGTAACCGCTAGATAGAGCATTAATTTTTTTGGATCACCTTTCCACAATCTAATCAGAAATAACCAGCAAAGCGGCAGCATCAGATAAAACCACTCCTCCACACTCAAACTCCAAGCCTCTGGAAAAAAAAATGGATGAGGAGAAGCGAAATTTTGGACAAAGAAGAAATAGTCAAAAAGCGGAATTGAGGAGAGGGAAGTAGGCTTTAGCCACCACGTAAACCCAATCACCACAATTAAAACTAAAAAATAAGGAGGTAAAGTTCGCAACCATCTACGCCTCCAAAATTTACGCAAAAAAGCAACCGTATTCTGCGAAGATTCCCACGTTCGAATTAAGATTCCACCAATTAAAAAACCACTGAGAACAAAAAAAATTGAAACGCCATCAAAAACAAAGAGTCGGTAAACGGAATGAAATTTTTCGGGAAGCAAATTCTTAGAATGACTCAACAAAAGCATTAAAATTGCAATCGAACGAAGAATGTCTAAACCAACAATACGATCCTTATTGGGCGACCAATTCATATTCATTCCTCAAAGTAAATGCCAGCGATAACCACGAATATATTAAAAATTAAACGTCTCTTCTCTAATTTAAACAAAATATACGCATTCCCTTCCCACCTATAAACAGGTTTTGTACATTTGCTAAAAATTAGCTTATGACACATGAAGTAGAGGCAAACTGGACTGGACAAATGAAATTCAAAATTGAGAGTCCTGGTGGCATATTAACTGTGGATGCAGCAGAAGAATTTGGCGGAAGTGATAGCGGATTGAGATCGAAGCCTTTAATGCTAAGTTCATTGGCGGGTTGCACAGGAATGGATATTGCCTCTTTATTGGAGAAAATGCGCGTAACGGTAGATAAGGTTAACATTCATGTCTCGGCAGAACTAACAGAAGAGCATCCAAAAATTTACAAGAAAACACATATTGTTTACACGTTTACAGGGCAACATTTAGACGAAGCAAAACTTGAAAAAGCAGTGAACCTTTCTTTTGATCGGTATTGCGGTGTCATTGCCATGTTTAAAAGCTTTTCGGAGGTTACTTTTGAGGTTGTTTATTTGACAATGAATCATTCTTGAGAGCCACATTTGTAGTTATTATAATTTGACAATTAGAGTCGTATAGATTCCTTCAGGCGAAATGGCTTTAAATATGTATTGGCCCGAAATAAGATTAGAAAGATCTAACTCACCCTCGGCAACGAAACCTGTTTTGACTAGCTCGCCTGACATAGCGTAGATTTGAAATTGGAAGGGATTTAATGCTGCCCAATTGATATAAAGAAAATTTTCCATTGGATTTGGATAGATTGAGAAATCTGCAAAAGTATGACTATCCGCAATCTCAAGAATATTCTGCAACGGTATCGTTAAATCCCATTTGAGCAACAAACCGTCTTGTCCTCCTATAAATGCCAGCGAATCATTAACGAAGCCCATACTGTACATTTCTTCTGAATAATCTGTAACAAATGAAGTCCAACTGACACCATAATCATCTGTATAGAGCAAGCTCATATTATCGATAGTATTTCCATGGAAATCATACCAAGTCTTCTCAACATATGCTAGAATATAACCTACACCAAAACCATCCATATACATATCGTATTCTGTCAAAAAACAGTCAGCATCAGGTATACTTAATTGACACGGCTCTTTATGTTCCCAGCTTTCACCGCTATCCATTGAAATTGAAAAATAAGATTGTTCACCACCACTACCGTAATTCGAAATAGATATAATGGTATCCTTATTTAAAAATTTAGTCTGTGCAGGGATTTGAAAAGCTCCCGAAATGTTATTCCAATTAGTTCCTCGATCATAGGAAATGTATGAAAACATTACCTTCTAGTATGACAATGCTATCGCCGTACAAATCGGATGAAGTTAATACACCATAAAGAGAATCTTGTAAAGCCCATTCATATTCTGAACCATTGGCAATAGCGTGACTACCATAAGCACCGCCTAAAACTCCAAACGTGCTGTCTAGCATTGAAAATGTGTAAAATAAACCTGGTGTATTAAAAAGTGTGTCCCATGTGTAACCGCGATCAACTGATTTCAAAACATAGTTATAATCATAAGGAGATCCTTGTTTTGAAAATAAATAATAATTATCATCAACAAGTTGAAAATCTTTATTTTCATAATTTATTTTATTTGGATTAGGCATCATCAGCAATTCGTCACTATCAATTAAGTATTTTGCAAAAAAATTAGGGTATCCTACTATAATCAACGTATCCCCATCCACCACTAGATCCGTTATACTAGCATCAGAGTAGGTTGAAATTAAAGTAAATTGCGCATGAATTTTAAACGAAGCCGCACATGCAAACAAAATAAAAAGTACGAATTTTTTCATCATTGACTGATTATTAATTTTTCCACGTGCGTTTTTTCATTCCCACTAATAACAACATAATACATTCCTTGAGCGAGGCCTTCCACATTAAAACTAACGTTATTCTGTAATAAATAGTTGTCCGAAGTTGCAATAGATTTAACAAATTGTCCAGAAATATCTACTAGTATAATATCATTCCAAAGGAAATTATCTGAATTAAATTTTAAGGTACAAATTGAACTAGCAGGGTTTGGATAGATTGTGAACGGTTGTACTTCATTTATCGTCAAATTGACTATTATTGTTGGATCCTCCCAATAAAGTGTGTAAGCAAATTGAACATCTTCGCTTAAATCGACAGGCCACCACCCTAAGGTTCCGCCACTTTCATCAAGAATGATCATAAAAAAAGGGTCACATTGCTGCGACCCTTTAATTAATTTATTTGTTTTTAAAAAACTAGGAAAGCACCTTTTCTTTGCGGAACCAACTAAATAAACCTAAAAAGGATAATTTTAGAGAAAATAAACTAGCAAACTTAAAAAAACAAATTAGAAAATTGAATAGTCCCAAACATACCACTAATTTCCAACAGTTGCAATAACCATGCGGTTAAAGAGGTTTTCGCCGAAGTATCTTCTGTTTAAGCGATAACAAAACTCATTGAGATAATTTT
>Ga0222668_1001017_pt1 | contig 14512 bp, 13 predicted proteins | sample AntAcemetagen728_FD_179823 | JGI IMG/M metagenome (GOLD analysis project Ga0222668, IMG submission 179823) | Saline water microbial communities from Ace Lake, Antarctica - #728 | ecosystem: Environmental > Aquatic > Non-marine Saline and Alkaline > Saline | place: Antarctica: Ace Lake... | reverse complement strand
ATTTCAGGTAATCCCGGTGACCCACAAGGTCATAAATTCCAAAACCTGTCCACGCTGAGCGTGGGATTCAACTTGCCGTTAAACGGCGCACTCCGACTGCCCGACAAGCGAACCCATCAGACTGCCAATGTCAAGATTGAGCACAGGACGACCGACCTCCCTGCCGAGTGCCTTACAGAATTGTGACTTACCACAGCCAGGTGGGGACAACAGCAGCACCCCACGCGGGCGTTTCAACGGATTCCCACGCTGCGGATGCAGCAGAGCCCGTTTACAGAACGCCTTGAGTGCCGCCAGGCCTCCCAGGCTGCTGAAGTCATCGTCGCTGCGGTACAGCGAAAGCAGACCACTTTTTTTTAGCGTCTGGGTCTTCAACTCCCAGACAGCGTCACCTGTGATTCTCCCGTCCCGAACCAGTGACAGGCTGAACGCATTCTCTGCTTCCATACGGGTCAGTCCCGCTGCCGCATCGAGAATCAACTGTAATTCCGCTTCTGCAGGCAGTTCCCCCTCCTCCGTGGCAATCCCGCGAGCAATCTCCTCCAGTTCCTGACGGTTGGGCAGATCGTGCTCCATTACGACAAACATGCGGTCCAGTTCGGTAGGGATTTGCACAACGGGCGACAGAACGATCAATCGCCCGGTTCTGTTTGCCGGTGTTGATCTGCTGAGACAATGCCTGGACAACTTCTGCGGACTGCAGAAACCGGTGAAAGTTCTGCAACACGAGAATGGCCGTTCCTTCAGGTGTGGCCAGGGCATTGATCGCCTTGATAGCAGCCAGCGGATCATTGCTGCTTCCGCCCTGCTCTGTCTGGCCGGGGACACTGAGCCCCGTGTCGATATCCCAGGTTGCCAGCTGCCACTCTGAATCGTGGCAGAGCTGGGCTATCTCCGTCAGAGCATCCTGATGCTCGTGGGACTGAATCCACAGCCCCGGGAAACAGGCCGCTACATGTTCGGCCAGCTTCTGAGTTAATGAGGTGGTTGTCGGCATAGCGACTCCTTAATGAGTGTAAAAATGAAAAAGCCCCAGTCGAAACCGGGGCATTGATGAAACAATTCGATGTGAACGTGCAGAGCCAGCCTGTCAGGTACGATCCTCCAGGTCCACCAACTGGCGTTCCATGCGAGCGATCCGCTCCTGCAGCTTCTCTACTTTGTGAAATGCCCGTTTCAGGCGAGTCATCCAGCGACTGAGGGCCTCCTGCTCTTTGGTCAGATCTGCATGTTTCTTACGAATGCGAGCAATGCGGCGTGCCTCGACAGCCGGATCCTCGCGGTGCTGGCGTTGAATCTGCCGACGGACCTTGGTCATCAACTGCCTCCTTCCTGGAGACGTTGTTGCTGCTCCGTGGTTTGAAAGAACTCCGGCGTCTTCTGTTCGCTGATCCGTTTTCCCAGGGCTTCCTCAATGAACCGACTGGCGTCGATGCAGGCCGAACCTGTGAAGCCCCTGGTTTGGACACGCGTGGATCCGTTGGTTTCCACGATGATTTCGATGGTGCGACTACTCATGCAGCACCTCCCACCGAAACGGTCAACTTGATGGAGCCGTCGGCCTGTGACTGCTCCGTTACGGTGTGCCCCTTCTTGCGAGCTTCGATTTTCGTCTTTTCAACGGCATACCCCTGCAGAAAGCGATCCAGTTGACCCTGTTCGCCCCAACGACCTTCGAAGTTATCGAAGCGGGCTTGGCCGGACTGAGTATCGAACACAGCCGGGTATCGCCAGTCAGGCAGTTTAACGATCACACCGGTGGCAGAGTCGCTGAAGAGTTTTGCCGTCCCCTGTGTTGGTGCTTCCAGCTTGAGACGCTGGCAGGCAGCACTGATGGCTGTCTCGTCCCGGACTTCGGTTTTGATTTCCACAATATGACTCATGGATTGGTTCCCCTTATGTTGAATGGTGATTAGAAAACGGGTCGACATCACTGGGTAAGTCGCCAGCGATTACGGCGACAGGGTTTTCTCGTTTTCCTGAGCCAACGTATCTTGACGCAAACCCGGGCCGGGAAGCAGAAGTGGTTCATCACTGGTCAAATCCAGCGTCAGCAGCTCAGCAACCGCGGCATGATCCGGTTCCTGCGACTGCATCTGCCAGATCACCTGTACGGCAACGAGCAATGGTAACAGACAAGCGATTACCAGGCCGATGTTCTGGATCACGGCAGCAATGATGGGATCACGGTGCCGTTGCTCAGCAAGTTCGCGACGATTCTGTTCCAGCAGTTCATGCCCTTTGTAAATGGCCGACTGCTGTTCATTGATCTGAGATGTCAGTTTCTGCTGGGCTGCAATTAGCTCGCGTCGGGCTTCTGCGTCGTGTTCGACTAGTTCCTTTGCAGCTTCTGCGAGTTGATGGCTTTCTTCGACGATCGCTTCCGACTGGTCAGCCATACGTTGATTCTGACGGACCTGCTCCGTCATGGTCTGTTGAGCGAATTTAGCCAGACGCTCATCCGGTGCCTGACTACATCCGGCGATAGTCGCCGGAATAAGTACGGTTATGAGCATCGTGATGCTTCGGATCCGGTTCAGTTGCTTCATGGGTATTTCTCCACTGGGTAAAGATGCGGGCCAGGAGAGACTGCAGAGCACGCCGCAGTCGAAACTCTCTGGCCCACACAAAGGTCAGCAATACGACCAGTACGCTACTGGCCGCAATAAGAGCGAAAGTCATGGAATCTCCTTCTTGATCAGGGGTATGTAAACGAAAAAAGCCCCGCTCTCCGAGCATCTCGTGATGAGATGACCGGAAGACGGGGCAGTGACTGTGAAATGAAGGGACTGGAAGAGCTAAGTTTCCCTTACATAGAATAATGACACCGATTCGGCCCAGAATTTAGCTTTTTCAAAAATGACGTGAACCTGCCAAAGCGGAGCCGACTTAAATTGACTACCACTTCTACCACTTTGGGCCCAATTACCACTTGAATCTACTAGAAAATGCGATATTCTACTTAGGTCTGCAAATGCAGTTACTGAAGCGTTTTACACGGCTGTAGAAGGCTTTTCTGGCATATATGGCATGGTTTATTAGGCCGACTTCTAATCCGTAGGTCGGTGGTTCGAATCCACCCGGGCGTATTTTTTGTTCTCTATTCTGTAGTGGTGTATCAGTATCAAATTTGAGCGTCTGAAGGCTTCCTGAATGTTTGGTATCGGGGCCTGAATCGGAATGTTAATGCCAGGATCAGCGTCGCACGCGCGAGAGAGCACTACTGGATCAGCTGATGTTTTCGAACCACTGAGAAAATCAGCACTATGAAATCCACTTGTTTCAGCCCGATTTTCGAAACCACTGCTCACCTGCACCTCAGTTATCAAACGACATCGCAACGGTTCACACTGCCTTCCTGTGTCTTCGTAAGAGCTTCCCAAGTGATCAAGTGTCGTTCGCAAGAGCAAATTCCGGCTCCCCAATGACACGCCCACGCCCCTCACGAAAATCTTCCTGTCAAATAATCGCACTAAGAAAAGAGACAGCAAACCCCTCTGTCTGACCATCAAAGACAGGGAAGACGCGGATGCACATCCAGACCAAACGCAGAGAGTAAAAAGGCAACAGATCGACTCAAAAAAACAGATCATCTATTCATCCACCAAATGTAGGGGGGGACCCATGTGTCCACCCGCCTGGAAACATTCGATCCCCTATCACGGTTGGAATGGAACCAAAACCAACGTCGCACTCCAACCCCGCCCCACAAACAGAAGCGATACGGAGCCAGCCGCCGATTGAACGTCTCGTAGCAATCTAAACCAACGGCAAACAGATCCTACCCGATATCACCAGCAGCAGCTTAGATGAACATGTCGAAGTAAATGAACATGCAGAACACAACGCGTAATCCCTCGCGAAGATTTGTATGGGCCGTGTGAATTATTTTGTGGTACCGTTGCGGGTTTGAACCGATGGGAATGTCGCTACGAGGTTATATGTCAAGGTGATTATAATAAATGTACGGGCTGACCCATGTGTCTGCCCGTGGGGTTGAGGTGTTTTTGTTGTGGGGTTCGGAGGGGGTTTGTGGTTGCGTTGTGGGGGTGACGGCGTGGTTACGAAAACAAACCAATCAACGCTGTCCGCAAACGCCATATTCTCAATGGAATCTATTATTTGAGAGCGTCAGCTAACGGTGAGCCGAACAGTATTGTGTTGAACCGGGCTCTGGGGCTATGATCTTTACCATGATCAGCCCGACTTCCCCCGGTGTGTAAAATTCGCCTAGAAAGTCAGGGGGAGGCTATACCTATCTGCCACGGGGTGAGACTGGCAAGGTAAGTACGCCGTAATTGATCCCACGATTGACAATCTGGTGTAATACATTGGCATCCGTTGCGGCCTACCGTGATTGAGCAGGTATGGATGAATGGGAGAGGCAAATCGCTGCTGAACCACTCATGTTTGAGACTGCCTGAACGCGTCAAGGAATGTCTCTGAATCCTGTGCCCCGGACAATGTGAGTGCATTGTTGATAATGAAGAACGGGACGCCATCGACTCCGTGCCGCTGAGATATTTCTCTGGCGTTTGCGATAACATCCATTCCTGCGTCACAGTCCAGCATGGTTTCCGCAGCTTGCTGGTTCAGACCTGCTTCAACTACCACCTTAATAAGTGTCTGGCGATTACCAATGTCATGACCTTCCGTAAAATAAGCTCGGAATAGTTCCTCAACGATCGCATCCTGACAGCCACTCTGACCGGCAAGCCAGATGAGCCGGTGAGCATCAACGGTATTGGGTGTTCGATCAATCTTGTCGAAGGCGAAATGAATTCCTTCAGCTTCACCGACAGTGATGACTTTGGCATCCAATTCCATTGACCGCTCCCAGCTTCCAAATTTACGGGTGCGATATTCCCTGCGACTGATCCCGTCCTGTGGCAGCGTGGGGTTCAGTTGGAACGGATGCCATCGAATCTGAATGTCATGCTTGTCATTCCGTTGAGCAATCGCTTTCTCAAGTCGCCGCTTGCCGATGAAGCACCACGGGCAGATTACATCTGAAATTACATCGACTGAAAGACTCATCTCAACTCCCTGTTTAACGATAAAAGTCGATCCAGCTTACTGTGATTGACTTCGGATTGCCCTCAAAAAACGCCTTGGGCAAATTTAACTCAAAGTAGCCGCCATCCAACGGTTTTGTTCTCGCTGGTGTTACTTTCTTGCCGACCATACGAATTTTCATCCAGTACGGACTTTCGGCATGTAGCGGTGAATCATCCTTGCCGTCCATCCACTGTCGCACTTTGCCATCCTGACTCGAGGCCGCAGCTTCAAGTGTGATGGTGCCATTGGTGACTTTGAAGTTCTCCAAGCCCTTCAGATGCAATCGCAAGACAACACTGTTTGGCCATTTTTCATTTGTTCGTTCAATCGTTATTTGACTGATACCAAACGGGCTGCGAACAGAAAAGATGGCATTGTCGCTTTCGACTTTAACTTCAACTATGTCGTTGTCACGCTTTGTCACGAGCTTGAACTGAGATTCTTCCACGACATTTGCACAGGCCACGCAGAGGATCGTCGCCAAGACCATTGCAGAGTGTCCCATCATGGCTGTCGCTCCTTCAGGATTAACCTGAACCGTCAAATTGATTAAACCATCAGCCTGGGCCTGCTCGGTTACAATAATACTGCCGGGGAATACAGCCGGGACACCACTGCGGCTTTCAAGAATAGATGCTACTTTCGAACAAAAGCTTGCGATAACATGATTCGACATTTCTACCAACAGATCGGCTCAATAAATTGACTCTACAGGGAGGTGAGCACTGTTCATTGAGAAGCGTTATTTCTGCAGATTGCGGTAAAAAGTGCTGCGAATGTCTCGCATCGTCTGCCAGATATTGGCTTTAAAATCTTGCGGCGAAACGCAGACGAACAGATAGCCGTGCTTGGTTGCTTTGCCTGTCCAGGCCTGAATTATTAGATTCAGCGTTTGCGGTTTCTGGGTGACAAACGGTTCAGTCCATTTTACCGTTGCCGAATATTCTGTGAGCCCCTGAGGGTAAATCTTCTGCGGGTCGACGGGTATGGCTTTTGTCAGTTTGCAGGTAAACTGGCTGGTATCGATTTGCTTTTTTCGGCTATTGAAGATGGCGCGAGACAGCCCTTGGTAATACGTGAGTAACTCGCGTTCGATATTTTTTTGTGTGAGTTCACTGCCGGGATCGATTTTGAATATGAAGAAGTAGGAGAAAAACGTGTTCGATTTTTCCTGAAACATGCCCGGCGAAAACCGGGCTTCTTCGGTCCCTTTGAACTGCATTTCTTTGGCAAATGAAGGAGGCAGCGAAATTTGCTCGCCCTTCCAACCAACGGGGACTGCGATGTGCTTAGCCAACTCCGCATCGGCAGCCAACACGGTATTCGTCCCAGACAGAATTGCAAGAAACACTATCAAACGGCGCATATCAGGGGCTTGCATACAAGGCATTTTCTCTCTTGAGGAATGCGGGAGTCTAAATTGAGGCGATTTCGAAGCCGGTGCGGTAGTCCCGTGTCAAGTATTTGTTGGCATCCGGTTTGTTCGGAAATTTGAGCGCTTTGCCATCGAATTCGAGGGTTTCACCTGGGAAGAACGCGGCAACATTTCCTAATTGTACGGCTTCGGTCAGATGGCCTCCGTATTCAAACCCGTCGCTGGGTTGTTTTCCGGACAGGCAACCATCGACCCAGCCGTGATAATGGTCGAGGCTTTCTACCGGTTCTATTTTCACACCTTCGATGTTTACGAACGGCTGGCTGTAATGAGGCAAAATCATGTTGCCTTTTTGACCGACGAAAATGGAGCCTCCGCTTGGTAGAGATTGGCCGGGTAAAAGTTTGGCGATTCCGTTACTTGGCCGCCGTCCGCCATCGTACCAGGTAATCGGCAGGCTGCGACTGGCCGTATACTGCGTACCGGGAACGACGTATTTGATGGTTTCCTGGGCGGGCCAGACTTCGTCATTCATGCCTGAGTGTTCCGAGCGCACGCTCAGGGGGTCGCCAGTGATTTTGAGGGCTGAGTACACTGGGTCGAGTAAATGACAGCCGAAATCGCCAATGGCTCCGGAGCCGAAGTCCTGCCAGTCTCTCCACGTAAAGGGATGGTACACACGGTTTCCGCCGTAAGGACGCATGGGGGCAACGCTGAGCCAGAGGTTCCAATCGAGCGATTTCGGCGTCGGTTCATTTTTCGCCGGTCTGTCGAGCAATCCGCTGCGTCCATGCCCGGTGGTGCCGACCCAGGAATGTATGGCCGTCACCTTCCCGATGGTGCCATCTTGAATCGCTTTCGCTGCGGTGCGATAAGCCGAGTGCGAATGGATTTGGTTTCCCATCCGCGTGATGACGCCCGCTTTTTTTGCTTGCAGTCGCATTTGGCGGGCTTCCCAAACCGTGCGCGTCAGCGGTTTCTGGCAGTAAACGTGTTTACCGCGTTGCATCGCATCGATGCTGATGATGGCGTGAGTATGGTCGGGGGTTGAAACCGAGACGGCATCGATTTTATCACCCAGTTCATCCAGCATTTTTTTGTAGTCTTGGTAGATCGGAGCCTCAGGGGCCAAAGGCTTAACCTTTGCGGTCCGCGACAAATCAACATCGCAAAAGGCGACACATTTCACTTTGGCGTGGCTGGCGATGAGCTTGATATCGGAATACCCTTTGCCGTCGGTGCCGATGCCCGCAAACTGCAACTGTGAGTTCAAATTTTGTCCGCGGACAAATGCCGGTGCGGCAAAAGCAGACACGGCTGCGACGGATGTTTTCAAAAAATCTCGGCGGGTGGTATCTGAGGTGGATGTCATGATTGCGGGTTTCCTGCTGAGTTTTTTAGTGAGAAGTATTTTGTGTCAGAGCTGTTTTCTGGTTTTATGTAGAATCACAATTATAACATAAACGGCCCGCGATACGTCAATTGAGTCAGCGTGACGAAGTGTGAGTAATTTCGTAATTCATTCTGCATTCAGGTAGGATAGAAGTCCCTGAAATTATCAAAACCTGTCAGCTTGGCATTGCCTCAGGCTTTGTTCCCATACTGGCAGTGGTTCCTGGTCCATTGTTCCAGAAAATCTTGCGACGACTCAATCGACTAAAGATGAGGCTCGGTCCTGATAAAAACTCTGAAATCATCGTGCCGAGATGTGTCTCTCGCGTGCGTTAAGCGAGAAAGGGGATGTTAGGTGTTTTGAAAATCGAGTTACGACGGCGGATAATGTGGAGACATCATGGAAACTCAGACAACTCGACAGTACGATGGATTCATGTCGCCACTGATGTAACAGAGTCTGTTTCTATCTGGGAAATGTGGGGAGGCCTCCCGATCCCGTCACACGCGACATCATTCCCTACATTCGAAAGGCTGCCACCATGAGACTTTCCATAACGCTCACCGCCATCCTGTTTTTAACGACCTGCGCTTCCCTTTACGCCGGTTCGAAGGACATTCCCGTCTCAACCGGGGAACTGCTACAGGACTTCGTTCACCCGCCGGTCAATTTCAGCCCGGGCGCTGATTCAAACTCCGAGGCTCGAAAATACCAGGGAATCCCGACGATTGAACGCGCGCCAGGTGGTCGCCTGTGGGCATCCTGGTATGCCGGACCGATTAACGAAGACCGCTTCAACTACGTAATGGCCGCAACCAGCAGTGACGATGGCAAGACATGGAGCGATTTGAAATTCGTAATCAATCCTGATGGCGACGAACCACGCCGCGCTTCGGACCCCTGTTTCTGGCTTGATCCTTCCGGTAAACTCTGGCTGTTCTGGTGGATGAACGGTGGCGGCCTGAACGTGACGATGTCGATCACCACTGAGAATCCCGATGCGGAAAACCCCACCTGGACCGAACCGCGCGCGTTGTTTCCCGGCGTGATGATCAATAAACCGATCGTCACCAGGGACGGTAAGTGGCTGATGCCAGCCGCAATTTGGAGGCAGGACGACAGTTGTCGCGTCATGGTTTCCCAGGATCAAGGTCGTACCTGGGCACTGCGCGGCGCCGCCAACGTTCCGCCCGGCCGCCGCAACTGTGATGAACCGATGCTCGTCGAACGGCAGGACGGATCTCTCTGGTTGCTGGTCCGCACAACAGGCTACGGCATCGGCGATTCGGTCTCCACTGATGGCGGTCGCACCTGGACCGAAGTGAAAGATCATCTCAAGCAAACCACTTCCCGCTTCCATCTCCGCCGGCTGGCATCTGGAAACCTGTTACTGATCAAGCACAACGGAATCGACGAACGTGCGAACGGGCGCAACCATCTGACTGCCTACCTCTCCGATGACGACGGCAAATCGTGGAAGGGAGGACTACTGCTGGACGCACGCGCCACGGTTTCTTACCCGGACGCCACCCAGGCCCCTGACGGAACCATTTATGTGATTTACGACTGGAATCGTGCGGATGAGAAACACATTCTGATGACGACTTTCACTGAAGCCGATGTGCTGGCTGGCAAGTATGGAAGTTCCGTGGCGCGTCAGCGCGTGCTCATCAACCACGCGACCGGCGTCAACCCGAAACCCTGGCTGAAGAAGCAGCGCGTCACTTCGCTGAACAAGCATGAAAAGGCGGCCGCCCTGCTAAACGAACCTGGCGCAAAGCTGAAACCCACAAACGGCGAAATACGCGACGTGAAGCTCGGTGACGCGATCTTCAGCAACCGCAGTTATACCTTCCACGATCAGTTACCCCGGTTCCTGCGCGGCGGGCATTTTGTCTTCAGCACGCTGGAGAATACCGAAGTCGTCTGTACGACACCGGGCGTGGTTTACACCGTGACACCGCTGCCGGACCGCAACAAAGACAGCGTCAGGGACAAATTACAGAAGCAGGGCTTCGAGTTGGCTGCCGTTCCCGAATTTGTTCTGTTCCTGATGCCGGACGGACGCGAGATCTCTGGTAACGTCTGTTCGGTCTATCAACGCCGTGTCGCAGCCGGCGATCGGATCAAGTTCGGCAAATGGGGTGTGATGATCACGATACCGCAATGATCTTTCTGACCGCGGGATCACTTGCGGTCTCCGATAACGGACATCATCTCTATATCACACATCCAACTGAAGATTCATTGCTTATTTACGATATCGATTCCGCCGGTAACCTGCCTGCCTCTCCGCGAATACTTCGTGATGGAGTCAGTGGTGCCGACGGTTTGGACGGCTTGAACAACATTGAAATTGTCGGCGATCATCTTTTTGTCACCAGTCCGTTGGAAAACTCCGTGGCAATTTTCTCTGATAATAGCATTTTGTTAGGAGAGAACGGAAATGACTGGCTCAGAGGAGGCCGTGGTCGGGATATATTGATTGGTGGTCAAGGCAGAGATGACCTTTATGGTGGTTCAGGAGACTGTCTACTGATTAGTGGATTCACAAGCTTCGATTTGAACCTGGATGCCCTCAATGCCATCTCGACCGAATGGATCTCGCGAGCCCGCTATCATACGCGTATCAACAATCTGCTAAACGGACTCGGATCAGACTTGGTCGCATTGAAATCTAACGGTCCTGATGCAACTGTTTTCGACGATGGTGATCGGGACAATCTCAAAGGACAAGGAAGGCGGGATTGGTTCCTGGGAGATGACGACGATGATCGAATGGGAGACAAAAGGCGGTCCAAAGTATTCACCGACATTGATCTACTCGATTTGATATGAGCACTCACTCTGAAATCTGTTAAGTCATAAATTCATGTTATTACCGAAGCTGATTGCGACTGCTTCCGACAACCTGTTGGTTAAATACGTCCTCTACTTGAAAAAGAGAACCCGATTCTGCGGAACCCTACCCCAGGAATGAGTGCGGTACTGCGAGAACCGATCCTCAAGATCGCCCGTGAAACGGGATTCGGTTACACGCGCATCCTGAGTGAACTTCGGAAACGCGACATTTCCCGGATCTGCTGCGATTTCTTTACGAAACGAGCCGTGACACCGCGGGGGCTCGTCGATTTGTTTGTGTTGGTTTTCATGCATCTTGAAACGCGTGAAGTCCTAGCCACAGCCTCGGGGCGTAGAACGAGGAATTCGTGCACCCGTGGGAAGAGATCACCGGCACATCGCGGCGCGTGTGTGGCGCGAGGTTGCACGAAAATGGCTGGGATTATTTGCAGATTACAGGTCTGATCGCCGTACCACAATTACGTTAACCTTGACGTACTAAATCCATTTTTCCGTCCGCTGAATTAATTGACCATACGGGGGAACGATGTTAAGATAATTAAAGAATTCTGTCTGGAGCGGTTTCAGGCGCAACCCAAATGGGAAATCCCGGCTAATACCAGATTGAGTGCCCTGTGCAAATAATGAACTCCCCCCGATTTCTGATCCGTTTCTCTTTCCTCTTCCTTCTATCAGCGTTCCCCGCAGCCGCTGCTGAGAAAACAGAATCTCTGCAACTGACGTTACCGCCCACGCTTTATGCGGTGCCCGGCGTGGAGATGAATATCTACTACGACAACATCGTGCTGACCGAAACACCAGAAAAATATCAGTATGAAGTCAGTTGTAGAATCGGCACTGCTGAGCAGGACCACTGGACCATCACGCCGACACCCTCCGATGTGGGCCAGCATCCGTTGTCGGTCAAAGTGACTGATGCCAACGGAACGCTGCAGGGAACAGCGAAAACAATCCTGCATGTTTCCGCCGCCAATTCGGGTTCCAATCGCGACACGTTTCGGTTGTTAATTATCGGCGACAGCTTAACGCACGCAACCGCATACTCCAACGAAATCGCCCGACTCCTCTCAACACCCGGCAATCCGAAATGGCAAATGTTGGGAACGCACAAACCGAAATCCGCTGCTGCGGGTGTCGCCCATGAAGGGTACGGCGGTTGGACCTGGCAACGGTTTGTTTCGCAGTATGAGCCAAACCCCGATGGTACTTACCGCAAACGCAGCAGCCCATTCGTGTACCTCGGCAAGGATGGCAAACCGGGCCTCGACTTCAAACGTTACTTCCAAGAAGAATGTAACGGCATCATGCCAGACACTGTGGTCATTATGCTGGGCATCAACGATTGTTTCACAGCGAAACAGGACGCCATTGATGCAAAAATCGATGGCATGTTTACCCAGGCTGATATCTTAATCAATGCCCTGCAAGCTGCGGCGCCGCAGGCAGAGGTGGGAATCTGTTTGACCACACCCGGAAATTCTCGCCAGGAAGCATTTTTCGCCAACTACAAAGACCGCTATAGCCGTTGGGGTTGGAAGAATATTCAACATCGATTGGTGCAACGGCAAATCGAAAAATTCGCAGGCCGCGAAAAACAAAACCTGTTCATCGTCCCTACCGAGTTAAACCTCGATATCGTCAACGGCTACCCCGTAAACAACGGCGTCCACCCCAACAAAGTCGGTTACCAGCAAATCGGGGCGAGTATTTATTCGTGGTTGAAGTATCGGTTGGAAGAATGAGGAGCATGCCACTTGAGTGTCGAGAACTCGCGCGAAAATGACTGGCAGGTCGTGGCAGATTGCACTGCGTGGCCACGCTGGAACAGTCGCATCAAAGCATTTTATCTGTCCTTCAAAACAACTGGATCCGTTTTTGAAAGTGTAAACGCCGTTCAGGAAACGCTGGCTGCAGTAATTAAAGTGATGTCAACGGAGAACCTGAATTAGATAAGTTCGAATGCAGTGCGTTACCTCTGAGTCACCGTAGAGGGCTCGAACATTTATAAGCTCCTTTGATTGCATGACTTCCGGAATCAGCCCGTGGGCGAGTCGTTATGAAAACTGTTTTGTACGTCACCCTCTCCGGCGCAGCTGATGCGTTTTTTACGTCCGTTCTACATCGGCAGTGTCCCGGTGACCCCAGGCCAATGGCGGGTGGTGATGCAGCCTGATGAAGAACTGAAACCGATTTCGCGTCTGCTCGTCGATCGGGCGAGCTGGTTTGACTGCCAGGAACTTTGCGAAAACTCAGCCTGATGTTGTCGGTCAGCTTACGATTCAGCGAGTGAGTAAAGTCCTCCGCCATCGTGCTTCAGTTTTCCCTGATTCGCCAGTTCCTGCCAGATGGCCTGGGAATACTGGTTCGGCGGTTCAATGGCAACGACGCTTGACCGCTGACCAGAAGACGTGGGACCGTAACCCATTCGGGATTCGTCATCCAGGCAAGTCAGCTTGAGGCGTTTGCGAAACGCCTTCATAGCCAATTTAAGTTCCTTCTTCGAGGGTGGTTCAGGCAGAGGTGTGGCTTCGGAGTCGACCAAAATATATTCCTTTGCAATTCTTGATTGAACGCTTAACGACTGTGAATACAGGGCATTTCCGAAGCAGACAAAGCCGCTCTCTGCCGGGTTCCTGAAGTGCCTGCTTCGTTTTGTGTTTTACTTTAAACTAAATTCTTTGCCGATGAAAGCGATTGCTTCATCAAGTGGTTTGTAGGGGCTACCACCTTGGGAATTATAATGTTTGTCCGCAATAGTTCTATGGGTTTACCCTAAATAAAGCTGATCCAAGTGCATTAACATAACATTTTCCGATAGATCGTTGCAAAAGTCGAACAATTAATGGCTCTCTGTGATCAACTCGTTGTGCGGCATGATTTGAAGCGGATATCACCAAGACCACAACGATATCTTGAACAATGAGAAAGCCCACGGCGATGCGGCCATGTAGCGAGTCAATCTCATGCTTATCTTACAAATTTAACCATGATGATCGTACTGCAAAACGTAAGCGAGACTGCTACGGAGAGGGATGGGACCACTGCAAAGTCCAGCCGTAGCCCGACAAGAAACAGCAGAATCACAATCCCCATCCGGGCAAGCAGTTCAATTTCATCTCCCGCTGTAGCGATTCCCAGCCAGGCCGGACCGACGCAGACACCAACGGCGATTAAGGTGACGATCAATGGCTGATGCAAAAAACGCCCAATCGCCCCAAAGGCTGCAGCGATTGCCAAGATGACTGCGAATTCGTAGAACAGATTCTCCAACGGTGTGTGCTACTTCGATGCAGCATCTTTGGAAAATTGGGTCAGTGCCTGCGACCAGAATCCGCGGATCTTTTGCTAAGCATGACGCATTTGTGCGATGTGATACGCGAGTATACTGCCGAAGGTGAGAGATTTCTAGATTCGGTAATCGGGTGCCTTTCTGCTGCTAGTGAGATACTGCTGAAACTAAAAACTCTCATAACAACTGGTGCGGAAATGGATGGGTTTTGAGTCAGTTCGGCGACGATTCGCTTGACGGCTCTGGCGGCTGTTCGGGTTAATTTCCAAAGACCGACGACGATCCTGCTTCATGCCGGACTTGTGAGACCTAGGCACGATCGATCTGTCGCCGACCAGAGTTTGTTCATTGCACTATGACTGTTTAAAATGTCCAACAAACAAGACACGAAAGGCGGGTCGACACGTGGGTCGACCCCTTGTATCTGCTCTTGACTGTCTGCAGTTCTTTGTTTTGATAGGTAAACAAAGCCAATGCTTCCCGCCTTTAAAGGCGGGAAGCATTGGTGGCGAGTGTCAGATCGTGTCGACCCCTG
>Ga0222668_1001009_pt1 | contig 14650 bp, 8 predicted proteins | sample AntAcemetagen728_FD_179823 | JGI IMG/M metagenome (GOLD analysis project Ga0222668, IMG submission 179823) | Saline water microbial communities from Ace Lake, Antarctica - #728 | ecosystem: Environmental > Aquatic > Non-marine Saline and Alkaline > Saline | place: Antarctica: Ace Lake | collected... | reverse complement strand
TTCAGTCCAGCCTGATGAACCCAGATCAACTAATTGCTGATTCTGAACCCTCTTTATAACTGCTAAGCTCCCGTTGGAGCTAACAACAGCGCCCTCGCCAGTTGTTGCTTCCGAAACCTGAAGGACGAAGTGTTAGTCTGATGGATTTGGAAAAAGTTTTAGAGAAAAAAACTGCTTTTCAAGCACATTTGTAGAGCAACTTAACGTTGGGCTATTTACACTACAAGTGCCAAAGGGTTGAGAAATAAATGCACAGAAACCTCTGGATGAAGTCTGAAAAGGGCCCAGACTATAGCTACCAAATTCATGGGTTTCGATGATGCTGGTTCACATGAAACCGATGCTTCAAGGTCGAAATTCGCACAAAAAAAACCTCGGTAAGCGAATGCCTACCGAGGTTTTAAAAAGGGGTTATTTAATTAGTGACGAATGGTCACTTTTTGTGTTATCACTTGATCAGCATAATTCAAACGAATGAAGTACACTCCGCTTGCAACGTCTCCAACATTCATTCTGTTTTCAATGTTGCCTGTTTTCAATTGAACTTGCTTCACTAATTGACCAGTAACATCTATCAGGTCAACAAGCACTGTTTCAGCAGTGTTTCCTTTAATGGTCAACCACACGTTGGCCGGATTTGGATACACTTCCCAGATTGCTCCACCATTCAATTCAGTAACTGACACTTCGCAGCTTAATACTGGAGATGTAATTACACAGTTGGTCATTTGATCTGACGAAACGGTCAAAAGAACGTTCTCTCCTTCATTGAAAGGACCTACTTGAATTGTTCCTGTGAAGTTCAAAGAAACTTCGTCTCCATTCTGATCATTTGTAATGGTATAAGGAGCTCCATTTCCGAGGTCAGAAATTACAATCTCAACAAAGTACAATGCATCTGCATCATCTGAACATTCAATTACAGTGTACTCTAATGTTGGATATTCACAATCATAGATACAGCTTCCATCATCTAGGGTAGCTTCTGGATTGTAATTTGTTGCTTCTTGATCTGTACATCCTTCGATGTCATAGATACAAGAACCATCATCTAGGGTAGCATCCGCATCATAATTCACAGCGTCAGAATCAGTACAACCGTAGCAGCTAAAGTCACAGCTATTGTCATCTATGGTTGCAAACTCATCATAGTTGCACGCCTCTAAATCCATACATCCTTCGATTTCACCATAGACACAATCTCCATTTTCAATGGTCGCTTCTGGGTCATAGTTGGTCGCTTCTGGATCAGTACAACCATAGCAGGTGAAATCACAGCTACCGTCATCTACAGTTGCATTTGGATCATAGTTACATGCCGCGATGTAGATACACCCGCCTATTTCTTCGTAGAAACAGCTACCGTTGTCTATGGTTGCATCAGCGTCATAATTCACGGCATCAGCGTCTGTACATCCATAACAGTCATAGTTACAAGAACCATCATTCATGGTTGCATCTTGATCATAGTTACACGCAAGTACATCAGTACATCCTGAGTTACTAAAGATACAGCTACCGTTATCTATGGTTGCATCAGCGTTATAGTTATCTGCAGTTGGATCAGTACATCCGTAACAATCATAGTTACACGAACCATCATTCAAAGTTGCGTCTTGATCATAGTTACATGCGAAGGTGTCTGTACAGCCCGGATTGTCATAGAAACAAGAACCATCATTCACCGTTGCTGCTGCGTTGTAGTTCAGTGCCAATGGATCAGTACAACCCAGGACTTCATCTACACACCCATTGTTTGGCGGAAGGTTTCCGTCACAAACACCGTTTGGATCATTGATCACACCACCATCACCGCAGTCAAAGCCCCAAGTGATGCAGTCGAAATTCACTGTTTGATCATCCCATATATATGAACCGTCATCAAGGAACGTATCACCTAGCCAGCTCAAGACACCAATTGTATGTTGGTTTCCGTCGCAGTCACAGATGGTTTCTTCATTTGTACAGTCACCATTCACCCAAGTAAATACGCCAGATTGGGAACCATCAGAAGTTGTATAGTAGAATTCATACGTTGCACCAGGAGTGGTTTCCGTTAAAATCAACACATCACCATCTTCAAGGAGAATTGGGTCAGTTAACGATGGAAGGTTGAAGCAAACAGTTTCCCCACCGTTTTCAGTGAAACAGAGATCTTCAACAATACAATCACCGTTGATTGAGAACTCAAAACCAATTACTGGAAGCAGTCCTTCTCCTGTATCGATGCAATCTTCTTGATTAAGCACCATTCCGAGTGGACCGCAAGTATTGCTGTCACATCCATTGTTCGGAGGAAGGTTTCCATCACAAACACCGTTCGGATCATCAGTTAGGTCACCATCGCCACAATCATAACCCCAAGTTGCACAGTTGAAATCAACTGGCTGGTCTTGCCATAGGAAAGATCCATCATCTAGGAATCCGTCGCCGAGCCATAGAAGCGCGCCACCAGAGTGTTGCGTACCAGCGCAATCGCAGATGTACACGTCATAGATGCATTCAGCTTCAATGTTCACTTCAACAAGTGGACTGTAATTCAGGGCGAATGGATTTCCACATCCCTCTACCGCATTTTCACAATCAATGAAGATTGTCATTGGGTCAGAGATGTCATCTGAGGTGGTAAAGTAGACCACGTATTCTCCTGGTTCTGCAACCGTTATAAACACACCACCATTGTCATTTCCAATGAGGATATCGAAATCAGGAAGGAAGTAACATGTTTCAGCACCACCTACCAATTGAACGCATACCTCTTCAACGAAGCAGTCACCAATGGTTTCTGCATTCACTAAGATGCGTGATACGATTTGCATCGTCTCTTCGTCATAGAAACAATCCTGCTCAACGGTCAATGTTCCTGCGGCACAATCTCCGTAGAAGCATGTACCATCATCAATTGTAGCATTCGGATTGTAGTTTGTTGCCAATGGATCAGTACATCCAATTACGGTATTTTCACATCCGTTGTTTGGAGGAAGGTTTCCTAAGCAAACACCAAATGGATCACCAGTTAGGTCACCATCACCACAGTCATAACCCCAAGTTGCACAGTTGAAATCAACTGGCTGATCATTCCATAGGAAAGTTCCATCATCTAAAACTCCATCTCCGAGCCAAACAAGGACCCCAACTGTGTGTACTGTTCCTAAGCAATCACAAATGGTTTCTTCGCTTGCGCAAGTTCCATTTTGCCAAGTAGACTCATCAGATGTAGTTCCATCTGTTAATACATAGTAGAAGTCATATGTAGCTCCTGGATTTGTATTTGTGAAATCCAATGCCTCTCCTGATGCAAGAATGATGTCGAGGTCAAGTAAATTCACACATGTGAATCCACCACCGTTCTCTTGGTAGCAGAAATCTTCTACCAAGCAATCTCCTGTGAAATTGAAGATCAGTTCAATAACAGGAAGTAGACCTAGTCCGTCTCCTGTGTCAAAGCAATCTCCTTGAGAGAGAGCAATTGTTAAGTTACTACAGTCAAAAAGACATGAACCATCGTCAATGGTCGCATTTGGATTGTAGTTCGAAGCTGATTGGTCCATACATCCGAAGATGTCTCCGCCTGCGCAGCCATTGTTTGGAGGAAGGTTTCCTAAGCAAACACCAAATGGATCATCTTCAATTCCGGCATCGCCGCAGTCATAACCCCATGTTTGACAATCAAAGAAAACAGGAAGACCTTCCCAATCATAAGAACCATCATCAAGGAACGTATCACCCAGCCAATCAAGCACACCTATTGTATGTTCGTTGCCTTGACAATCACAGATCGTTTCTTCACCTTCTAAGCAGTCCCCATTCGTCCAAGTGAAAACACTTGACGTTGAACCATCAGTAAGGGTGAAATAGAATTCAAAAAATGCATTTGGAGTTGTATTGTTGAAAAACAGCAATTCTCCTGCAACAAGATCAATGTCTAAACCTGGAAGATCGAAGCAGTCATAACCACCTCCACTTTCTTGCACACAAAGATCTTGAACTGCGCAGTCTCCATTATAATTGAATACCATATTAATGACTGGGAGAACCCCAAGGCCGTCACCTGTGTCTTGGCAGTCACCTTGTGTAATGGTCATGCTCAGGTTTGTGCATTCACCCCCTGTTTGATTAACCGTCCAACCGATGTCTTCCATCAATCCCAGAATAACTGGCCCAGGTGTATGAATTGCTTCTCCTAGAGCAATGAAAGGCGTCATCAATGAATTTGCATTTCCAACATCAAAGGAGTCTTCGTCCAAATGTGAAAAACTTGAACCCCCTTGCCATGAACTTGGAGCGAACAATTCAGCACCAGCTCCTCCATTTTCGCCAACGGCAGAAGAACCTGTAAAGAATAAATTTCCGCCCGTGAGTTGGTTGGCCAAGGCCATTGAATTGTCTGCGAAATTCAATAGAGGACTTCCGCCCCCATTTTCAACAAACGTGTCATAGACAATTGGGTCATCAAGTTGATAAAATCCTACACCATTGTCTACCGCTGGGGACCCTGTTACACCTAAACCGTGTCCAAGTTCATGAAGCACAACGGTTACAAAGTCATACTGACCGAGTCCTGGATTACCATCTGTTCCGAGATACCAGTTTGTTCCGCTGTCAAATGTAGCTTGGATATCTCCATCAGATGGGAGAAGATCAAATCCTGCAATCTTATTCGCCAAAGCAACTGGATAATAAACATCCGATTGTGGGGCGTTATTGAAATTCCGAAAGAATGTGACAGGGCCAGCAAAACCAAGCGTGTTTCCGTCAATATTCTCCCAATTAGCCTCCAATAGGATAGGTACATCTGAGGTTAATAGTGACGCCCAGATGTCAACTGCATATTGAAATGCATTTTGCGCTGCTGTAGTAAATCCGTTGTAAGTAACTGAGATAACTACATCACGGTCACCTTGAGGGTCAAAGTTCGCGGGAGGAGGAATAAAAGAGTCATGCTGTTCTTCTAAGCCTATTATCCCCATGCATTTCACCCCAGCACATCCGCTGTGGGAGCAATAATTCTGCGCGCTGAGAGAGATCGCAAATAAAAGAGCAAGGGTCGTGAACCAAGCTCTGCTTCGTAGTGTTGTATTCATTATTGGACAGTTTCGTAAGATTATCCGGCTAAGATAGAATAGCTAAATGATGTTTTTATCTGGATTCAAAGCAATAATTGGAATCTTGGTTGTGTAAAACCTTTAAATTTGGACGCCACATGTCAAAGGTTGCAGATATAAAAGCCCCGATTTCTGAAGAGATGCGCCTATTTGAGACGCATTTCAAGGAGTCAATGAAGAGCAATACGCCTCTTCTTGATAAGATCACGCATTACATAATTAAACGAAAAGGGAAGCAAATGCGTCCGATGTTCGTTTTCTTATCTGCAAAACTATGCGGTGAAGTGACCGAAGCTTCATACACCGCCGCCTCTATGATTGAGTTACTTCACACGGCTACGCTTGTGCATGATGACGTTGTTGATGACGCCTACCGAAGACGTGGATTCTTTTCTGTGAACGCCTTATGGAAAAACAAAATCGCCGTGCTTGTAGGAGACTATCTACTCTCTCGGGGGTTACTTATGTCTGTTGAAAACAATGCCTTTGAACTCCTTCGCATCATTACGAATGCTGTGCGGGAAATGAGCGAAGGTGAACTCTTACAGATCGAAAAGGCTAGGAAACTCAACATCACTGAAGACGTCTATTTTGAAATCATCAGAAGAAAAACAGCCTCTCTTATTGCTGCTTGTTGCGAATCAGGAGCTGCTTCTGTGCAAGGAGACAAGAGCATTCAAGAGAAAATGCGTCTGTTTGGTGAAAAAGTAGGCATTGCATTCCAAATCAAAGATGACCTCTTTGACTACGGATCTGATGACAACATTGGAAAGCCTACTGGAATTGACATCAAAGAGCGGAAGATGACACTTCCTTTGATTTACGCGCTCAACATGTCCAAGAAATCAGAACGCAAACGCATCATCAACATCATTAAGAATCACAACGAGAATCCTAAAAAAGTCCAAGAAGTTATTCAATATGTGGTCAATTCAAAAGGCTTAACCTATTCTACCAAAATCATGCTCCAATATTCTGAAGAAGCACTTTTGTTGCTCAATGAGTTTCCTGATTCTGACGCGAAAGAGTCACTCAAAAAACTTGTTCACTATACTATAAATAGGAAAAAATGAGGTTGCTATTTTTCTTTGTGCTTTGTCTTGTGATGTTCTCAGCATGCACGCCTCCAGAAACCAAAGAAGTAAGGAGTACGTTTGATAACGGACAAGCAGATGAAGTTCACCTCTACCTTGGAAATGATTCTTTGAATCGAAAAGAGATCAAGTTCTACTCCAACGGTTTAGTTCTTTCAGAAGGGAACTTCGCAGACGGAAAGAAAGATGGAACCTGGCGCAGCTTTCACTTAGATGGAAGCTCCTGGTCAACTCACACTTATGATGACGGATTACAGATAGGCGATTACAGCGTTTGGCATCGAAACGGGAGTTTACGGATCTCAGGATCCTACACAGAAGGCAATCAATCTGGCAAGTGGTTCTTCATGACAGAAGAAGGTGATACCGTTCGGGTTGTTAATTATGACGACGTACATTAACATTTTCTTGTTTAAAATCAGCTAGTAACAGGCGAAAACGGACTGATTCAACGTTTATTTTTATACCCGGTTCAATGTGCTCGGTTATGAATAAACTACTTCTTCTCTTAATTCTAGTCTCTACAAGCTTGTTCGCGCAAGCAGATGGCAAACGTTTTTCGCGTTCTGAGTACATCGACATGTGGAAAGATGAGGCCATCAAACAGATGGTTGAAAGCGGCATCCCGGCCAGCATTACAATGGCACAGGCAATACTGGAAAGCGGCGACGGCAACAGCGAATTGGCGAGCAAATCAAACAACCACTTCGGCATAAAATGCCATAGTGATTGGACAGGCAAAAAAGTCTACCACGATGATGACAAAAAAGGCGAGTGTTTTCGCCACTATAGAAATGCCTTTGAATCATTCGAAGATCATTCAGACTTCCTTCTGCGAAAAAGATATGCCCCCTTATTCGAGCATGACATCACAGATTATAAAAAGTGGGCGAAAGGATTGAAGAAATGTGGCTATGCGACCAACCCTAAATACCCAGACTTACTGATTCGTATTATTGAAGAAAACGAGCTCTACAAACTGGATAAAGAAGTGTTGGTTTCACGAAGGGACCGCAAAAACAAAGACGAAGGGAAAGCAGGAGCGACCTACGATGAAGACGACACGCTTCCAGATGTGATGGTAGCAAATCACCGTTCCGTTAAATTAAGCGATAACAACATTAAATACGTTGTTGGGAAATCAGGAGATACTGCTGAATCTATTGCGAAAGAGCTAGACCTCATGCCTTGGCAAATTCGCAAGTACAATGATTTTAATAGCAAACACAGTCCCACAGAAGGTGACCGGATTTACATTCAGCCGAAAAGAGGCAATGCCAAAACAGCAAAACATACAGTGAAGCCAGGCGAAACCATTTGGGATATCTCACAGAAATACGGTGTTAAGATCAAGAAAATCTACAAAAGAAATGAGCTGGCACCGGGAACTGAACCCACCGAAGGAACAACCCTAAACATCAGAAGATAACGAGGATAACATTTCATGGAAAATAGGATTAACGCATTCTGGAAATGCTCTGTCTTCCTGCTTTTAGGAGTTATTCTGACGTTCCATTCCTCAGCACAGCGCTACCAAATTGATCAGTACAATCTGAGAGATGGGCTGCCCCAATCTCAAGTTAGCAGTCTCCTCCAAGACCTCCGCGGCTTTCTATGGGTGGGCACGCAAGGAGGCGGACTGGCGAAATTCAATGGCAGCAGCTTTGAAGTCATCAATTCAGGTGATGGACTCCCAGGCAATAGCATTACAGCGCTCATTGCAGGAAAAAATGGGGACCTCTTCATTGGCACAGACAACGGCCTTTGTTCCTATGACGGCAGAAACGTACAAACTGATACTACCCAAGCGCATCAACTGAGAATTGAAGCCCTGTACCTCACTGAAAACGAACTCTTTATTGCCACAAACAACGGACTATTTCTGCAGCAAGCAGACTCCATTTCTGCCCCTTGGGAAGTGCTCCTTCCAGAAGAAACCATCTTTGATGTATTGGTGCATAACAACGTACTTTATGCCTGTTCAGATAAAGGCGTGTACATGTGGAGCGCAGACAGAAAACAATTGGATCTGTTGCGCTTTGGATCCAATACCTATTGCAACAAATTCATTGTTACCCCTTCAAATGAAATCTTAGTAGGCACATACGGAAACGGGGTGCTCAGAATAAACAAGGACCAACTCATAAAAGATGAACTGCTGGGTTCTGCCTCTACCATTGTCTTTGACGGACGTTACTTAACTGATGGCACCGTTGTACTTGGAACGCAGAACGACGGTGTATTGCTCATTTCTCCAGATGGGAAAATAGACCAATATGACCAACGCTCAGGACTTGGAACTTCTGCCGTTCGCTGTTTGATTGAAGACACTTGGAACAACGTCTGGCTGGGAACATCTGGAAGCGGATTGGTTCGCTTAAGCGCCCGGCCGTTCACCCATTATGACCGTGCCAACGGGTTGCCCGGAGATCAAGTTTACTCCATTGCTCAGCTCAACAATGAACTGATTATGGGGGTAAGCGAACGCGGTTTAACCCGCTTTGATGGAACTCGTTTTAGCCAAGACGAAGCGCTTAGTTCTGGCACAATCAAAGCGCTTTTAACAGATAGTAGAGGCTGGCTATGGGCAGGGACAGAAGGACAGGGCGTTTTCGTTTTTACACCAGACACCGTGGTGAACCTTGGCGCGCAATCTGGCTTAAGCGGACTATGGATTCGCGCTTTCGCGGAGGCCAATGATGGAAGCATTTATGTAGCCACTGCGGGTGGAGGAATTACACATATTCTAGCCCCCTTCGCCCCAGGACTGCAGCCCACAACACGGATTTTCACTTCGGGCAATGCCCTTTCAGAAGACCGCATTACAGATCTGGCGGTTGATCAACAAAACCGCATCTGGTTCGGCACGCGGGCCCACGGATTTGGTGTTCTCATGCCGGGTGGCGATGCCCTCAACTTTGATACCAATCAAGGATTGCCTGAAAACGAAGTCCGTTCAGTAGTGGTTGATGACACCAATACGTTGTGGATTGGCATGGCGGGCGGACAAATATGTAAGATCAACCTGAATGATGAAACGTATGAAATTGAGCGCGTAAAATCGCTCGTTGAAAGTCCGTATGCCCTGTATTCACTTTGCATAGACAGCAGAGGACATCTCTGGCTGGGAACCGCGAACGGGGCTGAGCAATGGTTGCTAGACGAAGAGCGCAACCTCATTGGTGTGAAACAATATGGAAGTGATGAAGGGTTTGAAGGTCTGGAAGCATGCAGCAACGCTTGTTTGAGCATTGCTGGAGGCGGGGTTGTCTTCGGAACGATTGATGGAATGAGCATGTATGACCCAAAGGTGAACATGGACATCACTAAAGATCCGCAGGTGTTTATCACAGACCCCCATCTTTTCTACCGTCCGTTTTCAGAGCTTCCCCAGCACATTTTTCTCCAATCTTGGAATGAACCGAAAGACACGCTCGTTCTCACTTATGAGCAGAACAACTTGAGTTTCGATTTAACGGCCATTCACCTGCAATACCCTGAAGACCTTACCTACCAGCATTTTTTGGTTGGAAGTGATGCAGATTGGAGTCCGCTCAATGCCCGCACCAATATTTCTTACAGCAACCTCCCCCCGGGGAATTACTCACTTCATGCGCGGGCGTGTGTTAAGGGTTCAGCTTGCGCCGAAGCACGTCCAATTGTCATTCGCATTCTAACTCCTTTCTGGATGGAGACGTGGTTTACGGTTGCCGTAGTTGCTGGCGGTGGCTTGTTTCTATTCCTCATTTTTTGGCTCATCCTTCGGAATGTGAAGCGAAGAGCGCGGGAGCGCAATCAACGCCTCAGGTTGGAACGCGATGTTTTTGAAGTGGAACAAAAGGCGCTTCGCCTGCAAATGAATCCGCATTTTATCTTCAACACCTTGAATTCCATCCAAGGCCTTATTGCCAGCCATGACAACAAAACAGCCCGCCTTTACCTGTCACGTTTTTCGCGCCTTATGCGCCAAATTTTAGAAAACAGTAGAGAAGACCTCATCCCGATGGAGGAAGAATTGGATGCCCTCAAGCACTACCTTGAGCTGGAGCAATTCACCCATGAAAACTGCTTCGACTGGGTTGTTGACTGTCCGGAAGAGTTGCTAGAAGAGCTTGTGCCACCGCTTATATTGCAACCTTTCGTTGAGAACTCCATTGTACACGGAATTGTGCCGAAGGGCAAAGGAACCATTCGCATTTCGGTCTCCGAAGTAGGAAATGAACTGGTCATGTCTGTTCAAGATGATGGCGTAGGAAGGGATGCCAGTGAGGCGGCTAAACTTCCGGGTTCAACGCATAAATCAGCGGGTTTGGATGTAACAAAAGAACGCTTGGCGATGCTTTCAGGAGACAGTGGCGGAGGCGGAACGATCACCTTCATTGACCTTCGCGCTGATGGCATTGCAGTAGGAACCCGCGTTGAAATAAGATTGCCGCTGCCGAGCGAATAAACGCAACCCACCCGCAGATTCCTGAAATGGTTTGCACCACCAAAAGATTGTTGCCACCTTTACGTTAGAAGAAAAACAAACTGGTATGAAACGAGCGATTATCATAGACGATGTATTGAATGCACGCATTAGTTTGCGCAGCGACATCGCTGATTACTGTCCGGAGATTGAAGTAGTTGGAGAAGCAGAAGGGGTTGTAAGTGGCGCTCGATTGATCAAGGAGGTAAAGCCAGACATTGTGTTTCTAGACATCCAGATGAAAGACGGAACGGGATTCGACCTGCTTGAAATTTTACCCGAAGTCAATTTCGCCCTAATTTTTACCACTTCTAGTGATACCCATGCCATTCAAGCTTTCCGCTTTTCTGCCGTAGATTATTTGTTGAAGCCTGTTGATCCTGACCAATTGATGCAAGCCGTTGACAAGGCGGAGTCAGCCGGACAAAGCAAATTGGAGGTGCTGCAAAGCAATTTAGGAGGCACAAGAAGATTGGCCCTGAACTCACAAGAAAAAATCAAAGTGGTAGATCTTGATGATGTTGTGCGTTGTGAGTCTACCGGAAGTTACACGCTCTTCTTTATGAAAGAAAAAGAGCAAGTACTGGTAACGCGCACGTTGAAAGAGTATGATTCAATGCTTTCAGATGTAGGCTTTTTGCGTGTGCATCAATCGCATTTGGTGAATATGGCGTTCATTTCTGAATTCATCAAAACAGACGGCGGACATTTAGTGCTTAAAGACCGCACAGAGATCCCCGTTTCAAGCAGAAAACGAAGCACTGTGATCAAGGCTTTATCACACTTTGCCTAAAGCTTGACAACTTCTTTCGAAGTGAGCTGTGATTTAGTAACTTTGTTGGAAGACACAAGTTATGGTCCTTTTTGAATGCAATCCAAAGCGGCGTCAAAAGCGCAACCCAGAATGACGCTTCGTTTGAAACGAAAAGAATCATTCACGCTTTAAATTCAAGCCATGCCATTTTATCATAAGCTGGGGAAGATTCCCCACAAGCGACATACCATTTTTCGGCAACCAAACGGAGAGCTCTACCATGAGCAGCTCTTCGGTACCGTCGGATTTGCAGGTATGTCTTCACTATTGTACCACGTGCACCCGCCTACCATGGTGAAGGAAGTTACGTCATCTGTAGATGTGAGTCCGCGCGTTGCCGTAGCCAAAAACATGAAGGCCATTAATCTAAAAGGCTTCGCTGTTCCCCCTAAAGATGACTACCTCGAAAGTCGGGTTCCAGTTTTGACCAATTCAGATTGCACCATTATTTTGGCTGCGCCGAAGAAGTCATTGACTGAGTACTTCTACAAGAATGTAGATTCTGATGAAGTGATTTTCATTCACGAAGGAAGCGGAACATTGCGGTCTCTGTTAGGGAATATCCCTTTCAAATACGGAGATTACCTGGTTGTTCCCCGAGGAATGATCTATCAGATTTCGTTTGACACGGAAGATAATCGATTGTTTATCACAGAATCCCGTCACCCGGTTTACACCCCGAAAAGGTACCGGAACCACTTCGGCCAACTTCTTGAGCATTCTCCCTTTTGTGAGCGCGATTTCAGAGGGCCAAGTGATTTGGAAACGCATGATGAGAAAGGTGATTTCATTATCAAGGTGAAAAAGGAAGACATGATTCATACGTATGTTTATGCCAGCCATCCGTTTGACGTTGTTGGCTGGGACGGATACAACTTCCCGTACGCCTTCTCAATTCATGATTTCGAGCCCATTACCGGTCGTGTGCATCAGCCACCTCCCGTGCATCAAACCTTCGAAACAGATGGATTTGTCATCTGTAGTTTCTGTCCGCGTTTGTATGATTATCACCCGGAGTCAATTCCTTCGCCCTACAATCATAGCAACATTGATTCAGATGAAGTGCTCTATTATGTAGACGGTGATTTTATGTCGCGCAACAACGTTGAAAAGGGCATGATTACTTTGCACCCGGCAGGCATTCCCCACGGACCTCATCCTGGTGCTTACGAACGCAGTATTGGTAAAAAAGAAACAGCAGAATTAGCCGTCATGGTTGATACGTTCCGGCCGTTAAAGGTCACAGAGCAAGCGCTCGAAATAGAGAACCCAGATTACTTCCGCTCTTGGATGGAGCACTAAAAAATTCAACTCATGAGTACAGATAATACATCATTGCACCTCGAAAAGATTGTTCCACTAGCGGAAGATTTCTTACCACTTTTAGGAACAGACTACATTGAACTGTATGTGGGCAACGCGAAACAAGCTGCGCACTACTACCAAAGCGCATGGGGTTTCCAGCCATTGGCTTATGCCGGATTGGAAACGGGCGTGAAAGACCGCACTTCTTATGTGCTGGAGCAAGGTAAGATTCGCCTTGTGCTTACCAGTCCGCTTGTAGAAGGAGGATTGATCAATGAGCACATCGCTAAACATGGCGATGGGGTGAAAATAATTGCCCTTTGGGTAGATGACGCCCGCAAATCTTGGGAAGAGACTACCTCAAGAGGAGCTGTTTCTTTTATGGAGCCGAATGAAGAAAGCGATGAGCACGGAACAGTGGTCTACAGCGGAATTCATACCTATGGCGAAACGATTCACATCTTCGTTGAACGCAGAAATTACAATGGTACTTTCCTTCCGGGGTATAGAGCATGGAACCCTAATTACCGTCCGTCATCAGTTGGCTTGAAATTCGTTGACCACATGGTTGGGAATGTAGGTTGGAATGAGATGAACAAGTGGTGTGAGTTTTATGCGAAAGTAATGGGCTTCGCGCAGCTAATCAGTTTTGACGATAATGACATCTCAACTGAATACACGGCGTTGATGTCTAAGGTGATGAGCAACGGAAACGGGCGCATCAAGTTTCCAATCAACGAGCCTGCTGAAGGAAAGAAGAAATCACAGATTGAAGAATACATAGATTTCTACAACGGTTCAGGTGTTCAGCACATCGCTTTGGCCACTGATAACATCATTGAAACGGTTACCGAATTGACGAAACGTGGAGTTGAATTCTTGTACGTTCCGGAAACCTATTACGATACGGTTCTAGACCGTGTTGGTGAGATTGATGAAGACTTAGCGCCACTTAAGAAACTGGGAATTTTGATTGACCGCGATGATGAGGGCTACCTCTTGCAGCTTTTCACGAAGCCTGTATTGGACCGTCCGACTTTGTTCTTCGAAATCATTCAGCGCAAGGGAGCGCAATCTTTCGGAAAAGGAAACTTCAAGGCTTTGTTTGAGGCCATTGAGCATGAACAAGGAAATAGAGGGACACTTTAATTCTAAGTTTAAAAGTATGTTTAAAAAGCCAACTAGCGCTAGTTGGCTTTTTTTTGGTACGGTTGTGAAGTGAGGGGGTGCGTTGGTGAAGTTGGGGGTGTTTTTTTGGGGATATTAGATGCTGGGTGATGTAGGGTCTTGGTATCTTCGCGAAGCTTGGTTAGGACGGAGCGGGGGCGGGGCGGGCCCGCGAGGGCTCATCATCATGTGAAAAGGCAAACGATCATCCACCACTATAGAACCAGAAACACATCATCCATAATATGTTCGGGCAGACCTCTATTCGGACGGACATCAGTTTCCCCCTACGTTGTTGATTTTTCCTACTTTCGGAATTCCTCCGCATTTCGCTCACCTCCTAGACCACGCTTTTGAAAACGATTACCATCAAGAAAGGGGAAATCCTCCAACAAAAAGGAGATCTCAGTCCGAAAATCTACCACGTCCATGAAGGGCTCTTGAGAAGCTATTCGATTGACGACAAAGGGAAGGAACACATCTTTATGTTCGCCCCGGAAGGATGGATTATCGCAGATGCATCAGCTGGTTCTGATTCTGCTGAACTCTTCATTGAGGCATTGGAAGACTCCACAATCTCCGTTACTGAGCGCAAATCCTCAATGCCAAACGGAGATTCAGTTCTGCTCTTAAGGCGCATTTCCGTCTTGCAAAAGCGGGTCATCATGCTGATGAGTTCCAGCGCGATTCAACGATA
>Ga0222668_1000992_pt1 | contig 14852 bp, 13 predicted proteins | sample AntAcemetagen728_FD_179823 | JGI IMG/M metagenome (GOLD analysis project Ga0222668, IMG submission 179823) | Saline water microbial communities from Ace Lake, Antarctica - #728 | ecosystem: Environmental > Aquatic > Non-marine Saline and Alkaline > Saline | place: Antarctica: Ace Lake... | reverse complement strand
AGATGGGCAAAGTGCTTTTTTAACTTTACTCTACGCCTTGTTCTTAATCCCAGTTTCCCTTTTGCCTTGGGCATTTGATCTGATTGGGCCTATAGCCGCTGGAGCTTTAGCTGTGGCAGGAATTGCATTTGCAATACCAGCCTTCAAACTACTCAGAATGAAATCAGACAAATCTGCGCGAACAGTTATGTTTGCTTCGTTCTTCTACTTGCCTATCGCTCAGTTGATTTTATTATTCGACAAATTTTAATTTATGGCAACTTCAATAACTAGTCAGGGGATGGAATCATCTCCAATCGATGAGCGCACGAAAAAAATGGTGCTCTACATTGGTATCTTCAGTATCGTAATGCTCTTTGCTGGGTTTTCGAGCGCTTACGTAATCAGTTCGTACAACGAGATATGGGTGAACTTATCCATGCCCGACGCTTTTTACATCAGTACGGTTCTCATTTTACTCAGTAGTTTGACTATCAAATTGGCAGTGAATGCTTCGAATAAGGGCAATGAAAGCAATGCCACCGCCTTACTGGGTGTCACCTTGCTGTTGGGTCTGGGATTTGGCGCAAGCCAATACATGGGATGGAATGAATTGCTAGGACAGGGGAGTCACCTCTCGGGCCACATTGATAATTTAGATGGAGTCTACGGAGAGGATTACACCATTTCATATCAAGGCCAAGAATTGGTCTATGTGGATGGTGAATATTACCTCCCGAACGATGAGCTGAAGGAAAAGCCTTTGACAAATGAAATTGCTGTTTATAGCAACTCCACAGCGAGTTACATTTACATTCTAAGTTTTGTCCACCTGATGCATGTGCTTGGAGGGATCCTTTTTTTGGCAGGTATTCTGATAGCTTCGCAGGTTGGAGAGAAAAAAAGATTGAGCAATTTAAGATTGAGATTAGGCTCTATTTACTGGCATTTTGTCGACGGACTCTGGCTCTATTTGTTGTTCTTTTTGCTTTTAATTCACTAAACTTGCAAAAAATTCTGAGCAATGGCAGGAGAAGCTACAAAAGCTATTGATAAATCACTTCTTTGGGGAGGCGGACGCTCGCCTTTCAGTGTGAGTTATGGTAAAATGATGATGTGGTTCTTCCTCGTCTCAGATGCCTTAACATTTTCGGGTCTTCTCGTTGCTTACGGCTACGCCCGTCAGGCATACCTTGGAGCTTGGCCGATTGGTGAACAAGTCTTTCACGCGCTTCCTGGATTAACCGGAAACTTCCCTCTTATTTATGTAGCATTGATGACTTTCATCCTAATCATTAGTTCTGTTACAATGGTGCTAGCCGTTGAGGCAGGCCATAGAATGGATAAAAAGGGTGTTACCAAATGGCTAGCCTATACGATCGTAGGCGGGATCATCTTTTTGGGTTCACAAGCGTGGGAATGGAGTCACTTTATACATGGTTCTGCCGGATACATCATTACTGATACCAATGCACAGTATTTCTTGGTCGAAGAAGTACCTCATGGAAAGACTGCTTTCGATGTAGAAGGTTTTTCTCTCATTGCCAATATGGGTGAAGAGAACGAATCGATCATCACAGGCGATAAAGCCACTTCGCTTTTCAACGATAGAATCAACTATGTACAAGGGGCTAATATGACCATCAATGAGTATGGCCCACCTCAGTACGGGAACTTCTTCTTTTTTATTACTGGATTTCATGGCTTCCACGTCTTTACGGGAGTGCTCATAAATATTATTGTCTTCATCGGTGTACGTAAAGGAATCTACGAGAAGCGCGGCCATTACGAAATGGTTGAAAAGACTGGACTATACTGGCACTTTATTGACTTGGTATGGGTATTCGTCTTTACTTTCTTTTACCTGATATAATTCTACTACTATGGATCGCGACGACCTAATCGTAAACGACAGTTATTCAGTTAATGCCCGTCATGACGAGTCTCACGGAAAGCAGATTCGAAAGAAAATCTATTTCGTAACCATTCTCTTATCGGCAATTACAACCGTAGAAGTTGGGCTAGGTATATTCATTAAGCAGGGCACGGATTTCTGGCCAGTCGTTAAATGGTCATTTGTCATAATGACTTTGATCAAGGCAGGATACATCGTTCTTGTTTTTATGCACCTCGGCGATGAACGAAAGTCTCTCCGATATGTTGTACTCTTGCCATACGCTATCTTTATACTCTATCTCCTTTTTATTGGCGTTACAGAGTCTAGCCACTTGAACGACGTATGGCGCGAATTTCAGCCATAACAAATGAATAAATCTTCTGAGAGACGAAAATATTTATTGCTTTTCGCCTTATTGCTTGGCCCAGGGTTGATTTTAATCTTCCTCAGCAAGTCTGATCATAGCTTCAAGACACTTCCTTATTTTGGAAATAAAGAAGTCATAAATGCGGTTGCGGGCGCTGATGTTCCAGATACTCTCTACCACGCAGTTCCCGACTTTTCTTTTACGAATCAATTTGGTGAGAACACCACCATGGAAGATTTCGAAGGAGATATTATGGTAGTGGATTTCTTCTTTACGACGTGTCCTACCATCTGTCCGATCATGACCAAGCAGATGGCGAGATTGCAATGGATGCTGGAAGATGCGGCCTATGACGATGTATCCTTCTTATCCCACACGGTCAATCCAAACAACGACACACCTGAAATTCTCCTAGCCTATGGCCAAGAAGAGGGAGCCGATTTCGAGAAGTGGACTTTCGTGACAGGAGATCAAGAAGAGATTTTCGAACAAGGATTTCAAGGATACCTTCTCAGCACTCAAGAAGATTCTGGTGCGCCTGGAGGATTTTTGCATTCCAGCATGTTTGTATTGGTAGACAGAGATCGGCACATCCGTGGTTTCTATGATGGAACCAGTTCAAAAGAAGTGGATGACCTCGTGACCGATATCAAAATGTTGAAAAAAGAAGAGACGTTAAAGGAATCAGAAAAAGTGAGCTCATGACGGGAGAAGCAGTTGAGAAAAAGTTCAAGCCGTGGATTATTGCCTTGTCAATAGTCGTTCCCGTGCTGGTTGCGATTCTATTTACTGTCAAAATAGACGGATTCGATACTTCCTTCTTGCCACCTATTTATGCCTCTTTAAACGCATTGACGGCTGTTTTTCTGATTGCAGGAGTTATTTCGATAAAGAATAAGAAAATTGAAACGCATAGGAAATTCATGACTTCGGCCATCGTCTTTTCTGCCCTGTTTCTCGTTTTGTACGTTGTGTATCACAGCACCAGCGATTCTACACCTTACGGCGGAGAAGGATGGATACGACCAGTCTATTTCACGCTTCTGATTTCGCATATTCTGCTCTCGATCATAATTATTCCATTGGTCCTTGTCACATACGTTAGAGCATTGGCTAAACGTTTTGACAAGCACCGCAAAATTGCCCGCATCACTTTTCCAATTTGGCTCTATGTAGCCATCACAGGAGTGGTGGTTTATTTGATGATTTCGCCTTATTACGTTTAGTAAATTTGTGAAGATGAATAGAAAGAGATATACTACATCGTTTGTTTTGCTCTTGACTTTTGTTCTTTTTACCACTACCAATTCTGTGGCTCAATGTGCCATGTGCAAAGCCGTGGCAGAGAATGCAACGGGCGATTCAGGATATGGTTTAGCCAATGGTTTAAACAATGGAATCCTCCTTTTGATGGCGATTCCATACGTGCTTCTCGGTACTCTCTTCTTTGTTTTCTTTCGAAAGCAGATTGGCGGTTTCTGGCGCTCGTTCAATCAAATCCATTAATTCAATCTTTTCACCGGCATGAGGCAGACGAAACCTTCGGGCAACGAGATAAAGCAAATTCTCCAAAATCGAGTCATGGTTTTGGATGGAGCGATGGGCACGATGATTCAGCGTCATACTCTGGAAGAGGAAGATTTCCGTGGAGAACGATTTAAGGATCACACGCATTCCCTCAAGGGAAACAATGACTTGCTCAGCCTTACGAGGCCTGATATTATTAAGGAGATTCACTCCCTTTATTTTGAGGCAGGCGCCGACATTGCCGAGACAAATACATTTAGCTCTACTCAGATCGCCCAAGCAGACTACGCATTAGAGTCTGCAGTATATGATTTGAATTTGGCGAGTGCCCGATTAGCGCGAGAAGCTGCTGACGAGTATACCGCCATGCAACCCGACAAGCCTCGTTTTGTAGCTGGATCAATTGGCCCAACCAATAGAACGGCCAGCCTTTCTCCCGATGTGAACGATCCCGGATACCGAGCCGTTACATTTGATCAGTTGAGGGTGAATTATGCAGAACAAGTAAAGGCCTTGATTGAAGGCGGAGTTGATATTCTTCTTGTCGAAACGGTCTTTGATACGCTCAACGCAAAAGCCGCACTTTTCGCTATTGATGAAGTATTTGACGAACTGAACCTAGAGCTCCCCATTATGGTTTCTGGCACTATTACCGATGCCAGCGGAAGAACCTTGTCGGGACAAACAACCGAAGCTTTTTTGATCTCATTGGAACACGTTCCTTTGCTTTCCATCGGACTGAATTGTGCTTTGGGTGCATCCCAATTGCGGCCTTATCTCAAAATTCTTGGAGAGAAAGCTCCATTTGCCGTGAGCGCTCACCCCAATGCTGGATTGCCAAATGAATTTGGCGAATACGATCAGACTCCTGAAGAAATGGCCGCTGAGGTGAGCGAGTTTTTGGAAGCAGGATTCCTCAATATAGTAGGTGGTTGTTGTGGAACAACACCTGACCATATTCAAGCTTTAGCGGAAGCCGCCAAAAAGGCGAAGCCAAGAACAGGTTTTGTAGCACGCACAGAAGTGATCAACGCAAAAACGTATTAATACCATGCTAAGATTAAGTGGTCTTGAGCCATTGGTAGTCACATCCGAAACCAATTTTGTAAACATAGGTGAGCGCACCAATGTAACGGGAAGCCGAAAGTTTTTGCGGCTCATCAAAGAGGACCTCTACGACGAGGCCATTGAGGTGGCGCTGGAGCAAGTTAAGGGAGGCGCGCAGATTCTGGATGTCAACATGGACGAAGGAATGCTCGATGGCGAAGCGGCCATGGTTAGGTACCTCAACTTGATTGCTTCGGAACCTGAGATTTCTCGAATTCCCATAATGATTGACTCTTCAAAATGGTCGATTATCGAAGCTGGACTCAAATGCGTTCAGGGAAAAGCGGTCGTAAACAGCATCAGCCTCAAAGGAGGAGAAGAAGAGTTTATTTATCAAGCCAAGCAGATACGTCGCTACGGCGCGGCAGTTATTGTGATGGCATTCGATGAAAGAGGTCAGGCCGATACTCTTGATCGTAGAAAAGAAATTTGCGGACGGTGTTATAAAATTCTCACGGAGCAAGTGGGATTCCCTAACACTGACATCATTTTTGATCCGAATATATTTCCCGTTGGAACGGGAATAGACGAGCACAACAACAATGCGATCGACTATTTCGAGTCGACGAAATGGATCAAAGCAAACCTTCCTGGAGCACTTGTAAGTGGAGGTGTGAGTAATGTTTCCTTCAGCTTCCGCGGAAACAATGTGGTGAGAGAGGCCATGCACAGCGCATTTCTTTACCACGGTATCAAAGCGGGTATGGACATGGGAATCGTAAATCCTTCCATGCTCACAGTCTATGACGATATCGATGCCGAGCTATTGATTCGCGTAGAAGATGTACTGCTCAATAGACGTGATGACTCTACAGAAAGACTGTTGGAGCTTGCTCAAAATGTGCAGGATTCTGGCCCGAAGGAAGGCGAGATCGAGGAGTGGAGAAATCTTGAAGTTAGAGAACGATTGAGTCATGCCCTGGTAAAAGGGCTTGACAAGCACATCGTAGAGGATACCGAAGAGGCTCGACATCTATTTGAAAGGCCGATCCAAGTGATTGAAGGGCCACTGATGACTGGAATGAATGTCGTTGGAGATCTTTTTGGTTCGGGAAAGATGTTTCTCCCGCAAGTAGTGAAGAGTGCCCGCGTGATGAAGAAAGCCGTGGCTCACCTACTGCCCTTCATTGAAGATGACAAGAAGAAATACCAAGACACTTCAGCTCAAGGAAAAATATTGCTCGCCACCGTGAAAGGAGATGTTCACGATATCGGGAAGAACATAGTGGGAGTGGTACTAGCCTGCAACAATTACGAAGTGATTGATATGGGCGTGATGGTACCCGCCGAAAAGATTTTGGACAGAGCCATCGAAGAGAATGTAGATATCATTGGTCTTAGTGGCCTGATTACGCCAAGCCTCGAAGAGATGGTTAGCGTAGCGAAGGAGATGGAGCGCAGAAATTTTCATGTTCCACTATTAATTGGCGGAGCAACAACAAGCCGTGTTCACACTGCCGTTAAAATTGAACAGCATTATTCGAATAGCCAAACGGTACATGTCCAAGATGCGTCTCGCTCCGTTACAGTAGTAGAACGATTACTCGGAAAAGAGAGTGGAGCCTTTATCGGTGAGATCAAAAAAGATTACGAGAAGATTAGACTCAACCACGCAGGGAAAGAGAAGGTGAAAAAATACCTCTCGCTCTCAGAGGCGCGGTCTTCGAGATTGAAAATTGATTGGGCCAATGAGCCCGAAATTGAAGAGCCTGCACATTTAGGTGTACAGACTTTCTACGATTATAGCTTGCGCGAAATTGCGGTTTATATCGACTGGACGCCATTCTTTCAGACATGGGATCTTCACGGACGTTTCCCCCAAATACTCGACGATAAGGTAGTGGGAATAGAGGCGGTCAAGCTTTACGACGATGCCACGAAAATGCTTCAGGACATCATCACCAATCAGTGGCTTAGAGCGAAAGCAGTCATTGGAATTTGGCCTGCGAATACGGTGAATTTTGATTCGATCGAAGTGTATGATCCGACTAATCCCGAAAAAGTCATTCATCAGTTTGAGTGTTTGCGTCAGCAAGTGAAGAAAGCGGCTGGTCAGCCAAACTTGAGCTTGTCCGATTTTGTTGCGCCCAAAGAGTCGGGGAAAAAGGATTACATCGGAGGATTTGCCGTGACCGCGGGAATCGGTATTGAACGACATCTCGAGCGCTTCGAAAAGAACCACGATGACTATTCGATCATTATGATCAAGGCTCTGGCCGATCGATTGGCGGAAGCCTTCGCGGAGCTAATGCACGCCAAAGTCCGAAAAGATTTCTGGGGTTATGCCCGTCGAGAAAAGCTCACCAACGAGGAGTTGATCAAAGAAAAATACCGTGGTATTCGACCTGCAGCGGGATACCCTGCCTGTCCCGATCATACTGAAAAGCCAGGCTTGTTTGACATTCTTAACGCTACGGAACACACTGGTATAACTCTCACGGAAAACTTTGCCATGTATCCAGCATCTTCGGTGTCAGGACTTTATTATGCATCGCCTCACTGCAAGTATTTCGGCGTAGGTCGTGTTGGAAAAGATCAAGTCAAAAGCATCGCAGAGCGAAAAGGCATGGACTTTGCCACTATGGAAAGGTGGCTGGCATCCAACCTCAATTATTAAATTGAATCTTCTACTTTTGGGGCCAGCTAGGAGCAAGTCATTTATGCGTTTTTTCACAGCAATTTTTCTACTTTTCTCACTGGTTCAGATCGAAGGATTTGGACAGGATAAGCCCGTGCAACTCGGTGTTACGGGGTCTGATTGCATCGGAGCCCTCACGATACCCGACACCCTTATCGGGCCCGTCTATTCGCCGAAAGGCTTTGGCAACAATCTAGAGCTGGTAGGCTATGAATTGGGCGACCCGTACTTTATCCAAAGAGAGCACAACTCAGTTTGGTACAAGTTTACCATCCCATACGATTGTGTTTTCACGTTCGATTTGATTCCCATCCAGAAGGATGACGATTTCGATTTTCTTCTTTTCCTCTATGATGGTCCAAATTTTTGCCGAGACATTACTGCAGGTAGAAAGATTCCGATTCGAACCAATATTTCCAGAAAGAACATAGAAGTTCAAGGACAGACAGGGATGAGTGAATCATCGGTGGATGAGTACGTCCCTTCGGGCCCAGGAAGTTCATACAGTCGTGCCTTGAAAGCTCGGCGAGGACAGACTTTTTACCTCTTGATCGACAATCCGTTTAGAGAGAATGAGGGGCATAGTATTCACCTTCATTACCGAAGGCTTAAGCCAATTGCAGAGGGCCAAGAGCCATCTGCAGAGGAAGAGGGGGAGTACCAAATTCCACTTCGCACCATGAGAGTTACTGTTACCGATAAGGAAACGGGAGAACGCATTCAATCGAATGTTTTCATTGATAACCTGCCTGACTCATTGCCTTCAAGATACCCGTTCATATCTCAAGTCTCAATTGATGTGCTGAGCTACCGAACTTATGACATCAACGTCATAAAGAAGGGATACCTGCTTCATACCGAGCAGTTCATTCCCAAGAATGATTCGCTCTATGAAATCAATGTGCAGCTCAAGCGCATGCGCAAAGGAGACCGCATCAACTTGGGGAATATCAAGTTTGAGAGCGATCAAGCCTTTATTCTAGCGAAGAGCAAACCCGCGCTCGAAAAGCTTGCTGAGTTCATGATTGAAAATGACAATGTGACCATCGAGATTCAGGGTCATGTGAACGGCGAGGCCAAGAAAAATAAGCGCTCTTACATCAGTTTGAGTGAAGAAAGGGCTGAGGCTATCTATCAAAAGTTGAGTGATGCGGGAGTCGACCAATCTAGGATGACTTTCAAGGGATTTGGCAATGCCAAAATGATTTATCCCAATCCAGTAAATACGCGACAGTCGGAGGCCAACCGAAGGGTGGAAGCCGAAATTGTGGAACTCTGATCAGCCACTCCAGCACGCATTTGAAGCCTCTCACCGAATTCATTTACCGCTTATACTTTATTGGGATTCTGTCTAGGATGTCGTCCTTACATTTATCCGCATTAAATCATATTTTATGAGAATCGCTATTGTTTTCATCCTTTTTCTGTTCACTTCCAATGCATCATTTTCTCAGGATAACTGGGACTTACAGAGATGTATTAGTTATGCCTTTCAATCCAATATCGTTATTCAGCAGAGTGCACTCAATGTGCAACGGTCAGAAGTTGGCTTGAAGCAAAGTAAGCTCGGGCTGCTGCCAAATTTGAACGGTGGTGCTACGCATGGGTATAACTTCGGACAACGAATTGACCCCTTTACCAACACATTCGCCACGGAACGTGTACAGTCGAATAACCTCTTCTTTAGCTCGAGCTTGGATGTGTTCAACGGCTTTTCGAAGATGAATGACAAGAGGCGAAACGAACAAGATTTAGCAGCTTCCAAATACGACTTGGAGTCGATCAAAAACGACATTTCCCTTCAAGTATGTTTGGCCTATTTGATTATTCTTCAGAACAAAGAGAGCCTTTCGGTAAGTCAAAATCAGATTGATCTCACTCAGCAGCAGGTCGATCGAATGGATAAGTTGGTAGAGGCTGGGCAAATGGCGAGAGGTATGCTTTTCGACTTGGAATCACAGTTGGCTCAAGAGCAGCTGAACGTTGTCACAAATGAAAATGCCGTTACGCTTGCTCTCCTTTCTCTCAAACAATTGCTGCAATTGGATCCAGAAAAGGCCCAAGGCTTTGATATCGTAAAACCTGACCTTACCGATGAAGGAATAGCCCTTTTGAGCAATACTGCTCAAGATATTTACATCACGGCCAAAACGTTGATGCCTCAGGTGCAGGCAGCAGAAGCGCGACAGAGTTCGGCAGAATATGCGCTTAGTTCTTCGCAGGGTCAGTTATACCCATCATTGCAATTGAGCGGTTCGCTCGGATCAGGTTATTCTGGAATCAACAGCGTGCAAACTGGCGAAGGCACGAACCTCGGGCAGGTTCCTATAGGGGTCGTCCAAACTACAGGTGCTCCTGTTGTTACTCTCCAAGAACAAACATTCTTTAGCGATGGTGACTTCACAACAAAAGGCTTTGGCGATCAGCTGGAAGATAACTTCAACCAAAACCTACAGCTCACCTTGAGTTTGCCCATTTTTAATGGCTGGTCAGCTAAGGCAAATGTTGAAAGAGCGAAGATCAATCGAGTTGATGCTGATCTTTCATACAAGCAAATTACCAATCAACTTCGCTTTGATGTTGAACAGGCTTATGCAGATGCCAAAGCAGCTATGAACACTTATTTGGCCTCTGAACAAGCCGTTCGAGCGCTGGAAGAATCTTTCAAATATGCTGAAGTGCGCTATGAACAAGAGGTGATTAACGCAGTAGATTTTAATACGACCAAAACACAATACACCAACGCTCAAGTAAACATGCTTAGATCGAAATACGATTTTGTGTTTCGGACCAAGATTCTTGATTTCTATTTGGGCAATCCGATTACCCTGTAAAGCTTAAAAAGACCCATCATGACTAAAAAAACCAAACGATTACTCTGGATTTCAGGCATCATAATAGTTGCGCTAGTTGTAGTCGCCGTAGTTAAAAAACGTTCGGGAGGAGACACCAAAGTGACCACCGCCGAGTCTTCTGAAAGAACCATTGTAGAGACGGTCGTTGCCAATGGCAAGATTCAGCCAGAAACGGAAGTGATTATCTCTTCTGAAGTGTCGGGGAAGATTCTTGAATTGTTTTTTAAGGAAGGCGCCAAAGTGCAAAAGGGAGAACTACTGGCAAAGATTAATCCTGACTTGGCCCAAGCGGCTTTGGACAGAGCTGAGGCGTCGTATAATAATTCTCGAGCCAATAGGGCCAATGCAGCCGCGAGATTGGTACAGGCCAAAGCCCAGCAGAGAAATTCCGAACTCTCCTTTCGCCGCAGCGAAAGTCTCTTTAATGATGGAGCTATAAGCGAGTCTGAATTCGACAATGCGAAAGCAACCTTCGAGACGGCTGAAGCAGAAGTTACTGCCGCTGAGGAAACCGTGAAGGCAGCGCAATTTAGCGTTCAATCGGCTCAAGCTTCCGTTAAAGAGGCTAGAGACTCTTATTCCAGAACCTCGATCGTGGCGCCGATGGATGGGACGATCTCTCGACTCGAAGTGGAAGAAGGCGAGCAAGTGGTAGGAGCCATGCAAATGACGGGAACGGAGATTATGCGTGTCGCCAACCTCGATGTAATGGAGGTTTTGGTAGACGTAAATGAAAGCGATATTGTTCGAGTAGCATTTAATGATACCGCAACGGTAGAGGTTGATGCATACATAAACCGTAAGTTTAAAGGGATCGTAACCGAAATAGCCAACTCGGCGAAATCGTCGGGATTATCTGCTGATCAGGTAACGAACTTTGAAGTGAAGATTAGAATCCTGCAAGAGTCGTACTCGGATTTGGTTGATCCCGAACATCCCGAAATGTCACCTTTTAGGCCAGGGATGAATGCCACCGTCGACATTATCACCGCGAGGAAGGAAAATGTGGTAGTGGTTCCGATTGAAAGTGTGACGACGCGCACTGATACGGCCAAGGCTGATAAAGTGTCTGCCGTCGACCGATTGGTAACTAAGAAAGCCGACGATGATTCTGAGCCGTTCACGGTTGTATTCGTTCTTACGGATGCTGGAAAAGCCCAAATTCAAGTGGTTGAGACAGGTATTCAAGACGACAAGTACATTGAAATAACCAGCGGAATAGCAATGGACACCGAAGTCATTAGCGGCCCTTACGATCTGGTATCTCAAAAGCTAATGCCTGGCGATAAGGTCGAGGCTGTTTCAAAAGAAGATTTGTACAAACAGGACTAGCACTATTGGCAAAAATACTTTGTCTGGAAACCTCAACTAAGAACTGTTCCGTTGCTCTTTGCAACGGCGAGAACTTGATTGCTCTGAAAGAGGATGGATCCGATCAGTACACCCACGCCGAGAAACTTCACGTTTTTATCGAAGAAGTCCTTAGTCAAGGAGGAATTAAGTTTTCTGATCTTGATGCGGTGGCAGTGAGCGAAGGCCCTGGCTCGTACACTGGTCTTCGTATCGGCGTGTCATCGGCAAAGGGGATGGCCTACGCTTTGGGCATCAAGCTGATTGCTGTAAATACCTTGCAGGCAATGGCAAATTCATTTTTGTCGGGTGAGGAAAATAGCCTGCTCATTCCCATGATCGATGCGAGAAGGATGGAAGTATTCTGTGCGGGATTTGATGGAAAGGGAAACCCAGTATTTCCAACCCGCGCTGAAGTTTTAGAGGCAGATTCATTTCCAGAAGCCACAGCTTTCGATAAGGTACTTTACTTTGGCGATGGAGCCGAAAAGTGCATCGAAGTTCTGGAGCCAAAAGGATTTGAATTCGTAGATGGTATCGAGGCTTCCGCCAAAGGAATGGTAAAGCTGGCTGCTCAGAAATTTGGTGCTAAGGACTTTGTCGATACGGCTTACTTCGAGCCATTTTACCTGAAAGACTTTGTAGCGGGTAAAAAGAAAAAGCCCGCCAACTAAAAGTCGACGGGCTTCAATCTCTAAAGAGAAACGAACTTAGTTCATCTCAACTTTTTCAATTTCTGAATTCATTGGCACTTGAGCTTCTTCCATTGCTGGCTTAGCTTTTGTCTTTACCAATGTCATTTCGTTGATGAGGTTCGTAGCTCCTGCAAATTTATCTATCATGAACAGCACGTAGCGAATATCAACCGAGATGGTTCTCTGAATAGACTTCTCGAAGTTGATGTCTCCGCTCATCGCTTCCCAGTTGCCATCGAAGGCAAGCCCTACTAGTTCGCCATTTCCATTGATCACTGGACTTCCTGAGTTACCTCCGGTAATGTCATTGGTGCTAATGAAATTGACAACCAAGTCGCCATTCTCATTGGCATACTGGCCATAATCCTTGGCTTTGTAAAGCTCTACCAATTTGGCTGGAACTTTAAACTCATCGTCATCTGGATCCATCTTTTCCATGATTCCTTCTATCGTTGTGAAGTAGTTGTAGGTCACTCCATCTTTGGGTTGGTAATCGACTACGTTTCCAAAAGAAAAGCGCATGGTAGAGTTGGCATTCGGGTAAAATTCTTTGTCTGGATTCATTTCTCTTAGTCCAGCAATGAATAGTCTATTTCCTTTTGCCAGCATTTCATTGGCTTCTGCATTTTGATCTGCTCTACCTCGGTATATTTCGAAGAGATCGGCACTAATGGCTTTCACAGGATCTTTGTCGTAAGTCTTTTGCGAAGGGTCAGACAAGAAATCCATCATGCGGTCTTTGTCGGTGAAAATGCTTTTTGAATAAACCTTCTCGGCGTATTTCATCCATTTGCCGTCCATTTTTCCATTTAAGTCTCGCATGTAAGTGGGCTGCTGCTCCATCACTACATTTTTGGAATAGAGTTCATTCGTTACTGCAAAAAGCTTCATGTCAGTAGGCATATTCGCCCCTTCGAAGAATTCTTCGGCGTAAGCCATCAGCCCTTTTTTCATTTCCTCTTTTTCTTCTCCCTCTTCCATTGGGAGGTAACCATCTATTTGTCTGCCCATTCGGTAAGCAAATAGATTGACATCAGCTCCGAGGAGTCCTCCTTCCAAAACATACGTGCCACCTATCACTCTTTCATCCGTTATGGCGTAGGCCTGCTCGATCATGTCCAAAGCTCCGCCATACTTGGCTTTGCGCTTAGGATCTGAATCTGCCCATTTCTGAAAACTAGCTTCGATTCCTTCTTTTGTTCCCTTCACGTCGTTGGCTTTCAGCTGTTCCGTTTGTCCAATGTAGTACTTCCAATAGTTGGCGATTTGCGCGTACTTAGACGCATACATCAATCGTATGGCGTCATCCTGCTTCATGTCTTCGCGAAGTGCTGCGAGTTTCACATCTCTGATTTCAACGATGGTCATGTTTTCTAATTCCAGCGCTTGCTCTACTCCGAATGAGGTCAAGTAGCGATCAGTACTTCCTGGGTAACCAGCAGTCATCGTGAAGTCGCCAGCTTCCAGACCTGCGATTGACACAGGTAAGAAGTGCTTTGGAGTCATTGGAATATTGTCTGCGCTATACTCTGCGGGCTTTCCGTCGGGGCCGCTGTAAACGCGAAACATCGAGAAATCTCCTGTATGCCTTGGCCACATCCAGTTGTCAGTGTCCCCACCGTATTTTCCTACGCTTGAAGGAGGAGCGCCAACCAAACGAACATCAGTGAACGTTTCGTAAACAAAAAGGTAGAATTCATTCCCTTCATAAAAGCTCTTTACTCGAGCGCTGTAATGAGAATCTCCTTTTGCAATGGCTGCCAATTCTTTTCCTTTTTCGGAAATGATTTGATCTCGCTCTGCTTCGGTCTCAGCGCCTTCGAGCGCCGCGAGCATTTCGGTCGTTACGTCTTCCATTCTTACCAAGAAGGAAGCATAGAGACCTTCATTCGTAAGTTCTTCTGCGTAAGACTTGGCCCAAAAGCCATTAGTCAGGTAGTCAGCTTCCACCGTACTGTTTTCGCGAATCGCGTCGAAACCACAGTGGTGGTTGGTAAGCATCAAGCCATTTGGCGAAATGATTTCTCCCGTGCAAAAGCCACCCATTGAAACGATGGCATCTTTGAGGCTGGAGTTGTTGACACTATAAATTTCTTCTGGGGTAAGTTGTAGCCCCATTTTTTGTAGATCTCTTTGGTTCAAACGCTGGATAAGCATTGGCAACCACATTCCCTCATCTGCCCGCACGGACGTGATGGTGATGAGCGCAAGGAGCGCTGAAATAATGATGGATTTTCTCATGGTTTTTGTTCTGATTTGGTGTAAAAATAACACTTCAAAACTGACCTAGCGAAAACTGTAGGTATAGCTCTGAATGCGAATGGCTTGTTTTATTTCGTCTCGGGTCAACTCGGCTTGGAGAAGCATGTCTTCACCGCGGTAAACGTATTCTCTCCTTTCAGCCTTTGCGCCACCTTTGTGAAGTTCTTCCGCCAGT
>Ga0222668_1000991_pt1 | contig 14887 bp, 10 predicted proteins | sample AntAcemetagen728_FD_179823 | JGI IMG/M metagenome (GOLD analysis project Ga0222668, IMG submission 179823) | Saline water microbial communities from Ace Lake, Antarctica - #728 | ecosystem: Environmental > Aquatic > Non-marine Saline and Alkaline > Saline | place: Antarctica: Ace Lake... | reverse complement strand
GTGGTTTGGCCTATGAGGAGACTGTCTACTGGTGAGATGGAATTGATCGTAGGACCAGATCCAAAGTTGATGCGACCCGTGGAGCAACCATGGTTCGTCTCTTGAACGCCAAGAGTTTTGAGTACGTTCTTAATATTAGTTTCAGTAAGTGTTGTTGATGGCATGGTAAAAGTTTTTTGCAAAGATAGGGAGTCTGAATGGAATAGAATACTTTTTAACGTGCAGTGGTACAATGTGTTATGTAATTTTTTTGTTTAAAGGGTTATTTCTTTTTCTGAAGGGTCGGATACCAGCGGCGGCTTCTGCTTGAAATTTGAGCGGTTAAATCCCTTTTTTTCTCAAAATGTAAATCTGACTTGAGTAAGGTGTAGATTTTTGCATGGCAGAAATATTGGATTTGAGTCCATTCAGTATTCCTGATAGTTTAGATCCAGAAATATATTTTTCGCTTAATAAAGAGACATAGAAGCTATCGAAGATCATTCCTCTAGTGTCTATGAGTTCCATATTGAGAAAAGTGGCGAGAGCAGTTATGTCATTTTCTGTGAAATGCCACAGATGTCGCGGCACATCGTATGCAGCCCAATTCACGCCGTAGGTTTTTGCATCGAGGGATTTGAAGTTTGGTAGAGCAAGAACAAGTATGCCTCTTTCTATAAGACGGTCTGATAGGCTTTTTAAGGTATCAATGAAATCTGGTACATGCTCCAGAACATGCCATAAGGTTATGCATGCGATTGTTTCAGTTGGGATCTTTTGAATGTTCACGGAATCATGGAGATCAACTCCATGTGAGAGAGCTGTCTTGCGAGCGGTCGCGCTAGGTTCAAATCCATTTATTGTGATTCCTTTGTTTTCAATAAACTTGACAAAATCACCTGCGCCTGCACCATAGTCTAACCATGTTCCACGTGGAACGTGGCGCCGAATAGCCTTAAGTTTGAGACGAAGATTGAGGTGTTGAACTTGGCGATACCAGAAATTTATAAACCCTTTAGTTGTCTTGCTGTGGGAAACATAATTCTCGCTCTCATAATACTTCCAAAGGCTTTTAGAGTCTGGCTGTGGATTTGTAAATAGGAATCCGCAATCTCCACATTTAGTAAGATGAAACACCTCTTGTGATATTGATTGATCCTTGACCGTGATTTCAGGAAAAATCTTATTGCTTTCGCAAATGGGGCAATTGTTAAGGGTGACTTGAGACATTTGTTTAGTGAAGTATTTTGTTCCACGTGGAACTATCGCCCCAAATGAATCATGATTACGGAAATATCACTGGGTGATACACCGCTAATTCGAGAGGCTTGACCGATCGTCTCAGGCTTTATTTTAGTGAGTTTTTCTTTGGCTTCTGAAGAGAGTGAGTTAATCGATAAATAGTCAAAGTCGGCATAAAGATGAATATCTTCGAGACGATTCATGCGATTAGCCATTTCTTCTTCTTTCGCAATGTATCCTTCGTACTTCACGGCTATTTCCAGACTTTCTTTAACTTCATTCCAGATGGATAATCCCACTGCATCTACCCTATTGCTTTCGTGATGTCTCAGTTCTCCTGACATGCTTAAAAGATGGGGTAGGGTAATGTTTGGTCGGGTCAGAAGAGATTTAATTTTCACCTTTTGCTTGAGTCCCGCAGAGTTGTTTTCCACCAGGACATCATTTGCCTCTTCTGGAGAAACACTGGTTTTTTCCATCAACTTTGAGAATGAATGATACTCAGCTTGTTTCTTTTCAACCTGTTTCATACGTTCTTCAGAAGCTAGTCCAAGTTCGTGGGATTTTGGAGTTAAGCGCACGTCAGCATTATCCTGCCGCAAAAGAATTCTGTATTCCGCACGGCTAGTGAACATCCGATACGGCTCTTTCGTTCCCTTCGTAATCAAGTCATCGATAAGCACACCAATATACGCTTCACTCCTACTTAGAATGAAAGGAGCCTTTTCATGTATGTTTTGATGCGCGTTTATTCCCGCCATTAGACCTTGGCAAGCGGCTTCCTCGTAGCCAGTAGTTCCATTTATTTGTCCAGCAAAAAACAAGTTTTTCACCAATTTGGTTTCCAACGTATGTTTGAGCTGTGTTGGAGGAAAGTAGTCGTACTCTATTGCATATCCAGGACGAAACATTTTAGCGTTTTCCATTCCCTGAATCTTATTTAGAGCGGCCAATTGAATATCCTCGGGCAGGCTTGAGCTAAATCCATTGAGATATATTTCTACTGTATCCCAGCCTTCTGGCTCAACGAATAATTGGTGTCTGTCGCGATCGGCAAAGCGATCAATCTTATCTTCGATAGAAGGACAATAGCGAGGTCCGACTCCTTGAATGCGCCCATTAAACATGGGGGACCTGTCAAAGCCTGACCGCAAAATGTCATGAACTTCAGTATTTGTATATGTAATGTGACATGGACGTTGAGTGGTCATTGCCTTGGTGTCACTAAAAGAGAATTTACCTGGAATTTCATCACCTGGTTGTACTTCCATTTTAGAATAATCCAAGCTTCTGCCATCCAGTCGAGGAGGTGTGCCTGTTTTCATTCTACCATGCTCAAAACCCAGCTTGTCCAACTGTTCCGTGATTCCGAAGGAAGCCTTTTCTCCTGCTCTACCACCGCCAAAATTTTTGTCGCCAATATGAATCAATCCATTCAAGAATGTTCCACTCGTGAGAATGACAGATTTCCCTTTAATTTCAATACCCAAACCTGTTCTTACACCCTTCACACGCCCTTCAGCATCTAATAAGACGTCTTGAACCATGTCTTGAAAGAAATCTACATTGGGTGTTTGTTCGAGCATGAGGCGCCATTCTGTCGCAAATAGCATTCGATCATTCTGTGTCCTAGGGCTCCACATTGCAGGCCCTTTAGATAGGTTGAGCATTCGAAATTGAATAGCACTTTTATCGCTGACAATACCTGAATAACCACCTAGGGCATCGATCTCTCGTATAATTTGGCCTTTTGCGATTCCACCCATAGCTGGGTTGCAACTCATCTGGCCAATGGTGTTCATATTCATGGTCACCATTAGGACTTTGGATCCTAAGTTTGCTGCGGCTGCGGCGGCTTCGTTTCCAGCATGCCCTCCGCCCACTACGATTACATCGTATTTCTGAAGCATAAGTTGGTAGAAATCAAAAAATTAAAAGGAGCGTAAAGATAAGTAATAATCCTCTTTACTGCGCATTTCGGCTTGCTGTTCGGCATTCTTATCAGCGTATCCGCATAGATGGAGAACGCCGTGAACCATGACCCTGCAGAATTCGTCGAACCACTCGGCATTCAAATCTTTGGCGTTGTCTTTTACTCTATCAATACTGATAAATATGTCACCTGCAATTATCTCCCCTTCTGAATATGGAAAGGTGATAACATCTGTTAAATAACTGTGATTCAGGTGCTTTATGTTTATCTCTAGAAGATCATTGTCAGTGCAAAAAATAAAATCAAGCTGTTCGATTTTTACCTTTTCTTCACGGCAAGTCAGGCGAATCCAATCGCTTATCTCGTCTTGACGATCAAACTGAAAATTAGGGTGTTCAGAGTGGAAATGGACGGGAGCCATTAGGCATTTACCGAAACGGGTTTCGACAAAGACTTAAACGCCAATTGGACAATGCGACCGTCATCATCGAAACCAATTTCATCGGACAAGTGGCGCATGAGGAATACTCCACGGCCATTTGGTTTTTCGATATTTTCAGGTGAAGTAGGGTCTGGAACATTCTCAAAGTCAAATCCAGGTCCTTCATCTTCGATAATAAAGCGGAATTCATCCTCATCAGCATGGTACTTTACGATCACCTTTTTTTCAGGGTCTTGTTTGTTTCCATGGTAAATGGCATTATTAACAGCCTCTGTGAGCGCTATTAATATATTCCCATAGTGCTCTTCTTGAATACGGTGTTTTTCACACAAGTCGTCAACTAGGCACTCGATTACGGTGATATTCTCACCTTTTGAAGCAAACTCTATGGTTTCCATTTTAGCTGATTCAGTAATAGTCATCAATTGTTGATCTCAAAATTAAGAAAATAATCATTCACCTTGTCGCGGTAGTATGGCTTCAAATCTGCAGGGACCGTTCGCAGTAATTCAACCTCACGTGATTTCTGCATCTTATACTCTAAATACTTCTCTGGGTTACTAGGTTCGTATCCTCCAGGAGTATTACTCTCACGCTTATCATCGTATTCGCGCTCCCTCATGGCTTTTTCAGATTCTAAAAGGCGAGTCATTATATCTTGTTGGCGCATCAAGGACTCTCTGGTAAGCTCTTGATTCACCAAGTCTTTCTCCATTTCTTCCATTTCCTGAGCAATGTCTTGTAGGCCTTTTCCTTCACCCTTTCCTTTTTGGTTTAGCTCTTGGGCCATTCGCTCTACTTCTCTTCGAATAGCTGATTGCTCGGCAGCCATTTTCGCAATTTCTTTACTCATTCCTTGGTTTCCCATTCCTGGTTTGAAGCCTGGCTTTTGACCACCTTTCTGCTGGCCCTGCTCCATTTGCTTCATCATTTCTTCCATCTTCTTCCCCATCGCATCTTGCATCTTCCCCATCTTTCCAGGAGAAGGACTCTTGCCTTTGCCCCCAGGATTCTCACAATTACCTTTGCCAGGCATCTGATTGGCCATGGCCATCTGCATTTGTTTCAATGCTTCGTCGAGCAATAGCGCTAAGTTATTGTAAGATGTCATTACGTACTGTTGTCGACTTGTAGCATTGGCTGTTCGCCTTTCGCCAATGTCTTCAAGGGCTTTGCCAATATTTTGATTGATCGATGAGATCTCCTCGTTTACGAGGGACTCTATTTGCGGTACTCTTTTGCTCAGGGCAAAAAGAGAGTCCTCCACCATCTGGCTATCGTCTTTAATCTTGCGCTGTTTTCTTCCTGCATCTACATACGCAGGATCATCTCGCTCCAGCACTTTGAGGTTCTCCATTACCCTTTCTTGATCGAAGCTCAATTGGATTACATTCTCCAATAAGGCACGAAGATCTTCCATATTTTCTTGGGCTGATTGAGCCTGCGCAGATTCCATGGCACTTTCCATTTTTTTCGCCAATTCATCCATCTCCTCGGAAGCCCCTTCTTGGGATTCGGAAGCCTTACTCTTTTTTCCCTGATCTAGCTTTTCAGAAGAATCCTCCATTTTTTCCTCGATGCTTTTTTCCTCTTCTTCAGTATCGGGAAGCTCTAAAGGCTGTTCGAGTTCTTCGTTGTTTTCTTTTAGCTCTTCTAAGTCTTTTTGAAGCTCTTCAAATTCCTCATTCAGCTTCTCCTGTTCTTCCTTAAGTTTTTCGCTATCCTCGTCCTTTTCTTTGGATTTTTCACTCAATTCTTTTTGCTTTTCAGCTAACTCCTTGAGTTTTTCCATGGAACGTTCAAACTCTTGTTCGACTTCGAGTTGCTTGAAAATCTCCAGATTTCTATCGAGCTCTTTCTCCAATTCTTCCGCACTCATCTCCATATTTTCAAGCTGCTCCATCAGTTTTTCTTGATCGAGTTCTTGCATCATCTCCTCCATTTTGCGGTACATCTCCTTCATCTCATCGCTCATGAGTTCGTCAAACATTTTCTCCAGCTGGCGCTGTTTCTCTAGAATTTTTTCATTTGATTCCAGGTAGTTTTCCTGCTTCTTTTGCATTTGCTTGCGCTCATTGCGCATAGATTCAATGTTGTTTTCGAGCTTTTTCTGCTTTTCCAGCAAATCTTCTATACGCTTCTTGTCTTGCCAATCGAGTTCTTTGTCCTTGAGCAATTCTTTGTTCAACTCCTCCAATTCTTCCTGAAGTTCAGAAGCCATTTCGATATTTTTTTCCAGCTGATCCTTGATGTTTTCGGAACTTTTCTTTCGGGCATCATCAAGCTCACTTTCTGTAGGTGCCTGGTAAGTCTTTTTGGCCGTTCGGCTTGATTTGCTGCCGTTCACACCGTCATTGTCCCAAACTTCGAAATAGTACTCAACGGACTCTCCTGCAGCCGTAATGGACTCGCTAAAGTCCTTGTAATAAAAGAATTCTTGTGTTTCTGATGCATTGATTTGCATTGCTTCTTGGTAGCTGTTGTGTTCTCCTTCAGTTGAAATCACATCGCAATGGAATAACAATCTCTTGAGACCATGATCATCTGAAACAGATCCTCCAAAGAAGATTCTTCGCTCATCCGTAGAGTCGGCCGTTTCATCAACATTGATTTTAGGGAAGGCATCTTTTACTACATCCAAGCGATAAGTTACCGTATCTCCTGATCCTGCTTTCTCGTTGAATGCACTTAGAGCATAAGGAGCTGAATTAAACATCCTCTGAGTGAAGACAAAAATACCTTCATCACTCACTTGGGGAATCATGGCAGAATCAGCAATTGAGAAGTAAAGTTTTTCCGTGTTTTCTGTATTGAACTTCCATGCCACTTGGCTTCCTTCAGGTATCTGAATGTTGCCACGGTTAGTGAAAGTCTCGTCGTCTTTTTTGAGATAATCGGGATAGTTAACCTCTATCTTCATCTGACGAACCACGGGAGGCGGAAGCACAGAGATCAAATAGTCCGCAGAATAAAAGCCATCGGCAAAAAACCGAAAGGGCACATCGTTGCGCACATTTCTAAATGTGTAAGTAAAACGGCCGCTCCCTTCATGATTCAAGCGGAAGGCTTTTCCACCCAACTCGATTTTTACAGTCTGAGGAATATAGTCCCCGTCCACGTTGGCTTCCAGCGTGAAATCCTTATTTCCAGGTACGGAAAGCGACTCGTTCACCACGTTAAACTCAAAGGGCGCCTTTGGAGTATAGTCTTGATTGTAAGCAACTATTCTTTGGGTTCCTTCTGTTAATATTGCTGGTGCTATTGCCAAGAGAATGATGGCCAATCCAACAGGTGGAAGGACATATTTCAGATATCTTTTATTGTCTGAAAAGTTAATGGCTGATTGAAAAGAAACAGGCTTTAACTCGGTGGTCTTTTGTTCAATACTGGCTATAAGCAATGAATTATCTATCCCTGATTTTTCAGCTTGTTGATGAAGTTGCAGCGTATTGAGCAATTTGTCTTTGACTTCTGGAAAGTGCTTGCCGATAATCGATGAAGCCTGCTCGTGTGAAATAATCGAACCTAGGCGATAGCGCTTTAATCCTGGAATAATCAGGTTGCGAATGAGTAAAATCAGAAACCCAGATAGAAGTGTAAAGAAAAGTACTGCACGGACAGTTCCCGAAAAACGACCGAAATACTCGAGTGCAGAGGCAATAAGAAGGGCACTGATGCCAATTCCCAAAAAGTACAGTCCCCCGCGGATCATCTCATTCAGGTAATACCTGCGGATGAATGCGTCCAACTTCTCTATCAAACTCTTGTATGAATCTGCCATGTTACTGTAAACGCTTTGGGCTACTCAAAGTAATATGGGAACAAGTTAAGGATTGTTAAGCAGAAGCACATACCACAAAACGGCTCAGGTTGAGCTTTCGTTTGCCCGCTGAGACGGAGAGCCACCCCTTCTTGCTAACTAGAAGTTTTGAGGCTTCTACCAACTGAAGCATATCGTCGATTTCAATTTTGGGAGAATAGGTGTTCAAAATCAAAACACCTTTTCGTTCAAGCAGTGCTGCAGCGGTTTTCACTAAATCAGGCAATAGATCTTCCAGCTTCCAATGTTCGCCTTTCTTTCCTCTTCCATAAATAGGAGGATCCATTATGATGAAGTGGTATTTGTTTCCGCGTTTGACCTCTTTTTTGGCGAAAGCCAGCGCATCTTCCACCACCCAGTGAATGCCATTGATCCGGCTTTTACTTGCGTTATCAGCCGCTTTATTAACGATCGATTTGGATGAATCTACGTGAAACACATCGCCACCAGCAGCAGCAGCGCTGAGACTTGCTGCACCTGTATAGCCGAATAGATTAAGAACACGATCGCCTTTTTTGACTTTCTCCATCAGGTATTTCCAATGCTCTGCCTGTTCGGGAAATAGGCCGATGTGTTTGAAAGGGCTCAGTCCCAAAACGGTCTTCCAGGACTTATTCCCATTTTCAAATGAGAACTCCCAAGAATCTGGTACTACGCCGATTTGTATCCATTTGCCTTTCGACTTCGTGGTCTCGACAAATTTGGCGGAAGCCAATTCCTGCCACCGAACCATCCGGAGACTCGACGAACCTACCGCTTGAACCTCAGGTCTATCTAATATGACAGTCCCGAAGCGTTCCAGCTTGCGGCCGTTTCCAAAGTCGATTAATTCATAGTCTGTATTCATCAAGTCGACAAAGGTAGTTTCAAATTCAATCCAGTCAATTGGCCTATCTTTGCGGCCAAATTAAGAAACTACGCATGAAAGTTCGCGTTCGATTTGCGCCCAGCCCCACCGGTCCATTACATATGGGAGGTGTTCGCACGGCCTTATACAATTACCTTTTCGCCAAGAAAAATGGCGGAGATTTTATTCTTCGAATCGAAGATACAGACCAAAACCGATTTGTTGAAGGTGCTGAAGATTACATCAAAGAAGCTCTTGCTTGGTGCGGGATGACTCCCGATGAAGGCCTGGGATACGGTGGTGATTACGGCCCATATCGGCAGAGCGATCGAAAGGAAATGTACCGAGAATACGCAGATCGACTTATAGAATCTGGCAATGCTTATTACGCATTCGACACGCCAGATGATTTGAATGAGATGCGTGAAAGGCTTAAGAAAGCGAAGGTTGCTTCTCCACAATACAATGCCATCACGCGGGAATCTATGCGTAACTCACTCACAATGAATGAGGAAGATGTGGCTAAGCTTTTGGAGGAAGGACACCCATATGTAATTCGCTTCAAAATGCCTCGAAAAGAGGATGTACGTGTGAATGACCTGATTCGCGGATGGGTAGTAGTCAATACGACTCAACTAGATGACAAAGTGCTTTTCAAGAGCGATGGAATGCCTACATACCATCTTGCCAATATAGTGGATGACCACAAGATGAAAATCACACATGTGATTCGAGGGGAGGAATGGCTTCCATCAGCGCCACTTCACGTTTTGCTTTACGATGCTTTTGGATGGGAGACGCCACAATTTGCGCACTTACCCTTGCTTTTGCGTCCCGACGGAAATGGAAAACTAAGCAAGCGAGACGGAGATCGACTCGGTTTCCCAGTATTCCCATTGGCATGGAAAGACCCGAAAACGGGAGAGCAGTCAAGCGGATACAAGCAAAACGGATATTTTGCGGAGTCATTCATCAATATGTTGGCCATGCTGGGATGGAACCCAGGTACTCCGCAGGAGATTTTCTCTATGGATGAACTCATCGAAGCTTTTAGCTTGGAGAGAGTAGGAAAGGCGGGAGCCAAATTTGATCCGAATAAAACCAAGTGGTTCAATCAACAGTACTTGCGTGCTAAGAGTGATAGTGAACTCGGTGAACTCATAGCTCCTTTGGTAAAAGAAAAGGGTTATAATGTGAGCCCAGAATACTTAACGGAAGTGAGTCGATTGATGAAGGAAAGAGCTTCATTTTTACCTGAGATCGTCGAAAGCGGAGCTTACCTTTTTGAGATGCCTCAAGAATATGACGAAAAGACTGTCCGTAAAAAGTGGAAGGAGGATACTCCTGAAGTGATGGAGAATCTGATGGGCGATTTCGAAGGTTTGGCAGATTGGAATGCAGCCAATTGCGAAGCTGCATTTAAGGACTATTTGGAAAAAACAGAATTGGGAATGGGTCGTGTTTTACCAAACTTACGTTTGTTGATCACGGGTCAGGGAATGGGCCCATCGATGTTTGACATTATGGCTTTATTGGGAAAAGAAGAGTGTTTAAACCGAATGAAAAAAGGAATAAGTGAGTTGGGATCTGCAGCGAATTGAAGTTCGTGAAATAAAGGTTTACGGTTACCACGGCTGCTTGGCCGAGGAGGAAAGAATAGGAGGGAACTACATCGTCGACCTCTTTGTAGATGCGGATGTATCAACTTCTTTTGAAACCGATCATTTAGTAGATACGGTAGATTATGTTCTATTGAATAGAATTGTGAAAGAAGAGATGGCAGTGCGCTCAAAGTTGATCGAGCAAGTGGCGCACCGGATTCACACCAGAATAAAGAAATCAGATTCCCGAATAAAAAAAGCGGGAGTTTGCGTGCGCAAAATTTCTCCACCCATCAACGGAGATGTGGCAGAAGTCACCTTCCGATTAGAAGGATAAGGAAAAGAGCAACCTCTTGTTGGTTATTGGCGTATGAAATGCATACTTTTGGCTGCCCATTGAAAAAATGGTCGCGTGGCCGAGCGGTTAGGCAGAGGTCTGCAAAACCTCGTACGGCGGTTCGAATCCGTTCGCGACCTCAGAGACCCTGTTGAGAAATCAACAGGGTTTTTCATTTTAGATGAGTTTCTCAATTAAGATAATTTAAGCTAACGGATGAGAATTGGTTCGAACCGACGACCGCAGGAAGGAGCTCACGACTTCCGCTGAAAGCAAAATATTATTGGAGTAATCCGTTCGCGACCTCAGAGACCCTGTTGAGAAATCAACAGGGTTTTTCATTTTAGATGAGTTTCTCAATTAAGATAATTTAAGCTAACGGATGAGAACCGGTTCGAACTGACGACCGCAGGAAGGAGCTCACGACTTCCTCTGAAAACAATAAAATTAGGAGTAATCCGTTCGCGACCTCAAGAACCCCACAGCAACTGCTGCGGGGGTTTTTCCTTTTAAATTCTCCATCAAGGAAAATCAGAGCAAACAGATGAGAGTCGCTCGAACCAATTGAGTCATTTACTGCTTAGAAATTAGCCCCGTCAAAAATACCCGAAGCAATCATGGCTGCGCCAAAGAGGGCAAAGAAAATAGCAGAGACAGCAAACCCAATAAGGATCCAAATCAATCGGGCTTTTGCCCAATTTTTCTTGCTCAATGCAGTCTCAGAATCAAAAGCCCAAATGAGAAGCATGATTATATTGACCAATGGAATGTAAGTAATGAGAAGGGTTATCACCCAATCGGTAACTGACTGAGTTTCTTGTAATTTTTCTGGTTGATCGATCATTTTATTTGGTTTTACGCTCCAAAATAAACAAGAGTCTTTGAATCGTTAAGACAATTGTGATAATCGGTATTTCTGCGCAATGCGCTGAAGATTATAGAGCATAAAAAAACCCCGACTACTGTCGAGGTTTTTTTATGGTGACCCGGGAGGGGTTCGAACCCCCAACCATCAGAGCCGAAATCTGATATTCTATCCAGTTGAACTACCGGGCCGTGGTGCAAATTTAATGGCTTTGGTGAACTTCAAGCATCTTCTATGCAACAAATAACAGATGGCAGGCCTTTTCTGTGTATGATTTTGATAATTTTCACGTTTAGTTGACCCAACCAGTTTTTTGATGAATTTTAGATGGATGTTTTACCGATTAGGATTATCCCTTTTGGTTTCAATTATTTCTCTCACTTCTGCGGCCCAACTGGGCACTTGGAGAGATCACTTGAACTACAACAATGCCCTCCACCTTGACCTTTTGGGTGACGAAGTATTTGTGGCTTCTGACAATGGGCTTTTTGTGTTCAACAAAGTAAATAATGATATTTCTCGGCTCAGTAAAGTCAATGGCTTATCAGACATTGGTATCACGGCTATAAAAGCCAATAAAGAGAGGGGCTTGGTAATAGTCGGTTATGAAAATGGCAATTTGGACATCATTCAAAACAAGTCTATCACAAATTTCCCAGCAATAAAGAATAGCTCTGTAATAGGCGACAAGTCAATCCGGCACATCTACTTTTTCGGCACTCAAGCTTACATTTCTACAGGGGTGGGAATCATTTCCTTTAACTTGGATCGCCTTGAGGTTAGCGATACTTACCAGCTGCTCGCAACAGGATCGCCCTCTATAAATGAGGTGACCGTGCTCAACGACACTATGTTTTCGGCTACGGATGACGGCCTTTTCAGGGCTTCTTTAAATTCTGATCTTACCGTATTTGCCAATTGGACACAAGACCTTTTAACACCGTCTCCATTTGGGCCCATAAAGAATGTTTCTGCCGTTGCTGGCTTATTGTACATCAACATTCGAGAAGGGGATGAACCAGGTACTTACTTGAGACAATCAGAGGATTGGATTATTAACAATACAAGCTCAGATATCATCGAGCTTACTGAGTCTCCGTCGGGATTAACTTTAAACGCAAGTTATTTTATAGATGTAAAGAATCTCGATGGCTCTTTGTCATTTCGAATAAGCGATTACGGGGACGATACACCAATGAGGACATCCCAAGCCATTTTTGACGCCTCTGGGAATCTTTGGATCGCTGATAAAGAGTCGGGGTTGATAAAATACAATGAGGAAGAGGGGTTTGAATTTATTGAAGTCTCCGGGCCTGGAACGAACAATGCGTTTAAGCTCGAAATAAATGACGGGCGGCTATGGGTGGCAAGCGGGTTTCCTCAACATCCCGGAAACTGGAATAATTCCTTTTTACAAACGGGGTTTTACAAATTTTACAATGGGGAATGGGAGAATTATATGCCGGCGGACTATCCAGTATTTTCAGAACAAACAATTAGCGACGTCACAGTAGCTTACCCTGACCCTGATAATCCCGATTTGGCATATGTCGGAAGTTGGATCGGGGGAATGCTTACCGCCCAAGACGGTCAAATTCTCACGGTGTATGACGAAAACAACAGCAGCCTGGAAATACGTGAGGAATTTGTGCGTCCTGAGGGAGAAGGGTTTGTTGGTGTAGCAGATATCGTAAAAGACGATGACAACAATCTCTGGATGACAAATGGATATGCCGATGAGCCGCTTGCCGTTTTGAGGCCAGATGGATCGTGGGAATCGTTCAGCCTCGAAGGAAATTTCGACGCTGGAGACATTCTTACACGGATGATCGTTAGCCAGGAAGGCGATTTGTGGATGCTCGACAACAGGGGTGGAGTCGTGGCATTTTCCCCTACTCGAGAAGAAGGATCGCACAATCCCCAACTTTTTAAGTCAGGAAATGGAAACGGAGGACTCCCAGTCGATGAGGTATTTAGCATTGCTGAAGATCTAGATGGTGAAATTTGGGTTGGTACGTCAGACGGAGTAGCGGTCTTTTATTCGCCCTTTGATGCTTTTTCTAACGATCCCAGTGACGCCCGTCAAATTCTGGTCGAGCAGGACGGTATTTTTCAGTTTTTACTCGAAGCTCAGAGTATCAGTGCCATTGCAATAGACGGTGCAAATCGGAAGTGGATTGGAACATTTGGCTCGGGAGTATTTCTGCTTTCGGAGGACGGCACAGAACAAATTCTTCGATTTACGGCCGATCAAAGCCCGCTTTTTTCTGATGTGATCAACGACATTGTTGTAGATAATGAGACGGGAGAGGTTTTCATAGCCACGGTAGAAGGAATTCTCTCCTATCAAGGTGATGCCACTGGTGGCGAGGCATCCAATGAATGCTTAACCGTATACCCCAACCCTGTGCGCGAAACCTATTCAGGGCCCGTTACCATTGAGGGGATTATGCGAAATAGCGACATTAGGATAACCGACATGAGAGGAAATCTAGTGGCATCTCTGGTATCGAACGGAGGCAGAGCAATTTGGAATGGGAAGAATCTGAATGGCGAGCGCGTTGCGACTGGCGTCTATTTTGCTTTGGTCTCCAGTGAAAGTGCCGACTCTCAATGCGTGAGTAAAATACTAATGATCAAATAAGGGTGGAGACAACTACCGCGGCTCTGATTCTTAGAAAAGTCCCTTATTCAGGATCATCCATGATTGCCTCAGGATACACACGCCAGTTCGGTATTATGTCTTTTATGGTGAGAGGGCTCGGAAAAAAACGGGGCAATAAACTGGCTGCCTTGGAACCACTATCAATGGTCGATATTTCATTTCACTTTAGAGAGAAATACGACGTCCAAACAGCGAAGGAAATTACTGTTAAATCTAATTCAGGCAGGCTATTTTTTGATCCGATAAAGGGAAGTATACAGCTCTTTTTATCCGAAATGCTCTACAAATCTCTTCGTGAGGAGGCGCCCGACGAAGACCTTTTTGACTACATCACTTCGTCATTACAGTATTTTGATTCAGGAACCGACCACATCTATTTTCACCTCATCTTCCTGACTAGGCTCACTAAGTTTTTTGGGTTTTTCCCAAAAGGGGACTTTGATGAAAGTGCGTGCTATTTTGACCTGCAAAACGGAATTTTTACTTCGAATAGAAACAGTTCCCTGCATACGCTGGATCGCGATGAGAGCTTTGAATTTTCAACCTTGACGCGAGCAGATTACAGCTCCTCATTAAGAATTCATCCCGATATGAGAAGAAGGCTTCTTACGTCTATTGTAGAATATTATAGACTTCACTTGGAAGGGTTTGGAGAGGTGAAGTCATTACCCATATTAATCGAAGTATTTTCTGCCTAGGAGAATTTAGGGAGTAGTGGGGTCTGATAATTTCATGCTGGATATTACAGCATCCAATTCCCGCACGTATTCTCGCTTATCAAACTTTGGAGCAAAAACAAAACCCGATACGACGATCATTTCATTCCCATTTTTAGAAGTTGTTGCTATCCTGCGAAATGGTCCCCCCATAAAATAGTTCTCAGTCCTCCAGAGTCCTTGTGTATAAACAGCATATTGGTTGCCAATAGATATTTCTCTGGATTCAGGAGGGTATCTGTATTCCGTACTCATGTAGGTTCCATCCTGTGGTCCTGGAACGTATTTTTTAAGAATAGAATCGCGCATGGCCATTAGTGTGTCGTGCGCAAAATTCGTCTCGCCAGTGTAAGGATATCGATAGACCATAAAGCCCTGTGTGATTTCATGGCCAGTATTTCCTAAATACTTTACACGCTCGCGCTTGATCCACATGAAAT
>Ga0222668_1000989_pt1 | contig 14918 bp, 11 predicted proteins | sample AntAcemetagen728_FD_179823 | JGI IMG/M metagenome (GOLD analysis project Ga0222668, IMG submission 179823) | Saline water microbial communities from Ace Lake, Antarctica - #728 | ecosystem: Environmental > Aquatic > Non-marine Saline and Alkaline > Saline | place: Antarctica: Ace Lake... | reverse complement strand
AGCCGACCCCGAGTACCTCGCCACGCTGCGTCGTATCCGTGAAAACGTGATCGAGTTCCAGTCAGCTCTCTTGCCAGACGACGTCAAAGTCATCCGCGAAGCAGGGGAGTCGCGTGTGGAATTGAGACAACGCTATCTCCCGCTGAAACGCGTCGGCGTCTGCATTCCCGGCGGTGCGGCCGCGTATCCGTCGACGCTCCTGATGACCGCGATTCCCGCACAGACTGCGGGCGTCAAAGAAATCGTCGTCGTTGTGCCTCCCACCGATTTTGGTGGCTACAACACCGACATTCTCGCCGCCTGTTATGAGTTAGGCATCACCGAAATCTATCGCGTCGGCGGCGCACAGGCCGTCGCAGCACTCGCCTACGGTGTCGAAGGCATCGAACGCGTCGACAAAATTGTCGGCCCGGGAAACCTGTTCGTCGCACTCGCCAAACGACACGTCTTCGGCGAAGTCGACATCGACAGCATCGCCGGTCCCAGTGAAGTCATTGTGCTCGCCGACGAAACCGCGAATCCTGAATTCATCGCCAGCGACCTGATCTCGCAAGCCGAACACAGTCCCGGTTCCGGCGTCCTCATCACCTGGCACGCGCCGCTGATCGAAGCCGTCCGCACCGCGCTCGTCAATCAGCTCAACGAACTCCCGCGCGGCGATCTCGCCCGCCAAAGTCTGCTCGACTACGGCGCGTTGATCCTCGCTCGTGACGAAGACGAAGCCGCCCGTTATACCGATTTGTTGGCGCCCGAGCATTTACACATCTCGACTGCCAACCCCGAACAGCAACTGGACAAAATCCAGAACGCCGGCGCGATCTTTATGGGACACTTCACCCCCGTCGCCACCGGAGATTATTTCGCTGGCCCCTCGCACGTGCTGCCCACCGGAGGCACCGCCCGCTTCGCCAACGGCCTGTGTTCGATCGACTTCCTCAAACGCTCCTCGGTCATCTCTTACAATGTGCAAGGCCTGGCTCAAGACGCGCGAGGCATCTGCCTGCTCGCTGAAAAAGAAGGCCTCACCGCCCACGCCGCAAGTGTGACCATTCGCATCCCGTAAGGCTGATTGACGACACCGTTCACACCTGCTGTTCTGCGTCTCGTAAGCGTCTGCGCTGCGAGACAGTTTCGACTTGACACCTTCCCGCCGATCCATACAAAGCATATTCCGCGTCGCGTGCGAGAGGAAAATTTTACCCACGGGAACCGCACGAACTTGTTCCGAAAGTTCACCTGAAACACCGTCGTTTTTTCATAGTTTTCACTGGAACCCGCGGCACTGGTTCCGGATGTCTCGTCAATGATCAACAGACTTCGGAACATCTTCAATTCAGATCGACAGCAGATGGCGCCATGATCACTGCACATCAATGCCACTTCGGCTGTCGCTTTCCCATTGCCTTCCTCACGCCGTTGGACATGATACATCAAGTTCACAGGCCCTCTTATTAACCAGCAGATAATGAAAGGCATCACATCCATGACCGCCCCCACTCCCAAACCCCGTATGAGACTTACGGAAGAACAAAAAACGCAAGCCTTGCGGTTGGTCAAAAAAATGCTCGCCATGGGAAATTACCCTTCACAAATCAAAACCGCAATTGCTGCAAAATACCATCTCAGTCGGCGTTCAGTCGAACGTTACATGACCCGCGCCCGCCGTGAAATGGAGGAGTTCATGGATGAAGACACCCGCCAGCACCGCGCCGATTCCTACTATTTTTATCTTGGCATCATCGAAAACGTGGAATCCACTCAGTCCGAACGCTTCCGCGCGCGAGTACGGCTCGACAAACTACTGGGCATCGAAATCCCCAGCAGTTTCCATCAGAAGAACGAATTCAAACTGAAGCCGCAAGAAATCCAAAACATGTCAGATGAAGAATTTGAAGACGCCTACAAGAAAGCGATGAAATAATCGACCTGACACAACCAGAGGGAATCATAAACAATAGAGACGAGCAAGCCTAACTGAAAATCCGGAAGTGAAAAATGAGCAGATGAATATTGCAAGAAAAAGGGGTACGCCCGAATGAATTCAGGCCGAGCACAGCGAGCAGGAAACCCCAGTGCAATCAGACAGATTAGTAGGCGCACACATAGGGCAAAGAGAGCAAAGTCTGCACCCCATCCACAACAAACAGTCGATCAAACAGAATAATTGGGTGGCACTGTTGGCTTGCCAACAGTGATCGAAAAACGCCCCCATCCAAGAGAAAAGCAGGGTAACCACTTAGGTGATACGACTCTGGTTTGTCTGCCAACACAGTCAGTTTCCCGTTGTCTTCGACAACCCCGAATTACATTCGGGGCTACCCTTTTCGTGTGTCTGTGTGTGTGCTTGCATGTTTTTCGTGATTCTACTGATTCCCGCTGCGTGGACAGGGCACATTAAAACCGTCTGCATACGATAATCATCCTCACAAAAAATGGGTAGGCCCCAGTGCAATCAGACAGATTAGTAGGCGCACACATAGGGCAAAGAGAGCAAAGTCTGCACCCCATCCACAACAAACAGTCTATGAAACAGAATAATTGAGTGGCACTGTTGGCTTGCCAACAGTGATCGAAAAGCAAACCTATTCTTCAGATTTTTCCGTCTTAACGATGCCACTAAACATCAGTTTTCGACGACCATCAGCAGATTCGGCAATGACATATTCTCCAGGTTTTACCTTTGCCTGAGCTATCACGGACTTATCGACTCCCCATTTCATTTTGTATCCCGCTGCTTGAATCTGATCGATGGCATCGAATGCTTTTTGTTGAGCATCAGAGCTGGCCTTCGATGCCTGTGCTTTCAAATCATCCCAGCCTGTCGGGGCCGTTTTATTATAGGCGACATAAAACCCGTAAAGATTCCCCACAACCTGCAAGGCTGCCTCTTCCGAATCAGCAGGATCAGTCAGCATGGTTACCGGAGTAGAAGGAGTTGTTTTTCTGCACCCGGTAAAGAACACAAAACTGGCGAGTAATAGGACGACTGCTGTAAACCGTATCATTTGATATTTCTTTTATATTGAAAACGGACCTTGTTCCAGTTTCGATAAACCAGGACAAAGGCACGTCACCACCCAAAAAACAAGCGTGATCTTCGCCTGCAACAAGCAATCATCCCAATATACAAAAGCAAACTCCCGCATGCAAATATGTGCGGCACAACACAGGATATGAAATAACGCAGGGGATAAGCCCGAATGTAATTCGGGCCGAGCGCAGCGAGCAGGAAACCCCAGTTCAAGCGCGCAGCTCAGCAGGCACACACATAGGGCAGGGCAAAGAGAGCAAAGTCTTCACCACATCCACAACAAACAGTCGATCAAACAGAATAATTGGGTGGCACTGTTGGCTTGCCAACAGTGATCAAAAAACGCCGCCGCCCCAAGAGAAAAGCAGGGGACACGTAAGTTCTTCCGAGACACCAGCACTGGAATCAGAAACTCAAACACAGTACAATAGAACACTGGAACAAATGGCGTCATTTCGTCCCCAGCAAACGCGTAATATAGTTCTTCGTCCAGTTCTTTCAGAAGGAAACCCTGATGTCAACAACCACTTTGACGATTCGTGATGAAACGATGGCCGGGAAAATTACTGGGGAGCTGACATTAGAATTCCTGACAGAAACCATCACAGTCCGCGAGTTGATCCGCAGCCGGGTTTATCAGGAAGTGAAAGACTTTAACGCAAAGCAGACCGAACATTTCCGGGGACTGATCCAACCCACCGACACCGAAGAAACGCTTAATGGCTTCAAACTGAAAAAAAGTCGCGAGATCGACTGGAACAAACAGTACGAAAAAGCACTCGCGGCCTTCGAACAGAACCAGGTGCTGATCCTCGTCAAAGAGCGGCAGGCAGAATCGCTGGACGAAGAAATTACGATCACTTCGCAATCAGAAATAACGTTTCTGAAGCTGACACTGCTGGTGGGTGGCTGAAGACAACCGCTACTAGCTGCAAATTCACTGCCGTGCCGACAGATCCGTATTTCATCAAAACATAAGCCAGTCCCTCACCTATGAAATATTCACCCACTGCAGATGAACTCTACCGACGCTTAGTGAAAGATGTAAACTGGCAAGTTCGCAATTTCGCGGAGATTGCCCGTTTCCCCGTCGTAAAAATAATCTTGGCCGAAAAGCCAACCGTGCAGAGGGACTTTATCTTTCTGGCCTTTGGGCTGTCCTTTCACGATCCTGAATCGCAAGAGTGGCCGCAATGTCTGCAGGAGTTGTATGAGAACTTGCCAGAGGCGCCTCTTCCCATTTCCCTGTCAGCAGCGTTCATGGCAGCCCGACTGCTGCGTAAAAGTCTTCCGTTCAGCATGCAAGAATACGCCTGGCTGGCAGATCGTTGTGCCACAACCAAGTATCTTTATGAATGGAAAATCCCTCAAATTCCTGCCTTGGTTAATCACCTCAACAAAGATCTGGACAAGTCAGGAGAACAACCGGACGAACAACTGCAGAACTCGCTCACAAATCTGACCGAGGCGCTGCTCACATTGAATACCGGTGAGAATCTGAAATTCCTTAACGTACTCCAGGGGCTCATTGCAGACCAGGTCGAGTTTCCTCTGCAACCGGGAGAAGCCTGGTCAGACAAAGCACTGGCAGACAGCCAGAAGATGCGCGATCCGCAACGAGCTGCATGGACGAAATTGCTGTTGCATTGCCAGACCGCGTCCGCCGGCAAGCCTTCCAGGAAATGGTTAAAGACCGCCGAACCACTCATCGCCGAGGTGGGACAAGAGCAATTCATCGAGTCGCTTCTGGAGTGGTTTCCCCTGGTTGACAAACAAAGTACGGAATCTTCGAGAAAATGGAACGGGTTATTAGATTTGCATCAAGATACGCTCAAGGGTTTGCTCTGGTGCTCTAGCCTGGTCGAAGAGCCAAAACTGGCACGGGCGATCGCTGACTTAGCAATCTCAACCTATAAAAAAGTGCCCGGCGTTGGGCCCCGCGCGATCAAAGTGGGCAATGCCTGCGTCTGGTCGCTGGGACAGATTCCCAGTGATACGGCCCTCAGCCAACTGGCATTTTTGAAAGTGAAGATCAAATTTGGAACCGCGCAAATTGGCATCGAGAAAGCCCTGAATGCGACCGCCGAACGCATGCATGTGCCCCGCGATGAGATTGAAGAAATGGGGGTTCCCGCCTACGGGTTAACCGCGGTCGGGCAGTTGGAAGAAACGCTGGGGGAATTCACGGCACGGCTCAATATCACGGGAACCACTACAACGCAACTGGTGTGGCTGAAACCGGATGGCAAGATTCAGAAGTCGGTCCCGGCTGCCGTCAAAAATGAGTTTCCGGAAGAACTCAAAGAACTCAAGACCACCGCCAAAGACATTCAGAAAATGTTGCCTGCACAGCGAGAACGCATCGATAACCTGTTCCTGGAACAGAAAGAATGGTCGTTCGAAACGTGGAAAGAACGCTATCTCGACCATTCCCTGGTGGGAACTCTGGCTCGCCGAATCATCTGGCGTTTCAAAACCGGCGAAGAAGTCGTCTCCGGGATCTGGCTGGATGACAAAATCGTTGACCATGAAAGCAGGCCCCTCAGTAATCTGAATACATCCACCACGGTTGAACTCTGGCATCCGATTGAAAAGCCGACGGAAGAAGTCACCGGCTGGCGTGAATGGCTGGAGCAACACGAAGTTCAGCAACCCTTCAAACAGGCTCACCGTGAAGTGTATCTGCTGACAGACGCAGAACGAACTACGAACGTGTATTCCAATCGTTACGCGGCTCATATTATCAAGCAGCATCAGTTCAATGCACTTTGTGGAGCTCGAGGTTGGAAAAACCAGTTGCGGCTGATGGTCGATGGCGAGTACCCTCCCGCAATGAAACAACTGCCGAAATGGAATTTAAGAGTCGAATTCTGGGTGGAAGGTGTGGGAGACAATTACGAAACCGACACGAACGAAACCGGCACGTATCTCTATCTCGCCAGCGATCAGGTCCGCTTTTATCCGCTCACTGCAGCAGAACGCACTGCACATGCCAGCGGAGGCGGTTACACCACCTGGGGAGAGGAGGGCAGCGACACCCCAATTGAGCTGGAAGAGATCCCCCCGCTGGTGTTCAGCGAGTTGCTGCGCGATGTCGACCTGTTTGTCGGCGTGGCTTCTGTTGCCAACGATCCCACCTGGTCCGATGGCGGCCCGGAAGGTCGTTACGCCACTTACTGGCAAAGTTTCTCGTTCGGCGATTTATCTGAGACCGCCCAGACCCGCAAGGAAATCCTGGAACGTCTGGTTCCCCGGCTCAAAATCGCCAAACAGTGTTCGTTTGAGGAGAAATTTCTGGTGGTTCAGGGAGAACTGCGAACCTACAAAATTCACCTGGGCAGCAGCAATATTCTCATGTCTCCCAACGACGAATATCTCTGCATCGTCCGCAATCAAGCCAATGCCGACAAAACGTCTGCGAACCTGTTTCTCCCCTTTGAAGGAGACAACATGCTCTCGATTATCCTCAGCAAAGCCTTCCTGTTGGCAGACGACAAAAAAATCAAAGACCCCACCATCGTCAGCCAGATCAACCGCAGACTGTAAGCAAGCCTCAACCAATCGAACCGGGACGCCCGCTGAGACAAACACGAACAGGTCACCAGAAATATTTCCTCAAAATATTTTAAAATTGTGAACTCTGATATATTAAATTTTGCAAAGATTGGTAACTTACTCGTCGATATGAATATCTTAGTTCATACCTGTTTCTTTACCTCCTTTTTTCTGGAGACACTGCGATGGCCAAATCTACAACTAAGATTGGGCAAACTGCCAAAAAGCAAACTGGCAAAAATGTTGAAACAACAAAACCTGCCAAGGGAAAAACCAGCAAGAAGAAATAATCTTCTGACCTGATTCTTAGCAGAATGACAGCCCCCTGTATTTGATGTTTTCGAACTCAGACACAGGGGGAATTTTTTTGCCCCCGTGCTGATAACTGTGTGACACTTTCGACTTGCTGAGAATGATCAGAAAAACGCCCCAACCCCAACGAAACAGGACTCAGACACCGCAACCCCAACGAAACAGGACTCAGACACCGCAACCACCACGATACCAGGAGCCACTTACGCCACCTGCCTCTGGTAATAATGTCGCCACCAGAGGGAACTGATGCCTGCCCCCACGCAGTACCAGAGAATATCCAGGGGATCGCCGGTGACCCAGCGCGACCAGTAGGGGAGCTGCGGAAAAATCAACTCAAATTGAATCGACCAGACGAGCAGCGGCAGCAGGATCTCATACCATACGGGAGGCCCGTCATGCGGCCGGGCGCGGCAGAGGCGTGCGATGTACAAGACGATCGGCACAAACAGGGGAATGCAGAGCAGGTCGTTGAAGTGATTGTGAAAGAACCCTCCCGTCACCAGCGGCTTCATCAGCAGCCGGTTTCCCACATACAGCCCCAGAGCTGTCAGGAAAAGCGGATCGCGCAGATACAGAAACCGCATGCGTCAATGCCCGTTGGGAATGTGAACAGGCAGCAGCAACACCCCCACCGCAGAGGAAATCACAATCACCACGAGGGCAAACCAGAGATAACGGCCCGCCGTCATCTTTGCACCTGATTTACTGGTATCTCTGAGTGAAAGCATCGTAAAAAACACCACCAGGCAACCGGCCATCAGCCCTGCAGCGAGAAAGCCATTCCTGGCGACTTCACTCTCATCGTTTGTCAGGAAAAACTGTGGGAAGGTAGGCCAAGCCAGCTTTTGATTGCGCCTGTCATGATAAAGATCGGCATCAAGGCCGACCCCGCCTGGCTTGCCGTCGCGTCCATAAGAGAACAGTTCAAACGTTTCCCCATCACGCCGATACTGAAATGGATTGCCCCAGCTGTCCAGTAGCGGCTCACCAGGCTGCTGCAACATGGCGTGCGCATCAGGAATATCCCCCAGATTATCCGGTAGTATCCCGTGTGATTCACGATAGTCGACGAGCTGTGCCTGTAATTTCCGTAATCCGAAAAGACGTGTTTCGTACTGATTTCGGCACATATTTTGCTCACCACGCAAGTTGTACCACGCCGCCAAGATCAGAATCAGAAAGACCGCAAAGCCGCAGAGCAGGGCAATCGCCAGACGGCGTATTAGTCGTCGAATCATCCTGATTCCCGTTCCTCACTTGAACAATGATCGATCTACAGCTTACTACAGGCACCCGAATGGCAGTTTTATTCTCGACACACACGTTAAAGTATCATTTAAGACGTTACTGTCAATCTAATTCTCAGATATCGCGTGGCACTGTCTAATTCTCAGATATCGGGTGAAACGATAAAAGAAGGCCAACCCAACTAGGTGGCACTATTGGCTTGCCAACAGTGATCCTAAAACGCCCCCATCCAAGAAAAAAGCAGGGTGACCACTTAGGTAATACGACTCTGGCTAGTCTGTCAACACACTCAGGTTCCCATTGTCTTCGACAACCCCGAATGTAATTCGGGGCTACCCTGTTTAATTGTTTTCGTGTGCTTTCGTGTTTTTCGTGGTAGTAATACTTTGATTAGATCACCATCTTGGGTGGCACTGTTGGCTTGCCAACAGTGATCGTAAAAACGCCCCCATCCAAGATAAAAGCAGGGTGACCACTTAGGTGATACGACTCTGGCTAGTCTGTCAACACACTCAGTTTCCTGTTGCCTTCGACAACCTCGAATTGCATTCGGGCCGAGCGCAGCGAGCAGGAAACCCCAGTTTAAGCGAGCAGCTCAGCAGGCACACAGGCAGGGCAAAGAGAGCAAAGTCTTCCCCCATTCACAACAAACAGTCGATCAAGCAGAATAATTGGGTGGCACTGTTGGCTTGCCAACAGTGATCGAAAAACGCCCCCATCCAACAGAAAAGCAGGGTGACCACTTAGGTAATACGACTCTGGCTAGTCGGTCAACACACTCAGGTTCCCATTGTCTTCGACAACCTCAAATTACATTCGGGGCTACCCTTTGCTTCTGATTGCGAGTGTTTTGTGATTCTACTGATTCCCGCTGCGTGGACAGTGCACTTTAAAACCGTCTGCATACGATGAGCATCCTCACAAAAATGGGTAGGCCCGAATGTAATTCGGGCCGAGCGCAGCGAGCAGGAAACCCCGGTTCAAGCGGACGGATTCGCAGGCACTCACGCAGGGCATAGAGAACGAAGTCTTCACGCCGTTCGCAACAGCACCGTCGGGCAAGCCGAGCGGTGGCACGCAGAAGTCGATACTGCATTCTTGGTTTATGATTCTCAGCCGTTATTGCGGGTTGGTACAGAGGCTAGGTTTTACAATAACTTGTTTCGTTATGTTGTTATGGAATTGTTCGCGAACTCTGTCAGTTTCCTGTTGTCTGCGACAACCCCGAATTGCATTCGGGGCTACCCTGTTTAATTATTTTCGTGTGCTTTCGTGTTTTTCGTGGTAGTAATACTTTGATTAGATCACCATCTTGGGTGGCACTGTTGGCTTGCCAACAGTGATCGAAAAACGCCCCCATCCAAGATAAAAGCAGGGTGACCACTTAGGTGATACGACTCTGGCTAGTCTGTCAACACACTCAGTTTCCTGTTGCCTTCGACAACCTCGAATTGCATTCGGGCCGAGCGCAGCGAGCAGGAAACCCCAGTTTAAGCGAGCAGCTCAGCAGGCACACAGGCAGGGCAAAGAGAGCAAAGTCTTCCCCCATTCACAACAAACAGTCGATCAAGCAGAATAATTGGGTGGCACTGTTGGCTTGCCAACAGTGATCGAAAAACGCCCCCATCCAACAGAAAAGCAGGGTGACCACTTAGGTAATACGACTCTGGCTAGTCGGTCAACACACTCAGGTTCCCATTGTCTTCGACAACCTCAAATTACATTCGGGGCTACCCTTTGCTTCTGATTGCGAGTGTTTTGTGATTCTACTGATTCCCGCTGCGTGGACAGTGCACTTTAAAACCGTCTGCATACGATGAGCATCCTCACAAAAATGGGTAGGCCCGAATGTAATTCGGGCCGAGCGCAGCGAGCAGGAAACCCCGGTTCAAGCGGACGGATTCGCAGGCACTCACGCAGGGCATAGAGAACGAAGTCTTCACGCCGTTCGCAACAGCACCGTCGGGCAAGCCGAGCGGTGGCACGCAGAAGTCGATACTGCATTCTTGGTTTATGATTCTCAGCCGTTATTGCGGGTTGGTACAGAGGCTAGGTTTTACAATAACTTGTTTCGTTATGTTGTTATGGAATTGTTCGCGAACTCTGTCAGTTTCCTGTTGTCTGCGACAACCCCGAATTGCATTCGGGGCTACCCTGTTTAATTATTTTCGTGTGCTTTCGTGTTTTTCGTGGTAGTAATACTTTGATTAGATCACCATCTTGGGTGGCACTGTTGGCTTGCCAACAGTGATCGAAAAACGCCCCCATCCAAGAAAAAAGCAGGGTGACCACTTAGGTGATACGACTCTGGCTTGTCGGTCAACACAGTCAGGTTCCCGTTGTCTGCGACAACCCCGAATTGCATTCGGGGCTACCCTTTTCGTGTGTTTCGTGGTAGCAAAACATATTTTGTATTGAAGTGGGTCTTCACAGTGTTCGTGATATCACTGTCGCACAAGCAAACCCATCAGGGACATACGGATTCGTGCTCCTGTTTAGAGAATCATCATTTCAAGAACGGCGTTCCTGCTGTCGCAAGAAAGCCAGCACATCGCGGCAGCCTCTTTGAATCTGGGCACTCATGACATCGCGGGCCAGGGGACCATCGCCGGCTCGTAACGCCGCCAGCACTTGTTCCTTGCTATCGCAGGTTTTCTCTGCCAGATCCAGCGTCAGCAGTTTTGAACTGTTCCGCTGCGATTCAAACACCGTTGTCACCGCGCGATGTTCGCGAATGACTTTTGCTATCAGACGATTGCGTGACGCATCGATCACAATTTCATGGAACGCTTCTTCCAGATCCAGCCAGCGATGAAACTGTGCTGGCGTCGCGTGACCGTCATTCCGTTTGGCAACCAGATCCCGGATCTCATGAAATTCCGTCAGCAGCGCGTCGAGGTCATCCAACTGATGCGGCGTGATGTAACGGGCCGCCTTTGCCGCCGCACAACTTTCTAAAGCATCCCTTAACACATACAGTTCTTCAAGATCCTCACGATTCGGATTCCGCACAAACGCACCCGCACCGGGAACATGCTCAACCAGGCCTTCTGACACCAGCCGATGAATGGCCTCGCGCACCGGAATCACACTCACACCAATTTTCGACGCCAGCTTCCGGTTCACCAGTTGGACGCCGGGAACGAGCGTCCCGTCCTGCATTTCCTGCTTAATAAATCGATAAGCACGATCCGCCAGATTTTCCGTGACTTCATACATTTTTCATTTTCTGGTTGACAAGCGTTTTCAAATCCCTGACAATGCGTAACATCATGTTATAACACGTTATCACACTAGTCAATCTTTATTTACGCAAGTCATGCCTTTTACTGAAAACAACCTGTTTCAAAGCGTTTTCCTGCATGACCTGTGACCAGATGAAGCTGATGAAGACACAACCATCTCATTTTCTCACTCTCATTCACACATGTCATTCGGAGAGAATCATGAAAATCAAACGCGGATTTACACTGATTGAACTGCTCGTCGTGATCGCCATCATCGCGATTTTAATCGCCATCCTGCTGCCTGCCGTCCAGCAGGCACGCGAAGCGGCGCGGCGTTCCACCTGCAAAAACAACTTCAAACAGGTAGGACTGGCGCTGCATAACTACCATGAAACGCACCGATCATTTCCCCTCTCCGATCATCGCGACTCAGGCCGTGGCTGCTCTGGAAGTGTCTGGTCGCAAAGCGCTGTCTATCGCTATAGCTGGGGCGCAATGATCCTCCCGTTCCTGGAAGCAAACGCCGTTTATAACAAGTTCAATTTCAGTACAAATTATAATGTCGCCCCCTCCAACAGTGTTCAGGCAGTCGGGGCAACCATTCCGATCTTCATCTGCCCTTCCGACCCGCAATCGGAGGCGCGCTGTAACCGCACCGGTGGCATCAATAACGGCGGCCCGGGAAATAAAGATGACCTGGGACGTTCCAACATGGCCGGCGTCGCGGATTCGCGAGATTGGGAATGTGCTGCGAACTGGGGCCGTTCCGACGGCGACGGTATTTTGTACAACAACTCCAATACGAAAATCCGAGACGTCATTGACGGTACGAGTAATACGCTGCTCGTCGGTGAAGTGACCGGCGGCTTACCCGGCTCCTTTGACTGTAACTACTGGAGTGTAGTAAATCATATCGACACCGCAGGCGGCATCAATGGGCCCAACACAACCCCCGGAAGCGGCACCTGGAGCCTCCGCGGCCAACAGGCTTCCAGCTGGCATGTGGGCGGTTGTCATTTTTTGCTGGCTGACGGTAGTGTGCACTTTCTTTCCGAAAACATTGACTCCGTCGTTCTGAAAAGCATCACAACTCGTATCGGAAGCGAAGTCGTTTCCGCATTCGGACCATGATACTCAAAGCGGTTCATTATGTTCAAAGCGACAACACTCCTGCAGACACCGACAAGGTCTTTATCCATGAAACATCGTTTACTGACAATTACTTTTGCGCTCAGTCTCTCACTTGCAGGCTGCGGCGCGGCTGATTCTGGTCCAGACCGGGCCATCGTGACAGGCCAAGTCACCTACGCAGGAAAACCGGTATCGCAAGGCCAAATCTGGTTTCTCCCCGCTGCAGGCAGGGAGGCGCCCCAGGCCGGCGCAGTCATCACCGACGGACAGTATCGCGTCGAAAACAAAGGCGGAGTCCCCATCGGTTCCTGTCAGGTTAAAATCACGGCCGAACGTCCCGAAGCGGATGTCAAAATTGTTGCCGACGGCGGCCCGGAAGAGATTCCGACCAGACAATACCTGCCCGCACGTTACAATGAAAAAACCGAACTGACGTCAGTAATCGAACCAAGTTCAGATTCCATTGAGAAAAATTTTGACCTGACACCATAAGAGTCTGATGACTGCTTGTTTGAATTTTGATTTCCCACCAACTACACAGATTCCCTTTTATAACTTGAGGAAAATCCACCTATGAAATCTCCGTTTTCGCTGCAGACGTTGTTGCTGACACTGCTCACAATTGGCGGTTCCCAGTTTCACTTATACGCCGCCGATCAACTGCCCCTGGTAGATGCCTCACAGCAGACAGACCGTCAGACAGTCATCGCCGCCGGAACACCCAAAGTCTATCAAGGTCACCCGACCACTTTACTGATGCCCGATCAAAAAACCATGTTCTCTGTTTGGTGCGTCAATCATGGCGGTTCAGCCGGACCGATGTCGCGCAGCGAGGATGGCGGAAAGACCTGGAAGCGGATCGACGAAAAATTACCAGCCGGTTACTCTACCCATCAGAATTGTCCCAGCATCTATCGTATGGTGGACCCGGCGGGCAAAGCGCGGCTGTGGGTTTTCTCGGCTGCCAAGGGAAAGCGGGGAGGCCCGGGCATGCCCAGCATCATGAGTGAAGATGCAGGCGAAACCTGGAAAGAAATGCCGCCTCTGGGTTTCCCCTGCGTGATGACGTTCAGCAGCATGGTACAGTTGAAAGACGGCCGCTACCTGGGTCTGTATCATAGAGGGCCGGATGGAAAAGATCGCGCCCCGCTGGTTGTATTGCAGACCATCTCCGCTGATGGCGGTTTCCGTTGGTCAAAGCCGCGCGTCGTAGCGGAAGTCGAAGGGAAAAACCCCTGCGAACCGTGTGTGTTCCGCAGTCCGGATGGCAAACAACTCTGCTGCCTGATGCGAGAAAATACGCACAAAGGCCGCAGCCTGATGATGTTCAGCAATGACGAAGGAGCCACCTGGTCGACTCCCGCTGATACTCCCTGGGGCTTAACCGGCGACCGTCACAAGGAAGTCTTTACCAAAGACGGCCAGTTGGTAATCTGCTTTCGTGATCAGGCACCCGGCAGTTCTACCCGCGGACATTTCGTCGCCTGGGTTGGAACCTACGAGGACATCGTCAACGGCCGCGACGGCAAATATCGCATCAAGCTGCTACATCATTACGGCCGCAAAGGCGATTGTGGATACCCGGGCGTAGAACTCCTGCCAGACGGAACCATCGTCGCGACCACGTATGTCAAATACCGCGATGACGAAGCAAAGAATTCGGTCGTCTCTGTCCGATTCAATTTAGACGATTTGCCACCCAAATCAGACAATTAAACCTTGCCCGAATTCAAGAGCCTTCAGTACCACCTCCTGTTGTCTGCATCGGTGGCGCTGTTGGCTGGACGACCGTGATGAAGAGATCATCCCCCAGAGCAAGGGAAAATTAGGGGGAGACTTTAAACGCGTCAATCCGCACCACGACACCGCTCTGCCAGTCGATTGATCGTAGAAACTGCTGCCGTCATGCGATTGCGGGCAGGGGGATTGGCCGTGTGGACCTGGATCACAGGCGGGTCGAAATCACTGGTCGCGACGGTCTCTTCAATCCAGAGCAAGACATCATAACCCGTCCCATGCGCGTCATCGCCAAGATCGTGGTCGAGACTGATCTCCCGCACGTTTTCTGACTTGAGTAAGGAAATCGCTTCTTCCGGCCAACGTACCTGCCGCCAACCCGGCGGTGCCTGTCGTTCATCATCCAGATAAACCCGCATGTGTCTGTTCTTTCGGTCATAAAATAAGAGAAATTTCGTTGTAAACATCTTATTCTGAACTGACACCCGAGACAAAAAAAAGTTCGGCAGATCGTTTCAACCAGGGCACCGTGTGCCACTGTCGGCTTGCCCCAATACTGTTCGGCACGGAATTTGCGCACTGTCGTATGTTAGTCTAGAATACTGCCATTACGACAGGAATCAACATGGCCAGAAAAAACAGCAAGCCCACGAAAAGCATCGAAGACTCCGATA
>Ga0222668_1000980_pt1 | contig 14996 bp, 17 predicted proteins | sample AntAcemetagen728_FD_179823 | JGI IMG/M metagenome (GOLD analysis project Ga0222668, IMG submission 179823) | Saline water microbial communities from Ace Lake, Antarctica - #728 | ecosystem: Environmental > Aquatic > Non-marine Saline and Alkaline > Saline | place: Antarctica: Ace Lake... | reverse complement strand
CCCTGTATTTTAAAGGGGAAGGCGGCCAGAATATGCTCGAGGGCTGGCAGCATAAACGCCTCGCTAATACGTTCCAGCGTGACGATGATCTGGAATTGCGTCACCTCATCCACGGCATTGACGTGGTGAACCCCTTTGCGCTTGTCCTGGTCACCTTGATTGCGTATTCCGGTGAACGTGAACACCTATTCTGGACGAACGTGAACACCTGAACTCCCAGCGCATCACGTACCCGGGTTCCTAACCCAGGTGTTCACGTTCAGTCAATTACTCCCTGTTTTTTTCTCATCGATTCTCCCTTGAGTGGCAGCCGATGGGCGTTGTGCATCAACCGGTCCAGGATGGCGTCGGCGAGTGTGTTATCGCCGAAGGCGGCGTACCACTGATCCGTCGGCAACTGGCTAATCATGATCGTTGACTTCGAGCCGTGGCGGTCGTCCATGATCTCCATCAGGTCATTCCGCTGCGCGGCGGCGAGCTTCTCAAGACCCCAATCATCAATGAGCAGCACGTGTATCTTGGCGATCTGTGCCAACAGCTGTTGAATTGCATCTAATATTGATCCAATATCCAGAAATAGTTGCATCTCAGATCGACCCACCTGGACTCCAAATACCCTGCGCCAGAGGATGGGTAAAAGTGATCTACACGGTACACTTTTCAATGCAAATTCAGGGTCAAATTCCGATGCAATTCAACACCACCAAGTACTGAACTATAATGCGTCAAAACCTTGGTATTTATTCAGAATAGTAAGGCCGATAATGACGACAGCAACGCCGAACATTAAAAATTGAAAAGGGATTCCCAGCTTTTGTTTAACAGCCTTGCGCGTGTGATCTAACAGATCTGGCCATGTATAAGACACGAAATCCCCCTGTGACATCATATTGACCAATTTCCCCTGTTCATCAACAATTGGTAAATGACGAAAACGTTCAGTTGTCATAATTTGAAGCCAATCAACAAGTTCATCACTTTCACGAGCCGCACGAACATTAGTGGTCATAACTTCTTTAACAGCAGTCTTCGCTGGCTCTAAACCCCGATGAAGAACGCGCCGCATCATATCGCGCTCCGTTAAGATACCGGCAATGGTGTCATCATCGTGCACAATGACAATCGACCCAAAATTCTTCTCGCACATAACATCTAGTGCCTCCTTGACAGTTGCATCGGGGAGTAAAGTCAACGGCTTTGGCTTGGTTTCGTAGTCCAGTTTGTTTCTAATTTTCACAGGCGCCTCCCCAAAAATTATATTGCTAATTTTGACCGAATATTCTATATTTCCAGTATATACAGAAACTTCAGGAAAGATAGGTCATGATGCTGCCACCAATAATACAAACCTTCGTTTTGCACTTTGGTGAAATGGGCTCACGGTGGGGTATCAACCGCACGGTCGGCCAAATTTACGCCCTACTCTATCTTTCCGATGAGCCTCTTAACGCCGATCAAATTGTCCGTAGCCTGGGCTTTTCACGTTCCAATGTGGCGATGGGTATCAAAGAGTTAGACGCAATGAACCTCGTAATGCTGCGTCATATTCCAAATGACCGCAAAGATTACTACGCAACACATGAAGAGATTTGGGACATTGTTCGCAACCTTGTTGAGGTCCGCCGAAAGCGTGAAATTGATCCCACTCTCTCTATGTTACGCAGCGTAATGAGGAAAAGCCCATCTAGCAAAGAAGAAGAACATGCGAAGGTAAAAGTGGAAGAAATGCATGACCTGGTCGATATGCTTACAGGTTGGTATGAAGAGATGCAGGAAATGGAAACGGAACGTCTCGTCAGACTGCTAACAATGGGATCAAAAGTCTACAGGCTGTACGAGATGACAAATAAGCTCAAGATCATCCCCGGTGGAAAAAACAAAAACGGCATATCAACAAAAGGAAAAAGAGGCACATAAGGCATGGAACTCGACCCCTTCATTTTATCAAGAATACAATTCGCCGCAAATATAACCTTTCACATTATGTTCCCGACGATCACGATTGCATTGGGTTGGATTTTGCTGTTTTTTAAATTGCGCTATAACGCAACGAAAGATGAAGCATGGATGCAATCGTACTTTTATTTCACAAAGGTCTTCGCGCTCAGCTTTGCACTAGGCGTCGTTAGTGGTATCACCATGTCCTTCCAGTTCGGCACTAACTGGCCAGGATACATGGAAGCGGTGGGCAATGTCGCCGGCCCACTGCTGGCCTACGAAGTACTCACCGCATTTTTCCTAGAAGCAACATTTTTGGGGATCATGCTATTCGGCTTCAGCCGTGTTCCCGGGTGGGTTCACACGCTCGCTACATTTTTAGTCGCGGCGGGAACAACGCTATCTGCATTCTGGATTATTGTCCTGAACAGTTGGATGCACACCCCGCAGGGTTTTGAAATGATTGCAAATGAGGCAGGGCAGTTACAAGCCCATGCAACCAGTTGGTCGGAGATTGTTTTTAACCCCTCTATGCCCTACCGCCTGACGCACATGCTCATTGCATCCGGCTTAACTGCATCCTTCCTTGTCGCAGGCATCTCTGCGTTCCGCTGGCTCATCAATGACCGCACACCCACCGTCATGAAGAGTATGAAAACAGGTATCTTTACCGCGGCCTGTCTTATCCCACTGCAAATATTTGTTGGCGATTTGCACGGCTTGAATACCACAGAATATCAACCCGCAAAAGTCGCGGCGATGGAGGGACTTTGGGAAACACAAAAAGGCGCTCCCCTCGTTCTATTCGGCATACCCAACAGTGAAACAAAACAAATTGATTACGCTATTGAGATTCCAAAACTCGCCAGCTTTATCCTCACACACGATTGGGATGGGGAAGTACAAGGCGTTGACGCATTTGAACATGCTCCGCCAGTCGCGCCCATATTCTGGGCATTCCGAGTTATGGTTGGCATGGGTTTAACGATGCTAGTCATTTCATGGACAGCTGCATATTTCCTGTGGCGCAGGCAAGACGTCACCAGGCCACTCGCTTTTGTATTGGTCGCCATGACATTTTCTGGCTGGGTTGCCACCATATCGGGATGGTATGTCACCGAGATCGGGCGCCAACCGTGGCTCGTGCAAGGCGTCTTAACTACCGAAGAAGCTTTAGGCCCCATCAGCGGGGGGATGGTCGCAGCAACCTTAAGCGCGTATTTAGTCACCTATGTTGTCCTGCTAATCGCCTATATCAGTACATTGATTCACATGGCAAAACGCGCAGGCGATGGCAGCCACCGTGACCCGCTAAAACCATCCGTCCAAGGCGCAGAGCGCCGAACAATCGTCACCGCAGCAAAGTAAAAGAGAGCAAGTTATGCAGGAAATTATTTCAAGCGGAGATTGGCTTCCATATACCTTCGCTTTCCTTATGGGGCTATCTATATTGATTTATGCGGTGTTAGACGGCTATGATTTAGGTGTTGGCATGTTAAGTGATAGTACCAACGAAAAAGAAAAAGACCGCATGATAGCCTCTATAGGTCCATTCTGGGATGCAAACGAAACATGGCTTGTTCTCGGCGTTGGTTTGCTGCTGGTCGCCTTCCCGGCTGCGCATGGCGTTATCCTAACTGAGCTATATCTACCTGTGGCCGTTATGCTCTTCGGCTTGATATTCCGCGGCGTCGCTTTTGATTTTCGCGCCAAAGTTCCTTATCAAAAAAAATGGCGCTGGAATCTGGCATTCTACATCGGCTCGCTTCTCGCCGCGCTAGCACAGGGTTATATGCTGGGGTTCTACATCATGGGATTTGAAGACAGCCCGCTTGCAATTCTGTTTTCTATCTTGACCGCGCTTGCTGTCGCATCGGGTTACTGCCTTATTGGTGCATGTTGGCTCATCATGAAATGTGACGGCGGCTTGCAAAGAAAAGCAATAAAATGGGCAAAATATCACCTCATAAACACGGTTGTAGGACTTGGACTAATCTCATTAATCACACCGTTAGTAAGCGAGAGAATTTACAGAAAATGGTTCAGCCTGCCTGAAATATTTTGGATTGCACCAATTCCGCTTGCGACAGGTGCACTAATTATTTTTCTATATTTTATCCTGCGCAAGTTGCCGTTCGAAAATGATCGCTACTGCTGGGTTCCCCTCGTGACAACAACAGGAATTTTTATCCTATCTTTTATGGGGTTAGCCTACAGCTTTTTCCCCTATATCATCCCCAACCAAATGACTATTGTAGAGGCAGCCAGCGCACCATCATCTCTAATGATCATGCTCGCTGGCGCCCTCGTTGTGCTGCCAATCCTCATCGGCTACACAATTCTCGCCTATGTGATATTCCACGGGAAAGCTAAAGATTTGAGTTACAGTTAAAGATAGGCTTAGATCACCGGGCAGTTATCGGACAGCCATTTAACAAAGATAAGTGCGCCCGGTATTGGCAACTTAACTTTCGCAGACCGCAAACTACCCATCGTTTGAAATCAAGCTACAGCTATACGCCGTTCAGTGAACGCACTTATCCTGAGATTACCGTAATGCTGAGCACCAACCTTATGCCTACACAAGTTAAAAAAATTGCCTCGTCAGAAAAATTCGTGGGCAGTTTCCGGTACCGGTAGCGCCCCGAGAGCATGATACAAGTCGGTTTCAGCAGCATGATATGTTCTGAAGCCATAGGATTTTCTGGTACTCAGTTTCGCCTTGTTGTTGAAGCCCTCAACAATGCCGCTCGAGAACTGGCCTTTGGCCCGAAACCAGTTCAGCAACAGGGGCCGGTGTCGCCTCAGCTGGCGCGCCATTTGCTTCATTGGCTCGATCTTCGATCGCATTGTTTTTGTGCACCACTTGTCCAGAAACTTGCCCGTCCAGAAGTGCGACTTGTACGACCAGAACAATTGGAACTCTTCCTTCAGCAAGTAGCTCCTGACCGTCTTCAAATTGTAGCGCAGAAGTTCCGCCAACTTCGATTCCTGCTTTACCGTCAGATTCTCCGGCCGCTTGAGCAGCAGCCAGCGAGTGTTGGTCAACACTGGCTCATAGCCTTCCCGCTTCAGTTTCCGGGCCTCCTCAGCACGCACCTTGTCAATCGCCTTACTTAGACTCGCCATGATGTGAAACCGATCCAGAACGTGAATCGCGTGGCTCGCTTTTTTAGCAATCACCTTCAGGTACGGTTTCCACATGTCACTGTATATGAAACGCAGTTCACTGGTTCGGTCCTTGCCCAGCCAGCGGAAGAACCGCAGCAACGTTTTGGCCTTCCGTTCCTGGCCAATCCACAGCAACCGCCGGCAGCCCGCATCAATCTGGTAGACCAGCGTCAAATACTTGTGCCCGCGCTGCCAGGCGATCTCGTCTACACCGATCGCCTCGACCCCCGACAGGTCCTGACGTGCTCGACCCCACGTCACCGCCATCTCCACCGAACAAAACACATGGTCCCAGGTCGTGCGAAACGCCTCGGCTACCTCCTTCCAACTCAGCCGCCTGGCCCAGCCCGCGAGAAACCAGGCGTAGGTCTCGGTCAGCTGATGCTTGCCCGCTGCCCAGGGCATCCGTTCCACTCGAACGCCGCAATCCGAACAATCCACCCGGCGCGGGGTCTAGATGAAAAACACCTGGATACCCCATAAGGGGATAAACTGGAAACGTCGCGTCGGCAACGTATCGTAGCCTGGCCGTTTCCGGCCACAGCCAGAGCAAAGAGCCTGGCCATTTGTCCGGGGACGCAACTCCGCTTCAATCGTCGGCTCGCTCGCATCTTCTACCCAGCGCACCGGCCCGTACACAAAAGATTTGAATTTCTGCACGCGATTGAGGATAGTCTTGATGTGCATCCTGTGTTCCTTTTTCTGAATGACGTTTGTTCGCACTCACATCATTACAGAGTCGGGGAGCAGGATGCCCCCTTCCTTATTAACCCGGCTTTTGCCTCATCTTGGTCAAGAACATGCTATTTCTACCCACAAATTTTCCTGAAGAGCCATATTTAATAATGTCACATCTTAATAGATTCATTTTCTCACGGCATGTGTTGCCTGTTTTATGTGCCCTGCTCGCGAGCGCCACAGCGGACGCATTGGAACGTAACGCTGATGTTGAAAGATTGTCTACATTTGTATTTGAAAACGATATGTTCGTTTTAGACGATGGAGGGTATACCAACGGATTTGGCTACAACTGGCAGTACGGCGCGTTTGACCATTTTGAAGACCGAACGCCGGCCTGGATGGAATGGGTTACCCGTAACCTGTACATCGCCACCATGCCGGGCAAACAGCGCAGTGTGAGTTACGGCATTACGCAGGAAATCTATACGCCTGAAGAGATTGCCGATAAGAAGGCCGACTCCAATGATCGGCCCTATGCAGGACTGTTGCTGTGGCAGACCAATTGGTATGCCTATGATACAGAGATAGCGGACAGGCTAGGACTGGAGCTAGGCCTGGTGGGGCCCGCCTCGCTGGCGGAGCAATCCCAGAAACTGATTCATAAAATCACCGGCGCCAACGAACCCAAGGGCTGGGATGATCAGTTGGAAAACGAAGCTATATTCCGCGTTGACGCACAACGCAACTGGCGGTTGCGGCATGGGACTTACAGACACATGGAGTTTGACGTCATCAGCCATGCCAACGCGGGCGCGGGAACGCGCCGTAGCGATCTGGGCGCAGGGCTCTCTTTGCGACTGGGCAGCGGTCTTGGCCGCAGTTTCGCCAACGCATCCCTCAACCCGGCCCGCAATGTCAATCTGATTGCGGGCCGCGCGGCGGAGTGGTACGCGTTTCTAGGATTGGGCGGGGGTTACGTTTTCAACGATATCACTCTCGATGGCAACACCTTCGAAGACAGCCCGTCGGTCAATATCGAACACTGGCAGGCATCTGTGACCGTTGGCGCGGCCGCGAATCTCGGTAATTGGGGCTGGTTGTTTTCCATTCGCGGAATCAGCGACGAATTTGACACCCAACAAAAAGACTCGCTGTACGGATCGCTGAGTGTCAGCTACCACCTTGCAGCAGATTGATACTTTGCGCAGTTCTCCCACTAGATTGTTCGAGGCGCATTGGCCAATTAGGGGTGTAATAAGTTAATTCGCTGAACGTCAAAAAACCTACCTGATAGACTCAAACAACCGCCCTACTCCAGACAGCAACCGCACTTATCCTGAGGCTTCTGTAATACTCAGCCCTGACCCGGTGTCTTCCGAGGTTGAGTGGGTTTGATACCGCTGCGCGGGCACCGAGGAACCGCGGAACCTGCCGCACGGAATCACGCGTGGCTTGGAGATACCCCTCAACAACCTCACCATCCGGATCAACCGGCCGCCATAGATAATACTGCTTGTCGTTGATCTGCATTCATCGCCCTATTTTGCCAATATCGGCGACTGTAAGTGAAAATACTCATAAAGCTACTGGACTTGGGTGCCACGAGATTCTAGGATGCCGTGAAAACGCCTACAGGATCATACATAATGACAACCAGCGCGCTGCGACTTCTTAGTCTTCTAGTCATGATGGGGCTTCTCAGCAGCTGCTCCAACAGCGACAACAGCGACAACCGCTCCAGTAATGAGCAAGACAAACCGCCAAATATTATTTTCTTCATCCTCGATGACGTCGGTATCGACCAGATGCAGTCCTTTGGTTACGGAGGGGAGACGCCACCGCAACTGCCCAATATCGCCGCGATCGCCAACGCTGGCCTCAGTTTTCGTAATATGTGGGCAATGCCGGAATGCTCGCCGAGCCGGGCACTGATGTTTGAGGGCCGCTACCCACTTCGCACCAATGTGACCGATGCCATTCTCTCTGTCGACTTGGCCAACTCACAGGTTTCTCCCTACGAAAGCACGACACCCAAGATCCTCAGCGACCGCGGTTATAACAGCGCCCTGTTTGGGAAGTTCCACCTCACAGGCTCAAACATCAATGAAACCGGCATAGAAAACAATCCGCTGGACTGGACCGCAGTGCACCAGCTTGGCTGGGACTTCTTCAAGGGCTGGCAGGACGGCTCGCCCTTTCCGATTGACACCACTGCAGGCGGTGTCGCCGAAGCTGGCATCAGTTATAGCTGCGGCTTCATACCCGGCAGCGAGTCGGCCAACGGTTTCGATAAAGGTGCGTGTTATTTCGTGGACACAAAGTGCGCAGATATCACCAGCACACAGGACACGCCCACTCCGGGCCGCACCTGCCTGGAACGCGGTGGCATTTTTGTACCCGATAACGACTGCTCAGTAGATTCGGCCCCGGCAAATCTGAATTTCGCCGAGCAGAACGGTTATTACGTCGGTGAGTTGGTGGTTAACCAGCCGGATGGCTCCTTTGAGGTCTATCCGCCGCAGGATCTGTCGGGCGCCGCGCGCGGCTACCGTTCGATCATTGAGAGTGATTGGGCCATCGACTGGATTACCAGCCAAACATCCGACGAACCCTGGATGGCCACGGTGTCCTACTCCTCGGCTCACTCGCCCTTTCAACAGGCACCAACGTCCATCCTGGCCCCCGATTCAGTTCCCGCACAGGGCCTGGATTGCGACAATGGCAGCGACCAACGCATTATAAGCAACCAGATGATCGAGGGTATGGATACGCAGATCGGCCGGGTGCTAGCCGAAGCAGGGATTGCCACTATTACCAACGGCGTGCTCGAATTTGCACCGGCGCATGCCAATACCATGATAGTGCTGCTCGGAGACAACGGCACCTATGCACCGGCCGTGAAAGCGCCCTTCAATCCTGCGCGCTCCAAAGGCACGGTCTACCAGACGGGCGTCTGGACACCACTCATCGTGGCGGGATCTATGGTGAACGAGCCCGGCCGGGAAGTCACGGCTATGGTCAATATCGCCGATGTGTTCCAGCTGTTTGGGGAGATTGCGGGAATAGACGTACACGACGTCGTACCTGCCTCGCGACCGCTGGATTCCATGAGCTTGCTCCCGTATCTCGAAAATCCGGCGCAGGAGCCCATTCGGCAGACCAACTTCGCCCAACTGGCCAGCAATATCACCGAGGCGGGCTACGCCGTGCCACCCTGTGTACTGCAATTTGGCGGTGCCATCAGCATTTGCCTGGATCTGTTCCCGTCGCAAACCCTGTGCAATTCCGAGGGCGGCACCTGGTGGGGCGAACCCGACGGCTCAAGCCCCTCAGGACTTGGCGAGGGCCCGCCACAAACCAGTTGCTGCGGCGTCAACCAGTATCTGGCGGCGAACAATCAACAGCCCTATAGCGTGCTCCCGGACTCACAACTGGCCATACGCGACATGAACTTCAAGATCGTACAAGCCACCACGACCGATTGGGACGCTGCGTCCAGCAGTTGTGTGACTAAAACGGACAAGGAATTTTATCGCATCAACGAAAATGTGCCGCCGAAACTGGACGACAGTGCCTCAGACCTGCTGGCGTCAAACCGTCCGCTGACCCCCACAGAGGAGGAAGCGCTTGTCAGCTTAACTGCTGCCCTTGCAGAGATTCTTGATTCGAATACGACCTGCGTCGGAGACGGCAATCTCGATGGCGTGGTCGACGCGCTGGACATTGAGCAACTTAAGTACTGGCAGAACCTTGCCGGCTTATCCAGCTGGTACGATTTTGACCTGAATGGCCTAACCAACGAGGAAGACCTGGCGTACATTACACAGCAAACGCTGCCGCAAGATTGTCCTTAGGCAGCGCGCTCGCCCTCATCAATATATGCGGGTGCGGGCACTGGTCTGTGAGCAATCGTGAGTACAGTGTTGGCTAGAGCCGAGCCGGTAAACACCAGTTTAGCGATAACGAACAAGAAAAGTCGTTTCATTACTCCTGCTCAAGCGAATACCTCTGTCTTTCTCTCGGCAGTATAAGTGGCCTTCATCAGGCAACCGATCGTGAAAAAGATTGGCGCGTCATAGTCAAACAAAGGTGCCATCCATTTAATAGACTACGTTGAGGTGCTCTCACTGTTCACATGTCTATTATCAAGTTCTCGCAACGTTTGCGCAAACAGGCCCACCTGCGGAAGCCGTTAGCAGACTAAATCCACTTCTGGACGATAAGTGCAGGCTCGCCTGCGGCAAGACTAATAATCCACTTCAGGCAGCACTGTCGCGGATTTTTCGAGTTACCGATTGCTGCTTGGATTAGGAATTCGCCACGGACCGGTTCGGTCACAGCTAATAGTTCACTTGTGAAAAGCTGTTGATATTTTTTGGATTACCTATTGCACGAAAAGCCATTTTCACTGCGGAGACTGCCGGGGCATTGTCGTCAGCGCAATACGAATATCAGCCTTGGGATTTGGCGAGCGCCCCAAGTGTCTTAACTGCAGATTGAATACAGTCGCTTGGTAAGCCATAGTTCAGGCGTAGGCAGTTACTGTATTTACCCGACGCGGAAAACATCGGGCCGGGCGCAAAGTTAATACCCTCCTTCTGTGCGCTGTGATACAACGCCATGGTATCTATCCCACCCGGCAGTTCAAGCCACAAGAAATAACCCCCCATTGGGCGAGACACTTTCGTACCTTTGGGAAAGTAGCTAGCAATAGCAGTGACCATTTCTGCTTGCCTGTCTTCAAGTATTACTCGAAGCTTTCGCAGGTGCCGATCGTACTGCCCTCGCTGCAAATAGTCTGCGATGCCTAGTTGCGCGGGAACCGAAGCAGAAAGCGACGTCGTTAGTTTGGCCCTACGAATGGATTCGAAGAAACGCCCTGGTAACACCCAGCCAATACGGTATCCGGGTGCCAATGACTTAGAGAATGAACCGCAGAGTACAACCAGTCCCTTACTATCAAATTTTTTCGCCGGCGCTGGATACACGCTGCCAAAATATAATTCTCCGTAGACATCATCCTCTATCAGCGGGACGGTGTGCTTTTCCAGTAAATCTAACAGCGCCTTTTTCCTGAGCTGCGACATGGTAGAGCCCAGCGGATTCTGGAAGTTCGTCATACACCAACAAGCAGTGATCGTATTTTCCTCCAGCACCGCTTGCAGGGCGTTCAGATCTATTCCTTCGGTGGGGCTCATGGGTATTTCAATGGCCTTGAGATTAAGAAGGTGGATAATCTGTAGTGCGGCGTAGAAGCCCGGCGACTCTATGGCAACAATATCGCCAGGTTTAGTGAGTGTTTGCAGTGCAAGTGCGAGGCCCTCCATGGCACCGTTGGTGATAATAATCTCATCTGCTGAAACAGACAGGCCTGCCGCCATATAGCGTCTGGCTATCGCACCTCGCAGTACTTCATTGCCGGGACTCAAGTTACTGGAACTTGTTGCGGGGGTTAATCTGCGGTTGGCACGTGAAAGAGATTGACCCAGCTTTTGCAGCGGAAACAAACCGGATTCGGGAAAGGCCGCACCAAGGGGAGCTATGTCTGTATTACCTGCGGCATCCAACACAGAAAAGACGAGGTCAGCCACTGCCACTGCGGTTCTGGTCGCAACGGGCTTTGTCGGTGTCGGTTCAGGAAGTTGAGTGAGTACGTTTTCACATACGTAGTAACCCGAGCGCTCCCGGGCGCGGACAAGCCCCCTACTCTCCAGCAGATAATAGGCTCGGAATACAGTGGACGCACTGACCCCAAAACGGGAACTGGCCTGTCGTATCGATGGAGCTTTGTCACCGGGCACCAATAAACCATTACTGATCATTGCAGCGATCTGCTCTGCTAGTGCTTCATAGCGTTTCATCTGGAAACAATAAACTGATATGGTTTTTTATTCAATTTCTGGTTCTGTACTGATTTAGCAGTTTTTCGTAGCATTTAATTTACTATTCATTAACTGAGCGAAGCATAACCAATGAAATCTGTGAGTAAGCCCCCTTCCGCTAATGACGAGGACCTATCGACTCCGAACGTAACCGTTCTACAAGTGATAGGTAGTATTTTTGCATCATTTTTTGGCGTGCAGAGCTCCAAAAGCCGCAAGCGCGATTTTCAGCATGGCAAGGCCAAGACTTTTATCACTGTTGGCATTCTCATGACTGGGGTCTGGTATCTAACGATATACCTGGTCGTCACACTCGTACTGCGCGTGGCGAAGTAGGTCTGTGCCCGTGTGAGAAGGACCGCGAGATTTTGTGTGCAGATAGATCAAGCACTAAAGGAGAATGGTTCATGACGAAGTTAGCTGTTTTATTTGACTCTACAATGGCATGATTTGATACGAGGGGTTGCCTGATGTTGCAAGCGATCAGATGGCGAATTCCATCAAAGTTCTGAGTCAAATATTCCAAATGACCCGATCGCAAGGCGGGCATCATCATTGAAGCAACCTACTTTTTCTGACGCTTTAGTAGAGTAAGAAGCAGAAGACCTAAGTCAAACAGCCAGCTTGTTGCGGGCGATGGAATTGGAACGACAGACGGAGCAGAATAGGTTATAGGCCCGAAACTCGATGTTTCGCCAAAATGTAAAACGCCGTCCACAAAATCGGACGTATGGAACCCCACTGAAGTACCTCCAGCGCCAATAAAACGCGGATAATTGATAAGTTCAGCACCGACTACTTTACAATAAGTGCTAATGCAGACGAAGACAAGCTCCTCCTCGACATCTTTGATCGGAGTGCCTGCTGCGTTAGCAACAAACAGGCGATTTTCTGCAGCTTGACTATTGCCAGAGGTGAACTGAACCCCAAGCCAGCTAAGATTCCAATCGATAAGCGAATCCCAGAGATTTTGGCTACCCACACCAAGCTCAGAATCGAAAATCATGTGCCCGACATCGGCACCGTCAAAGCCCACATCGTACTTCAGGAGCGAGGCCTCGTTTGTACTGCAAAAGCCAAAAACCAAAATAAAAGAAAAAGAATATAGCAATAGGTGCTTTAGCGCCAGGCTACTATTATTCATGCTTGTACGCTCTTTTTTATTGTCGACATTAAATTGTCTCTTGGGTTTTTCAACCTTAGACGAAATTTGTGACACGTCAACACAAGAGCTCGCATACCCTACCGCTTTCTCGCTAACAGATCGACGTCCGTTTGCGACGCCCAAAGTCGAGCCATGCCAGCGCAGTGCAAAACAAGGCTAAGGTTGCGGGACTCGCCACGGTATTAGTAGCGTGCTCCCGGACGAACCAAGTGCCTGTATTCTGTTCCAAAGGTTCTGTAAGAACGTAGAATCCTTCTAAAGGTTAGTCGTTGCTACGTCTAGCGTACCTACGACCTGAGATTGCTGAACAGATCCACCTGTGCCCACTGACGACCATCGGCTATGACAGTGTTGGCTCCTGTCACGGGCAACGCTGAGACGCTGCCAATACAACCAACCATTAGCAACATCAGGAGACTAACCATAATGTTTGGCATCACTGTTGTCTCGTTACTGTCTATTTCATAGCGCGCGAAAAAAGGCGGGCTCTTAACTTGGGCATCCAACCGTTCAATCAGGGTGGGGTAACACTGCTCTACGAGGTGGTAAATTTGTGTTTGCTTGGGTCGCTTGCGTTCGTCGGTGGCATGACCGTCTGGCGAAAGCATACTGCATCGACTCTAACAGACTTGATAATGCTAGGATTACGGTTGAGTATGCACACGCCGACGTTTTTTTGTGCGCTGATTGAAACAGCTAACGCGCATTTATACTTATTATAATCAAGGTGAAATAATCGTTTTTTTGCCCGCAAATTTATCGGAGTACACTAAATGAATCCATCACTCAAACTTGCACATTATGTGGTCAACACGAACAAAATTACTGAAATGCGCGACTGGTATTGCACGGTACTGAATGCAGAGGTGGTTTTTGAAAACGAGATGATGTGTTTTATTACTTATGACGACGAACATCATCGCTTGGCTTTTATAACGCCTCCAGGAGGCGTGGCTGAAAAGCCCCTCAATTCTGCAGGGCTGATGCACACTGCTTTCACTTTTCCGCATTTGCGCGCCCTACTCGATCATTACTCATACCTGAAGTCACTTGGCATTACACCGCAAGTGCCTGTGCAGCATGGACCAACGACATCACTTTATTACCGCGACCCAGACGGCGCATTTGCCGAACTTCAAGTCGATAACTTTGCTACTGCCCAAGAGGCTACCGATTTCATGCATACACAGGCGTATGCTGATGATCCCCTTGGCCCCGTATTTGACCCTCAACTCATGCTGGATCTACTTGATGAAGGCGTGCCAGAGCAAACCCTAGCCACTCGTGCGTGGGCAACATCTGGGTCCAGTATGCCTCATCCATTAGCGTTATTTAGAGCCATCTAAATTTGTAGTGGCAGAGTGAATTTGGCCAACTGATAGGAGGTAATATCGACACCACCCAGACTCCTGGCCCATAGAGGCGCTAGACATGTCCGATGCAGCAGCGGCAGCTAGACAAGGCCCTGCTCCCGCAATTGCGCCACGCGCTCGGCAGACAGTCCAAGAACATCCTGCAGCACACGGTTCGTATCCTCTCCCAGGCTAGGCGGCGCTTTGTGATATTCCACTTTGGTGACAGAATATTTTATCGGGTTCGCTACCGTTTTTACTGCTCCGTATTTGGCGTGCGTGAGATCAACCACCATGCCTCTGGCAAGCACTTGTGGATCAGAGAACACCTGGTCAATCGTTTGTATTGACCCACAGGGTACTTTGATGCCTCGCAACAATGCCTGTAGCTCCTTGCTGGAATAAGTGCGGGTAGACGCCTTTAACTGTTCGACGAGTTCTTCGCGATTGGCATTGCGTATGGGGTTGGTTGCGAACTTCGGATCGGCTGCAAGTTCAGCCAAACCAAGCGCTTCACATAGACGCCCATACTGCCCGTCGTTGCCGGCAGCAATGATCAACTGACCATCGCTGGTTGGAAACGGCTGATAAGGAACGAGGCTAGCGTGGTACTCCCCAGTGATCCTGCCCATCAACAGTGGACACGCCATTAAGCGACTTTTTTTGCCTCAAATGCTTCGGGGGCTGATAAAGCCATTGGCACTGTGTCGGCGGGTTCGATTGTAATCCACTTCAATGTACTCGAATACGGCTTGGCGCATCGCTTCCCTGGTCATGAATCTCTCTCCATGGATCGCCTCCACCTTG
>Ga0222668_1000978_pt1 | contig 15005 bp, 13 predicted proteins | sample AntAcemetagen728_FD_179823 | JGI IMG/M metagenome (GOLD analysis project Ga0222668, IMG submission 179823) | Saline water microbial communities from Ace Lake, Antarctica - #728 | ecosystem: Environmental > Aquatic > Non-marine Saline and Alkaline > Saline | place: Antarctica: Ace Lake... | reverse complement strand
TGGATATCCGTTTTTCCACCACCCTACTCGAGTTTTGTCAGGGTAATAGACTCCCGCAACATAGTTTCCTAGAAGGGTATCTCCAGAATAATCTTCTTCAAAATTGGCTCTTTGGCCCATGCGTCCATTACCGAGACTAAAGATGCTCTCAGACGACTTTTGCATCTCAGGGTGAAAACCCTCTTCAACAATTAGCCAAGGATTTTCTTCGTAATGTTTTTTCATGATTAAAGTTTATCGAATAGTTCGATTCCCACGTTTTCAAAACCTGGGATAACAAGATTAGCACGGTTCAGCGTTTGCTCATCGCCTACTCCGACGATGAACATCCCGCCTGCCAGCGCGGCTTCTACACCTGCCAAAGCGTCTTCGAAAACGACACAGTTGCAGGGATGGATTTTTAGTGCATCAGCTCCTAGCTGAAAAGTTTGCGGATCAGGTTTTCCCTTAGACACTTTTGTGCCGTCTATAACTGCATCAAAAAGATCAACAATATTCAATGCTTCCAAGATTTTCAAAGCATTCTTGCTAGAAGACCCTAGAGCAGTTTTCCGACCCGACTCTCTAACCATTTTAAGAAAAGAAATGGCACCAGGTAAGGTATCATCTGCCTCCATCTGATTGATGTCTTCCAGATACCAGCCGTTTTTTCGAATCATCAATTCTTCTTTCTTTTTATCAGAAAGGGACACTTTTCCCTTTTTCAAAAGAATGTCAAGCGACTCGGAACGGCTGATTCCTTTCAAGGATTCATTCTCCTCTTCAGTCAGGTCAAAACCCAATTCATTGCAAAGTCTTTTCCAAGCGTGGTAATGATACTTTGCGGTATCGACGATAACGCCGTCGAGATCAAACAAGCAAGCTTTTATAGCAGCCATCTAGAATGAAATGTGTTCGAAATAATTCTTGATATGGTAATCGTAAAGACCATCGATTGGCTTTTTGATGATCTTGCCGATGTTGATGTTTCTCATTTCTGCCGCTTGACGAAGAATGTCTTCATGATAGTAAGCTACAGAGCCGATAAAGTGTGTTTTGACTTTTTCAAAATCACGGTAACAAGTAACGTGAATATCCAAGAATTTTCCGATTCCTTCGAACATCATTTCTTGGACATAAGGTTCTGATTTAAATCCAGTAATAAATTTCATGAAAGAGGCCAAGTATACATTGGCATGAGGCTTCATGTAAACCCGATCAACCACGATATCTTTGGTCAAGCCAAATTTATCAACGAGTCCGTCGTGAATATTTTGAGGCAATCGCTTGTAAAGGAAATCAGAAATCAACTTCTTACCGAAGTAGCTTCCGCTTCCCTCGTCACCAAGAATGTAAGCTAGAGCGGGAACCTCTTCGCGAACAATGTCTCCATCAAAATGGCAGCTATTGGAACCTGTGCCTACAATGCAGGCAATACATGGATCATCTTCATAAACTGCAAATGCTGCAGCTACCAAGTCGTGATCAACATAGATTTCTGCATTTGGGAACACTCGACTCAAACCTTGTTCAGCCGTTCTTTTAAGTTCAGTAGAGGAACAGCCTGCTCCGTAGAAGAATAAAGCCTTTACTTCAGTCGATACTCTCATGAGTTGCTCATTACTGCGCAGCTCATTTTCAATGACATCCTCATTGTGAAAGTATGGGTTGATACCCATTGTGGCACAATCGATAAAGGTCTTATCTTCTGCGACTATTCTCCAGTCGCACTTTGTTGATCCACTATCAGCTATTACTAACATATTTTTCGTCTTTATCTTAAATCGAGAGTATATCCGCGATTCGAATCAATTCTGGGTCAATAGTTAATTTGTCGGATATGGCTTTCGCGAAAGGAGTCAACACAACTTTTTGATTTATAATCCCTACCATGCAATCTTTCTCACCCTTCATGAGATTTTCTACAGCAGCTACGCCAAGGCGACTAGCTAAATTTCTGTCAAAGCACGAAGGACTTCCTCCGCGTTGGATATGACCAAGGATGGTGACTTTTGTATCATAATAAGGAGCTCTTTCAGATACTTGGCGAGCGAGTTCTGTTGCATTTCCGCTCTTGCCGCCTTCCGCTACTATTATCACACTCGAAGATTTATTCTTTCTTCTGGCTTCATCGAGCTTTTCCACGATGCTTTCTATGGTCGTTTCCATTTCTGGAATGAGCGTAGCAAGGGCACCACTAGCCAATCCTGCTTGAGCGGCAATAAACCCTGCGTCTCTTCCCATTACCTCAACAAAAAACAGTCGACTGTGGGAAGCGGCAGTATCTCTAATTTTGTCAACGGCATCAATGACCGTGTTCAGAGCCGTATCAAAACCAATGGTATAATCCGTGCCATCTAAGTCATTGTCGATGGTTCCAGGAATTCCGATGATCGGATAGTCAAATTCTTTATTAAAAATATGCGCCCCAGTGAAAGTTCCATCACCGCCTATGGCAACAACGGCGTCAATCCCTTTCGTAATGAGCTTTTGATAGGCTTTTTCACGGCCTTCTTTGGTCATAAACTCCTTGCTCCTTGCGGACTTTAAAAAAGTTCCACCACGCTGAAGGATATGATTAACAGATCTAACATCGAGCTCTTCAATATCGCCCTCAATCATTCCTTCATATCCACGATATATACCCGCTACTTGCAAATCATAATAGACGGCAGTGCGAACAACAGCGCGAACAGCAGCATTCATTCCAGGAGAATCTCCACCTGAAGTAAAGACTGCAATTTTTTTGATTGAACCCATAAATAGAGTTTTGATTTAAAGTGTAAATTACACACTTAGCCTAAGTTCTGGCAAATAAACAAGAATTTATTGATATTTTTGACCCCTACTCGACTAAAATAACACCACTTAACATGAGAAATGGCAATACTGCCGAGGTTAAATTTAACCCCAATGTATCCGTAGACTGTGTAATCTTCGGCTTTGACGGTGAAAAGCTCAAGGTACTTCTTATTGATAGAGGTCAAGTCCTCAATGGAAAAGGATCTGATGATAAAATCTATGCTCTCCCAGGAAACCTGATCAGAGAAGACGAAAATCTTAATGAGGCGGCCGAGCGTGTTCTCGATGAACTGACTGGACTATCAGAAATATTTCTCGAGCAATTCGGATCTTTTGGCGCACCTGATCGACTTACCAAGGAACACGATTTAGCTTGGCTAAAATCTATCCGAGCTCAGCCCGATGCCCGTGTAATAACCGTAGCTTACTACTCTTTGATCCGAGCTGATCAATATGAAATTCACGCCAGTGGGTTCGCCAAAGAGGCCTTCTGGCATGACATTGACAATTTGCCAAAATTGGGGTTTGATCATCAAGAAATTATCGACGGTGGTTTGGGTGAATTGAAATTCAAGAGCAAGTATCAACCATTGGGATTTGAGCTATTGCCAGAGAAATTCACCCTTGGCCAGTTGCAAAAACTATACGAAGCCATCTTGAAAACGGATTTGGACAAGAGAAATTTTCGGAGAAAAATTCTCAAAATGAGCTTCTTAGTTCCGCTTAAAGAGAAACAACAGGGTGTTCCTCATAAGCCTGCACGTTATTACATGTTTGACAAAGCCATGTACCAGAGCTACAAGTCGAACGACTTCTACTTTACGCTATAGCGGATCTCAATTGCCTTAGCTCTTCTAGCAATTCTTTTTCTTTTGAACTCAAATCAGTGGGGACAGAAATTTTGATTTCGGCAATGAAATCACCGTAGGCTCCTATTTTACCATATTCAGGCATGCCTTTTTCCTTGAGGCGTAATTTCTTTCCGCTGTGGGTTCCAGCTTCAATTTTTAGAGAGAAAATGCCATGCGGGGTTTTCACATTTGCCTTACCGCCAAGTACTGCTGTGTAATAATCTATGTCAACTGATCCACTCATGTTAAGGCCATCAACTTGATAGGCCAAATTTTTTCCAACTTTCAATTCAACAATCACGTCGCCTCCTTGAGGCCCCTTGCCACTTATTTTTAACTTCTGGCCATCCTTCGCTCCAGGCGATATGTTCAGTCTGATTTTATTGCCATTTACCTGAACGGTTTTACCCACTCCACTAAACGCTTCATCAAAACTCAGGTTTAATTGCCCTCTAGCCGCGGCAGGTTTTCTGGTTTGTGGTCTTTGACCAGATGCTCCACCCCCACCAAAGAAGGAATTAAAAAAATCAGAGAATCCTCCTCCGCGTGACCCACCAAAAAAATCACCATACTCACCACTGTATTGATAATTGCCTGCTCGCCCCCCACGTTGCGCATTTTTGTACTGATCGTGTTGCTTCCAGTTTGGACCTAGTTCATCGTACTTCTTTCTTTTTTCAGCATCACCCAAAACTTCATATGCCTCATTTGCCTCTTTAAACCTGTTTTCAGCATTTGCATCATCGGGATTCTTATCAGGATGATATTGGACCGCCAATTTTCTAAACCTTTTCTTAATCTCAGCTTGCGGTGCCTTTTTATCGACACCGAGTATATTGTAATAGTCCTTGTAATTCATCGTGAATTTTTAACGCAAAAAGAAAGCGCGAACTAAAGTCCGCACTTCCCATCATTTAACCAAAAATAAAACCAATCTTCAATTAATTTATCGCGATTTGACGAACTTTCGCTTCTTCTTCCACTTCCATTTTCGGAATTTCCAAAGTGAGAATCCCACCTTCGTATTTCGCATTTATCTTTTCAAAGTCTATGTTTTCAGGTAGTCTGAAAGATCGCTCAAAAGAAGTGAAGTTGAATTCGCGTTTTGTAAAGTGCTCTTCCTTTTTCTCTTTGTCTTCTGATCTCTCCGCTCGGATAGTTAAAAGATCAACATTCAATTCAATTTTGAAGTCTTCTTTCACCATACCTGGAGCGGCTAGTTCTACATGAAATTCCTTTTTTGTTTCTTTAACGTTAGCCGCAGGAACAGAGCTTGTTCGAGCTACCTTTCTTGGTTTAAACTCCCCTTCGAAAAACTCGTTAAAGAAGTTGTCAAAATTATTCCTTCTAGGTGTTTGTTGTTTAAATTTAATGTGTGACATAGTTTTAAGTTTTTTGTTCGATTTCAAATTCGATTTCTCTTTGTCAAATGGAGTACCAAGTGAAAATCAAGTCGATTTCGCTGCCATTATGGCGCAATAACCATGATAACGATGCCATATTGGCAGCTAACTAGGAAAAACTATGCTAACTTGTCTGGAAGGGAATTCCAAACTGGATCGTTTGGAAAGGGTGCTGAAATAATAAGAGGTTCCTTTTTCACTGGATGGATGAACGCAATAGATCGCGCATGCAAATGAATTGAAGCATCTTTATTGGTTCTAGGAGCTCCATACTTTACGTCTCCCTTTATCTGGCAACCAATTTCAGAAAGTTGCACCCTAATTTGGTGATGTCTCCCTGTTTTTGGTTTCACTTTCAAAAAGAAGTACCGATCGGAAGAATAAATATGCTCGTAATCAAGAATGGCTTCTTTAGCCCCTGTCTTCGGAGTTTTGGACGCCCGAGATTTATTCTTCGAACTATCTTTTATCAAATAACTGGTCAATGTATCTGATGGACTTTTGGGCATAGAGCATACTGCGGCATAGTAAGTCTTGTCGACCTCCTTAGTCTTGAACATCTCATTGAGTCGAGACAAGGCCTTACCCGTTTTTGCAAAAATCACAACCCCACTAACGGGGCGATCAATTCTATGAGCCACACCCGTGAATACATTACCGGGCTTTTGGTATTTGATGCGAATCCACTCTTTCACAATCTCACTGAGTGGAGCGTCTCCCGTGTGATCTCCCTGCACTAAATCACCGCTTCGCTTATTAATAGCGATGATGTGATTATCCTCATACAACACTTCGAGGTTTTTGACGGTCGAATGCACCTAGTATTGCTCTGAGTCGTTTGGAAAATCGCGGGATCGAACATCAGTGACATAATTACCCACAGCACTCTTAATATCCTCATATAAATTAGCGTACCGCCTGAGGAATCGAGGATTAAACTCATGTGTAATACCGAGCATATCATGAACCACTAGCACTTGACCGTCTGCCTCTCCCCCAGCCCCTATTCCTATGGTAGGTATCTTGAGCTGCTCAGAAACCTTCGCGGTTAATTTTGCAGGAATCTTTTCCAAGACAACACCAAAACAACCCGACTCTTCAAGCATAAGCGCATCTCGCAGGAGTGTCTCAGCCTCTTCCTCTTCTTTAGCGCGAACAGTGTAGGTACCAAATTTGTAAATACTCTGAGGGGTAAGCCCCAAATGCCCCATTACAGGAATACCTGCAGAAAGAATCCGCAGAACACTTTCCTTAATTTCTAAACCACCCTCAAGCTTAACGCCATGGGCGCCACTCTCCTTCATAATTCTGATGGACGAAGTCAGCGCTTCTTTGCTATTCCCTTGGTAAGTTCCAAAGGGTAAATCAACGATTACCAATGCCCGATTTACAGCTCTTACAACTGAGGCCGCATGGTAGATCATCTGATCTAACGTAATGGGTAAAGTTGTTTCGTGCCCAGCCATTACATTGGAGGCTGAATCACCCACCAAAATCACGTCTACACCCGCTTCATCAACAATTTTCGCCATTGAATAATCGTAAGACGTCAGCATGGCAATTTTCTCACCTTTGCTTTTCATCTCTTGCAGGGTGCGCGTGGTTACACGTTTTACGTTTGAGTGTAAAGACATATTAAACTTAATTTATCAGTCAAACCTACTGTTTTTCTCAGTGCTGAAAAAATGTAAGTCAAGATTGGATTCCCTTCTACTCACCAATTCGATACCGATTATCAAACGAATGTGACCAGATACATGGATAAGCGCTACATTTGTGTGATAATTTCAGATGCACATGTTTAACAGATCATCCGACCTACTTTTACTCCTTTCCATTCTGGTTGTTATTCTCTTCTCTTCTTGCGAAACAGAAGTAGAACTTTTGGCACCATACGACGAAACACCTGTCATTTATGGTATTTTGGACTATACCGCCGATACACAATTCGTTCGCATCAATAAGACCTTTCTCGGTCCTGGCGACCCAAGCCAATATACAGGCATTAAAGACTCAGTGGAATACGACCCTGCAGATGTAGTCGCTATAATTAATAAATACAACGATGAGGGTGACTTTTTGAGCACCATCACACTTGAACCCATTGATATACCCAGCAGAGAACCTGGCATCTTTTACTCCGAAGACGTCCGGTTTTATCATACTTCCCAGCAGCTTCTTACTGCAGAACAACAACTCAATCAGGAAGAGTATATTTTTGAGTTGAACGCAACTATTAAAGAAGAAGTTTATTCTGCGGAGACTAGATTCCCTGGCCTGTCTGTAAGCACTATCGAGCTACCTTTCTTAACAGCAGGTGATCCACAACGTATGTTCTTTGTTCTGAATGGTGTAAACATGAATTTTTCTTCGGAAACATTCAGGTTCACCACTGACGAGTTTACGGCATCCTATTCTGCTGCATTCCGGATGAATTTTGACTATGTATTAAATGATGGAACGGTGGTCGAAGGAGCTTTCATCGATTACGACTTAGGAGATTTTGGAAATGAGGAGCTGGGTTCAAATCAAGATATCACCATTTCTCTTTTCGGTGAAAACCTCTATACCTTTTGGGGCAATCAATTGGATCTGATTCCCGATTTGGCTGAAGTTCAAATTGAAGTTCTTGAATTCAGAGTGACAGGGGCGACGCCTGAATTGAACACTTACCTTGAAGTGGCTCAGCCTGTGAGTCAATTTACTCCTGTTTTAAGCTCATTCACAAACATAACGAACGGTGCTATTGGAATTTTCAGTTCGGTAGCAACCAGATCGAGAGATGCTTATCTCTCAGAACCATCCTTACAGAAACTCAACGAGAGTCCACTGACCAACTCTTACAATTACTGTGTTCAAGGGTGGAGTGGAAGTAATTACTTGTGTAATCCTTAAAAACATTCTGTCTTTTTGTCACCTCTCTTGACATGATTTATGTCAATTCTGCACGAAAACCACAATAATAACGTCCGGTACACCTATTGCTAATTGCTGATCAAACAATATTGAAAGCAATGAGTAAAATAATAGGAATAGATCTCGGTACCACCAACTCGTGTGTATCGGTAATGGAGGGTAACGAACCTGTAGTTATCGCGAATAGCGAGGGTAAACGAACTACTCCTTCAATTGTAGCCTTCACAGAAGGAGGCGAGAGAAAAGTAGGTGATCCAGCAAAAAGACAAGCCATCACCAACCCTACGAAGACAATCTCATCGATCAAGCGATTTATGGGTAACTCTTTTGACGAAGTGACAGTGGAAGCGGGAAGAGTGCCTTACAAAGTTGTAAAAGGCGACAACAACACGCCACGTGTTGAGATTGACGATAGAAAATATACTCCACAAGAGATTTCTGCCATCATTTTGCAAAAGATGAAGAAAACAGCAGAAGACTATTTGGGAACTACTGTAACAGAAGCGGTCATCACTGTTCCTGCCTACTTCAACGATTCACAGCGCCAAGCTACCAAAGAAGCTGGTGAGATTGCAGGTTTGAAAGTTCGAAGAATTATCAACGAACCGACAGCAGCAGCATTGGCATACGGTCTTGATAAAAAGAGTGAAGATGTTAAAGTCGTAGTTTTTGACCTTGGAGGAGGAACCCACGATGTTTCGATCCTAGAATTAGGAGACGGAGTATTTGAGGTGTTGTCTACCGATGGTGACACTCACCTTGGTGGAGATGACTTTGACCAAGTAATCATTGATTGGTTGGCTGGAGAGTTCAAAGGCGAATACAGCACGGATCTTACGAAAGACCCAATGGCGTTGCAGCGTTTGAAAGAAGCTGCAGAGAAAGCTAAAATTGAGTTGTCAAGTGCGACTTCTACTGAAATCAACTTGCCATACATCATGCCTGTAGATGGTGTGCCACGTCACTTAGTAAAAACTTTGACCCGTGCGAAATTTGAGCAATTGGCTGATGAGCTAATTAAACGAACTATTAAGCCTTGCGAGAAAGCTATGAAAAGTGCTGGCTTAAGCATGTCGGACATTGACGAAGTTATTTTGGTTGGAGGATCAACGCGTATCCCAGCAGTAGTAGATAATGTGAAGAAATTCTTCGGAAAGGAACCTTCAAAAGGAGTAAATCCAGATGAAGTAGTTTCAATCGGAGCAGCCATTCAAGGTGGTGTGCTCACGGGAGAAGTGAAAGACGTTTTATTGTTAGATGTTACTCCTCTTTCTTTGGGTATCGAAACGATGGGTGGAGTTTTCACCAAATTGATCGAAGCAAACACAACAATCCCTACCAAGAAATCGGAAACATTCTCCACCGCATCGGATAATCAGCCTTCAGTAGACATTCACGTGTTACAGGGTGAGCGACCGATTGCGTCAGGAAATAGATCGATTGGTCGTTTCCAAATGTCAGACATCCCACCATCGCCAAGAGGTGTTCCTCAAATCGAGGTAACATTTGATATTGATGCCAACGGTATCTTGAATGTTTCAGCGAAGGACAAAGCGACTGGCAAGGAACAAAGCATCAGAATCGAAGCTTCAAGTGGACTTTCCGACGAGGAAATCGACAAAATGAAGAAAGAAGCTGAAGCCAACGCCGAGTCTGATCAAAAAGTAAAGGAAGAAGTTGAAACCATCAACAAAGCTGACTCCCTTATTTTCCAAACAGAGAAGCAGCTTAGCGAATTCGGAGAGAAGATTCCAGCCGACAAAAAGCAGCCTATTGAAGATGCTTTGGCAGAGTTGAAGCAAGCGCATGAAGCGAAGGACATTGACGCGATGAATTCTGGAATGGAAAAACTAAACACTGTTTTCCAAGCCGCTTCGCAAGAGATGTACAGCGCGCAGCAAGAGCCTCAAAGCAACGGAGCTGAAAATGCTGAAGCAAGTTCTTCTGAAGGCGACGAAGAAGTGACTGATGTAGACTTCGAAGAAGTAACAGAAGAGAAGAAGTAATTCTGATCTGAACAGATAAAAGTTAAGCGCCCTCTCGGTTTCGAGAGGGCGTTTTTTATTTGGAACAAACCGTAAATAGAGGCGTTCTTTGAGGAGCTAATGATCAACAAACAAAATTCTGTATTCGCCCTAATTCTGCTTCTGGCTATCTCGGCCTTCTTCGCTTCGACTCTTCCGAATACTGGCTTTGATTACAACTTCGATAAGTTTTTCAAACCCGATGATCAAGCCACGAAGTATTTTCAAATTCACCGCGACACCTTTAGTACTGACAACGATTTTATTCTGGTCGGTTTAGTAAACGAAGATGGAGTCTTTGAAACGGATTTTTTGACAGAAGTCGAAGAACTGACAGCCGCCCTTAAGGAGATGCCCCATATCACTTCGGTGCTGTCTCCTACCAATGCAAAAGTAAGAGTGAGAGAGCCCCTCACAGGCTCGGTCTTTCAGCGTCCCCTCCTTTCGGGAAAAAGAGACCTAGATTCGAATCGGGTATTTTCTGATCCATCTGTTTTGGGCAATCTTTTTTCCAGAGATACTACAGCCATATCGATAGTGGCCATGACCAAGGAGTTCCTGAACAAGGATGAGAGCGATGAACTAGCGGAATCACTAAATGCAATCCTTTCCAATTATGATTTTGACGGGGTCCATTTATCGGGAAGAGCGATAGGGCAAGTTGTATTTATTAAAAAGATACAGTCCGAATTTGTCATGTTCATGAGCATCGCCATGGGGTTTGTGGTTGTTCTATTGTTCATCATGTTTCGGAGCTTTCGAGGAGTTATTCTGCCAATTTTCACAGTCTTATTGGCAGTAATCTGGAGCGTTGGAATACTCAACCTTGCGGGAAAAGGAATCAGCATATTGCTTAACATGCTACCGCCAGTGATTTTTGTCGTGGGCATGAGCGATGCCGTTCATCTGTATTCTCGGTATCTCGAGGAATTGAAAAAAGGGCTATCGAAAAAAGAGTCGATCAAATTGATGACTACTGACACAGGTTTGGCAACACTTCTCACTAGTATCACAACGTCTATTGGTTTTGCCAGCCTCTGGTTTACGGGAATTCCATCTCTTCAAGAATTCGGTGTGCTAACTGCTGTAGGAGTAATGGCCGCTTTTGTCATTGCCATCATTATGATGCCTGCTTGCCTCACGCTGTTTTCAGAACCAAAGAGATATTTGGAATCAAACAGCACTCAGAAATGGGATGGTTTTTTACTCTCTATGTTCGATTTCGTCACCAAGAATCGAAAGAAGATATTCATCACAACTGGTCTCCTAAGCGTGGCAATGATAGCTGGAATTACTACCATTGATTTGAACAACTACCTACTAGAGGACCTGAAAAAGAGTGAAAAACTGAGGCAAGACTTTACTTTTTTCGATCAGTACTTTTCGGGCGTTAGGCCATTTGACATGGGATTAGAATGGGATAACGAAGTTGATTTGAGCGATCCCGAATATTTTCAATCACTCGATAAGATTCACCATTTCTTAGAAGCCAATTACGGAGTTGGTGCGGTTATGTCGCCACTTTCTGTTTTGAAAGAACTCAACCGCAGCAGCCATGGTGGAAGAAATGAATTCTATCGCCTTCCAGAAAAAGAGGGCGAATTAAAACGCTTATTGAAGGACTATAAAAAGATCCTGTCCACAGGAAAAATATCCAACCTCACCACCGAAGACGGTGGTTATATTCGGGTTTTAGGAAGGGTTGGAGATTTGGGTGCCCAGCATTTCGCTTCTAAAAACGAAGAGTTAAACGATTTCCTCGAAAGAGAAGGAATTGCGAAAAATGCCACTGTGACGATTACGGGAACGGGTACCTTGATTGATAGAACGAACCAGACATTGGTCGAAAGCCTATCAAAAGGATTGGGCGCAGCATTTATTCTGATCTCCATTTTGATGGGTCTCATGTTCCGCTCTTTCCGAATGGTATTAATTGCCTTGGTGCCAAATCTGCTGCCTCTTTTGGCAGTAGGAGCCGTAATGGCTCTCGCGGGAATCAACCTCAATATGAGCACGAGCATCATCTTTACCATCGCATTCGGAATAGCCGTGGATGACACGATTCACCTTTTGAGCAGGTACAAGCTCGAATTGATGAAAGGAAAGAGTCAATACGATGCAATGAGGAATGCCTACTTGCACACTGGAAAGGCACTTATTATTACCAGCATCATTCTTTTCGGAGGATTTATTGGGCTTTGCTTCAGCTCATTCCAGAGCACTTTTTTCATCGGGCTATTTGTGACGCTCACCTTGGGCTTCGCATTGCTATTCGATTTTACATTGCTTCCTCCATTGGTTATTTCCAAAAAGGAAAAAGAAGACTAGTCTGCCGTCACCTTCTTTCCCAAAAGGGAAACGACGAGGTACAACAAAGCAATACCGATTAAATAATTGAGCAACCACGGAATAGAAAACAAGGCGGACAATGTGGTAAATATTACGGCCACCAATCCGACCGTCAAAGCGTAAGGCATTTGTGTCTTGACATGCTGCAAGTGATCACATCGAGTCGCGAGAGAACTCAAAATGGTAGTATCGCTAATGGGCGAGCAATGGTCTCCCAGAACAGCGCCTGCTAGCACACAAGAAGTCGTGTTTAAGAAAATCTCCATTGCCAAGGCTGCTTCCATTCCACTCTCAAGGGAGAGCGCCCAAGCCAGCGGCAGCATAATGGGATAAATAATCGCCATGGTACCCCAAGAGGAACCCGTAGAAAACGCTACCACTGCCGAAAGCAAAAAAGTAACTGCGGGCAATGCCCAAATGGCCAATCGGCCCTCGGCCAAGCCTGCGAGATAATCAGCGGTGTGCATTTGATCAGTCAAAGCAGCCAAACTCCAGGCTAAAATCAAGATTACAATGGCGGGAACCATAGTCTTAAATCCTTCTATTGATGCCAAAATCGAATCACTAAACGTAAGAGTCCTTCTCAAAGTTGAAAGAAGAATGGCGACGATCAACCCGAAAGTGGACGACCAAAGCAAAGCCTTGTAACTATCAGAGTTTCCAATTATAGTAGAGAGCTTTCTGCCAAACGGCAGCTCACTTGAACTCCAAGCTGACGGATCAGCATCAATGCCAGTATAAATAAGCCCTCCAACTGTCCCTAAGATCACCACCAAAATCGGAATAATGGCATTCCACATATTTAACTTGATCCCTTCTTGGGGTGCAAATTCCTCCAAATCAACGGCTGATTCACCAGGTGCAGCTGAGTTAACTCCAAATTCTCTGGCCTTCACCTCTGCTTTGTACATCGGTCCAAAATCTCTGTTTCTCAGAATGAGGATCAACATAAAAACCAGCGCGAAAATTGGGTAGAACGAATACTTCAACGAGCCGAGAAAAATGATGTAAGGACTTGCTTCAATCATCACTGAGCCCGAGTTGATCTGATCGAGAGCCGATTGGATATAGCCCAATTCGGCGCCAATCCAAGTCGTGATAAGCGCAATTGCCGCGATGGGCGCGGCGGTGGAGTCTACGATATAGCTTAGCTTCTCACGAGAGATTTTTAATCGATCGGTTAAGGGCCGCATGGTATTTCCAACCACTAAAGTATTCGCGTAATCATCGAAGAAAATTCCTATTCCTAAAAACCAAGTAGCGAGCTGCCCTGACTTGGGGCTATTTGCCTTTTGGGAAATTTTATCGACGACCGCTTGCATCCCGCCATTTTTGGAAATAACGGCGACTATCCCGCCAATTATCGTTGAGAAAAGAATTACGGATACATGACCTGAATCGACCATTGCCTGTACCATATAAGTGTCAATGGCCGAGAGAAGTCCTGTTAAAAATCCGTCTGAGTCGGTGGAAAAATGAGCTACGATGATTGCTCCAGTGAATATGCCTGCTATCAAACTACTCACTACTTCCTTGAAGACGAGCGCCAAAGCAATTACCAGTAATGGCGGAATAACGGATAACCACAAGGGCATCGGTGTTATTTCTTTTACTGAAGTAAAGCCACCGACCTTAATCGACATCGGCTCGTTTCGATCAAAGGACATTATAAATTCGGCCTTGCCGTCTTGAAAACTTAAGGTTGTCCTTTCTCCATTGATTAATACCTGCGCACTATTCCCAAGGAGATAGAGTTTGTCAAGGTCATTGCAAATAAGCGTTCCCGAAGACTCTAAACCATCAACAATTAAATGAGGAAGTTCGACTGAAAAATCATCCTTAGTAAAGATGCTCTCGTCCTGAGCAGAGACAACCTGAGAGAAAAAAATAGCAATGGCCGAGAAAAGAAGTGATTTTATCCAAACAGTCATGAAAGCGCAAAATAGAAATTTTACGATCGTTCGAGAACCGATTGACGATTGTTAATTTTACACCATGCGTCAGGCAGCAATAATTTTGACAATTCTAATCTTAGGTTCCTGTGGGAAGAAATCTCCCCTTGGTCAGAAATTCGCAATGCTTGACAAAACGGAAGTAAGATTAGACACCGTATTGGTGAATCACTTCTCTAACGTGCTCTTCTTTTTATCGCCCGAATGCCCACTATGCCAAAATTACAGCGTTACTATTGACCGAATTCAAGAGGACTTCGAAAAGAAGGATGTTGCTTTTTATGGCGTCGTAAGTGGGCTGTATTACTCTGATTCCGAAATAGAGGGCTTTTTAATCAAGTATGATTTGGATTTACCCGTTATACTCGATCCCGAGTTTTCGCTCGCCAATCATTATGAAGCGACGACAACACCGGAGGTTTTAGTGATTAACAGGAATAGCGAGGCATTGTATCAGGGAGCCATCGACAATTGGGCTATTTCCTTGGGGAAAAAACGACTGAAAATTACTGAACGTTACCTCGAAAATGCGCTTTCCGCCCATTTGGACGGAGAAGAAATCAACCCAAAAAAAACAAAAGCAGTAGGATGTTTTATAGAATAGCAGTTCTTCTGATTTTGGTTGGATTGGCTTCTTGCAGCTCGGCTCCTGAAAAAACGGAACCCACTCCCTCTGATGCTCCAGCTCATACGACTGAGATAACTGAAGAATTGACCTTCTGGAAAAAT
>Ga0222668_1000971_pt1 | contig 15080 bp, 15 predicted proteins | sample AntAcemetagen728_FD_179823 | JGI IMG/M metagenome (GOLD analysis project Ga0222668, IMG submission 179823) | Saline water microbial communities from Ace Lake, Antarctica - #728 | ecosystem: Environmental > Aquatic > Non-marine Saline and Alkaline > Saline | place: Antarctica: Ace Lake... | reverse complement strand
CCCGTCCCAGAGCTGATTCCAGACCTTGGCAGTGAGAACCAAATAATTCAAATATCAAACAATCACCCTCGAATTGAAACGGTTTCCAATAAAAATGGAATATTTAGAGGGTGCCTAAAGATAGCGTCTAATCTCTCCATCAATGTAGGGACTCGGCGTTGTGGTAACAATACTGCCATCGTCTTTGATGATAAGCCGGTAGTTACCCTCACCGAGTCGTACTCTGTGAGTTTTTCCGTTTCTGCCTGAAAGACCATCATCATCATCTTCGTTGACTGATCTAATTGTGCAATCCATAGTAAAATCCTCTCTTGATCAGATTGTTAAATTTACTTCAATGAAAAATACCAGAGACTAGACCGTAGTCAAGAATTAAATATTGACGTAACTCCTGACTGTGATTTGATTTTGCAAACGCAAATCAAATCAGTTTCATGAAATCAGATCATTTATTTTTCCACCCCCACAACCTCAATCTTTTTTTCATCTTGACAAAAAACATACAGTGGTATATCGTTAATCGACGATAATGAATATAGCAAGTCTGGATTTGACAGGCAAAGGTCAATAACAATGGTCAAGACGAAAGCAAACTCCGAAAAGTGCTGCACTACAGATGAAAAGCTGGCATTGCCGGATGTCGTCTGGGCAGAGGACTTGGCCAAGCTTTCCTGGGCGCTGGCTCATCCGGCGCGCGTGCGCATCGTTCGATTACTGCTGAACCGAACTGCTTGCATGTGCGGTGAGATCGTCGAAGAGATGCCGTTGGCGCAGTCGACGGTTTCTCAGCACTTGAAGATCTTGAAGGAAACAGGCTTGGTACAAGGCGAAATCGATGGCCCACGCGTTTGCTACTGTATCAATCAGAAAATGATGGCAAAGCTGAAGAAACTGATTGCAGATCTGTAAATGAATTAACAAAACGTCTTCGGGCGTAGGCACATACCAACACAAAAAATTTTAACCGCAACCATCGTTATTCGGCGATGAGCGATAGCCGGTAAAGGAGTAAACAATGACTAAGCGAAAGATGATTGATGATGTGCGAGACCAATACGCGGGGGTAGCACGAGGTGAACTCTCCAACGAGTCGACTGCCGTGCGATCCATCGCTGCCTCCTTCGGTTACTCGGAGGAAGAATTAAACCAGTTGCCAGCCGAGGCCAACATGGGACTGTCTTGTGGAAACCCCTTGGCACTGGCTGGCCTTCGCGAAGGTGAAGTGGTTGTCGATCTCGGATGTGGCGGTGGCATGGACGTGTTTCTGGCCGCGCGAAAAGTGGGCGCATCGGGCCGGGTCATTGGCATCGATATGACGGCGGAGATGCTGGAGCGAGCGCGTGCTGGTCAACAGAAGTTGGGCTTGAGCAACGTCGAGTTCCATCAGTCAACCATCGATCACATGCCACTCCTCGATAACTCGGTCGACTGTGTGATCAGCAACTGCGTGATCAATTTAGTGCCCGACAAGCTGGCTGTCTTTCGCGAGATCCTGCGCGTTCTCAAACCCGAGGGAAGAGTCGCTCTGAGCGATATCGCTTTGAAGCAGGAATTGCCGACTGAAGTGAAGCAAAGTGTCGAAGCCTATGTCGGTTGCATCTCCGGTGCCATTCTGATTGACGAGTATCGCAGCCTGCTGGAGCAAGCGGGCTTTGCTTCAGTGGTCGTGACAGACACGGGAGCGGACCTGAATGCGTATGCGATGGCCAGCGACGACGGATGCTGCGGCGGTAGCGTTTGCTGTTCCGATACTGACGAAGCGGTTGCCGATGTCGCGCAGAAGTCGTTGCACGACGGTCTCGCCTCTGTCATGCAATCGTTCGATGCAAACGCATTTGCTGCAAGCGTACGAATTCACGCGCTTAAGCAATCATCGACGCAGCCTGTGAACACCATATCTGATATGAGTATTCAACCAATTTCGAAGGAGAAGACCATGAAAACTGTGCAAGTTTATGACAAACCGATGTGCTGTTCGACCGGCGTATGTGGTCCCGAAGTTGATCCTGTGCTGCCAAAGTATGCAGCGGATCTGGATTGGCTGAAGAGCCAGGGCCATCAGGTAGAGCGATACAACCTCGCCCAACAGCCACAAGCTTTTATCGAGAACAAAGCGATTCACCATCTGTTGAGTACTGCTGGAACAGACTGCCTGCCTGTCGTGATTGTCGATGGGGAGATTGTCAGTCAAGCCGTTTATCCCTCGCGCGATGATTTGACAGGCTGGGTGGGAGGTTCACCGGACAGGCAATCATTGCCCGTTGTCGAACCGGAAGGCGGATGCGACGGAACCAGCGGTTGTTGCTAGAGCCGACCGGCGATGAATCGCAGGGCGTATGCCCGCTAGTCTTTTATTAGCAAGTCGATGCAACAGGAAGTTCGATGCTGAAACGGTGTGACTGAATACACACAAACAAGGAACGTGAATCATGAAATTCTTAGATCATCCCACCCGCAATTTGTTCTTCACAGGGAAGGGCGGCGTGGGAAAGACTTCCGTGGCCTGTGCGACTGCGGTGAAGCTGGCTGATGCAGGCAAAAAAGTTCTGCTCGTTTCCACCGACCCTGCCTCCAATCTCGATGAGGTGTTAGACGCCGCACTTGGCAACCATCCGACAGCAATTCCAGCGATACCAACCCTGTTCGCCATGAATCTCGATCCTGAGCAATCGGCGGCCGAGTATCGCGAGCGAATGGTTGGCCCGTATCGCGGAGTTCTTCCCGATGCCGCGATCGCCAGCATGGAAGAGCAATTCTCCGGCTCTTGTACGCTTGAGATCGCTGCCTTCGATGAGTTCTCGCGCTTACTGGGCGATCCGGCTGCCACAGCGGAATTTGATTACGTGATTTTCGACACAGCCCCGACGGGGCATACATTACGCTTGCTCACACTGCCGTCGGCCTGGGACGGCTTCATGGAGCAGAATACAACGGGGACCAGTTGCCTCGGGCCGCTGGCGGGATTGCAGGCACAGCAAAACCTGTATCAAGAGTCGGTGAAAGCGCTCAGTGATTCAGCCGTGACCACGCTCGTGTTAGTGGCTCGGGCTGAGCCCAGTGCACTCCGCGAAGCAGCGCGAACCAGCGGCGAACTGGCTGAGCTTGGTGTTCAGAATCAACATCTTGTCGTCAATGGTGTGTTCCAGGCAATCGACTCGAACGACCCTTACGCGGTCGCGCTGCAGCAGCGAGGAGCCGCAGCACTGAGCGCGATGCCAGAAGGTCTGAAAACGATTCCACAAACGATTGTGCCTCTAAGTCCCAATGGCATTCTCGGTATCGATTCGCTTCGCCGTCTCGGCTCGGTCGACTCTGAGCCTGTCATGCATCCAACAGACGAAAGCACAGAAAGGGCTGAAGCGCAACCGCTCCTGTCGGAATTGATCGATGATCTGGTCGCGCCGGGGCATGGCGTCATTCTCGCGATGGGCAAAGGTGGCGTTGGCAAAACAACAGTGGCGGCAGCGATAGCAGTTGCCATCGCCGAACGTGGCTACGAAGTACATCTCTCAACCACCGACCCGGCGGCTCACATCGCCGCGGCGCTGAATGACGAACGTTTGCCGAATTTGTCTATCAGTCGCATTGATCCCGCAGAAGAAACTGCCAAGTACTCGGCTGAAGTTATGGGGAAAGCGGGCGCGAATCTTGATGCGCAAGGCAAGTCACTTCTGGAAGAAGACCTGCGATCGCCGTGTACCGAAGAGATTGCGGTCTTCCGCGCGTTTGCCGATGCGGTTGCCGCTGGCGCAAACAAGTTTGTCGTGCTTGATACGGCTCCCACCGGTCACACGGTTTTACTGCTCGATTCGGCGCTGGCTTATCACCGCGAGGTAACACGGCAATCAAGCGAGATGCCCGAAGCGGTTGAGAATCTGCTGCCACGACTCCGCGATCCAGACTTCGCACGCGTACTGATCGTCACGCTTCCCGAGGCAACTCCGGTACATGAAGCAGCCGCGTTACAGCGCGACCTGCGACGCGCGGAGATCGAGCCCTACGCGTGGGTGATCAATCAGGTCCTGAGCCCGCTGCCGTTGAGCGATCCACTGATGCAACAGCGTCAATCGCACGAGCAGAAGTACTTGCGCGAAGTGAGCGAAGTGCACGCCAGCCGCGTGGCCATCATCCCCTGGCAGATCGAGCCACCAACGGGTCTGCACGGACTCAGCCGACTAAGCCACTCCGATATCAGCACCTTCTGAAAAATTCGGTATCAGGGGGCTCGGCAATCTGAGACCAAAAGTCACATTGAGCGAGGCTGAAAAGTGTCGTTTGCTTCAGACAGTTGCAGAAGCACCCCTCGGTCTATTTTGGCAAACGCAGTTTTGCGATCCGTTTTACAGATTTTGGGAAGCCGATTCCGATTGCAGGTCTGGTTTCTTCAGAGGCGATTTTGTTTTTTCCGGGGTCAGCTGATAGACGAGAAAACCTTCTCCCTTATATTTGACGTTCAGCAACACATTACCTCCATAATATTCTTTCAGGTAGTTACTGAGCGGTGGAACCATTTGCTTCGGAGCAATCAAGAGCAGGCGATCGGTTTCCAGTAACTCGTCTAACGGCGACTGAATCTGGTACGCCTGCAGTTTATTTTTAAAATGGGGCGAATGCTGAAGCCCATTCAGAAACAGGAATTTAAAATCTTTGATTTCGGACTGATTGTCGTACGAGAGAAAAGTTTCAATTGGAAAAACCCAAGTGGCGACGAATACTTTATCGGGCCACAGTTGCATCATCTCTGTCAGATTCTGTTTAAAGCTGGTGTTTTTGGCGACAAGTGTGTCCGACCAGCGTTTCTGACTCCAGACCAAGAAACAACTTCCCAGAAGGAGAATCGCGACAGCTGTTTTAAACAGGCCACCCTGAGAGGCAGTCTGAGTTTCGTCTGAAGTTTTCCAGTCAGTTTGATTTAACAGTAACGTGAAATACAGCGGGAGGGCGCTCAGACACGTTAAAACCCGTGCGGGCAGTTTCAGATAGATGATCAGCATGATCATAATAAGACCGACCCAGAACAGGAGCCATCTGATGATCGAACGCTGCCAGGTCCGTTTCTGATTCAGGTGGTTAAAGACAATCGTGGCAAACAGGCAAAACAGGAAAACAGGATGTCCGATGGTAAGTTTGGCTGAATGAATCCAGGCATGTAACACCTGGGGAAATTTTCGGAAATTAAAGGCATCGGTTTTCTCTTTGAACTGTTGCAGTCGTGATAGGCTGAATTTATCCTGGTCCAGATAGACCCATTCTCGAAGCATCCAGTAATCAAAATTACTCCAGCCAACTTCATCAAAGGCGGGTTTCGTTGGTTCGAAGTAAGGAATCTGCGTAGAGTCGACCAACGCACCGATGACAGAGTAGTAAGGTAGAAAGTCGCGCCAGGCTTCATCCTGCAGGTAGTATTCTTTGTCATAGTAGCGGGCTCCCAGTACGCCACACACCGCCAGTGTGGCAGGCAGGAGATAGGGTTTGATATTAACGCTCCGGTACAACTGCCAGGCCATTACCAGTAGCAGGGGCAGACTGGACAGGACCAGCATCTGCAGACTGGAATAACGAATCAGGCTGGCATAAATCAGACAACAGATTCCCACCCATTTGAGCCAGGGCAGATGCGTTTCCTGTGTGTCCCGGATAAGACTGACCAGGATGAGGGACAGGCCGGCCAGCCCGATCAGAAACGCGGTAGACGTAAACTGCAGGTGTGCCAGAAAGTAGGTACCGACTCCCAGAAAGAAAATCAGATAACCGAAGACCACAAAGAAATTTCGTTTCAGCAATAGCAGCGCATACAGTAGCAGACAGTGCGACACGAACTGGGTCAGGAGCAGATAACTGCCGTACCAGGGTACGAGTGGAGCGACGGTATAAAGCTGTTTCAGCATGAATCCCAACAGCACGTTGGAATACATCAGATGCTCATCGGGCCCTTCGACGGTTCCATATCCCGAGGCAACCAGCCCCATATAAGGATCATCGTTGGTGTCATAGCCAGGCGTGATTACCAGCAGCGTCAATCCAAACAAGCAGATGACAATTCCTGCTGCGCAGCATGCGGTCGACTTGCAGATCCAGTTGGTCAGCATGGCTAGGCCGGATTGATTTTGCAGATGCGACATCGGTTTCCTGATGGACAGAGAACGGTTTTCAGTAAGGATCGCGCTCAAATAACCGCAAAAAATATACCAGATCGACGATGTTTCTGATTGTAACGATTGCTGGGATTAACCGGCTGGTATTGCGGCTGGATCTTCACAGATTGAAGAAACCCACGCCGCTCCCATCACGGCTGTTTAGAGATGCTGTTTCCAGATTTACAAACCGTATGCGTTCATTAACATCTTGCACAGCGGCTTGCCAGGGAGAACTACTTAGCGTAATCTTTTTTATGAGCTCAATGGGAATTCTGCCGCCGATCAGGATCGCGCTGTGAGCGCAATAACAGGATCAGCCTAAATGCTCGTGCCTGCCCTTGAGTCTGTTCAATCCGATTCTATAATAGACCACTTGCAATATCGAAGCACCTGCAGAGGTGACCCTGTTCCATTTCTACCGCTCTCCCGAGCAGGAATATTTTATGGATCTCAATCAGATGCAGATCCGACTGAACCAGGGAAAAAATGATCTCTTTTTTATCGTTCCGGTCAGTTTAATAAAAGAGCCATTGAGAATTGACCTGGGAATGATTTCGGGAACGTATCAAATCAATCATTAGGAGCTCTATGAGCAACATGAAAATTCTCTTTAATCAACCGAAGCGGGAAAACGATCTCTATTCTGGAGAGATTCGCGATGCCATCGATACGGTTCTGCAGAGTGGAATTTATATTCTGGGTGAAAATGTCAGGGCGTTTGAACGGGAGTTTTCTCAGTACTGCCAAACGCGTCATTGTTGCGCAGTGGCGAACGGCACAGACGCGCTGGAAATTGCCCTGCGCGCCCTTGAGATAGAGGGGGGAGACGAAGTCATCACTGTTCCTAATGCCGGAGGCTATTCAACGACTGCCTGTAATCTGGTGGGGGCGGTTCCGGTTTATGTCGATGTTGACCCTGAAAACCTGCTGATGGACATTCACCAACTTCCGGCTGCTGTTTCTTCCCGAACAAAATGCGTGATCGTCACTCATCTGTATGGTCAGGCGGTTGATATCAGAAAGCTGCGTTCAGTGCTGGATGCTGCCGGTTTTAAACACGTGGCAATTCTTGAAGATTGTGCTCAGGCACATGGGGCATCGATTCATGGAGAACGGGTGGGCGCCTTGGGAGACATCGCGACCTTCAGTTTTTATCCGACCAAAAATCTGGGCGCCCTGGGAGATGGCGGGGCCATCACGACGTCAAACGATAAACTGGTGGAAACCTGCCGGTGCCTGAGGCAGTATGGCTGGATTTCCAAATATCAGAGTCAGGTTGCAGACGGAAGGAACAGTCGTCTGGATGAGCTGCAGGCAGCAATCTTGAGGAGCAAATTAAAACACCTCAATGAATTGAATGCAAAACGGACTTCAATCTGTCAGCAGCTGTCGGAACTTTGCGGGCCTTATGTAACAGTTGTGACAGAGCCCAGAGAAGGCGACGTCGGGCATCTGTTTGTCGTACGACATCCGAGGCGTGATCAGATCCGTGAAGTGCTGGGACAGCACGGGATTGCAACGGATATCCATTATCCGATTCTGGATCCAGATCAGGATTCCCTCGGCGGCAAAACTTTTCGATCAGTGAGTCTGGAGCATGCCCGGCAGGCAACCGGGGAAATCTTTTCTCTACCCTGTTACGCTGGTATTTCAGATGACGAACTGGATTACATGCGTCAGGTATTCGAGGATAAAATCTCAGTCATAGTTGAGGAGCAATGATTTGTCTGGTTCCCTGTGCTCACTGGTTATTCCAGTCTACAAAAACGAAGCGAATCTGTCGGATCTGCTGAAAGCATTGACATCGCTCCATGAACAGTCAGAGCTGCCTATGGAAGTTGTTTTTGTGATCGATGGCAGTCCTGACCGATGCTATGAAATTCTGTTGCGCGAACTGGAGCGTGTTCCGTTTCAGTCCAAATTAATCCTGTTCTCCAGGAATTTCGGTTCTTTTGCTGCCATCCGTGCCGGGCTGGAGATTGCCAGCGGCGATTATTTAGCGATCATGGCTGCCGACCTGCAGGAACCGCCGGAACTTGTTTTGAAAATGTGGGAGGAACTTGCCGCGGACACAGCCGATGTGGTCATCGCTGTCCGGAAATCTCGCAACGATCCCTTAATGACAAAGCTGCCTTCCACGATCTTCTGGGGACTATATCGTCGCTTTGTGGTTCCCGAAGTCCCTCACGGCGGTGTTGATATTTTCGGTTGCAATCGCGCATTCCGGGATGAACTGTTAAAGCTGGATGAGCGACACAGTTCCCTGATCGCTCAAATGTTCTGGGTCGGATTTCGCCGAAAGTTTCTGGAGTACGAGCGACAGGAGCGAGTCCATGGCAAGTCGGCCTGGACGCTCAGAAAGAAAATCAATTATCTACTAGACAGTACTTTTTCCTTTACCGATCTGCCGATCCAGCTGTTGATTCAGGTGGGAGGGGTCACCACTATTTTGTCTGCCATGTTTGGCTTGCTGGTGATTGTCTTTCGCCTGATGGGCTGGATTGATGTCCCCGGTTATACTGCAACGATCATTGCCATTGTTTTCTTTGGAGCATTAAATCTGTTTGCTCTGGGGATTGTGGGGGCTTACGCCTGGCGAACTTATGAGAATACCAAGTCCAGGCCTTTGCACATTATATTACGTGAGCATGAATTTCAGTCACTGAAAAATGGGGATTGAATTTGAACACTTCATTGTTGCAACAGAGAGCTCTGTTTTATTCTCCCTTAAGTTTTTGTCGAGATTATGAGGCAGAACTTACCCGGAATGTACTTGAGGGATGGGAAGCATCCATCGAACGGGGAGACTTGAGTTGCCGAGGAGACCAGGTTCGGGTCTGGTTTAAAAAGCTGGATTGGGACAGTCAGTATTTCTCATGTCCCACTTTGCGGATTGAATTGATTGAGTGGGAAGAAGGAATCTCAGATCCCCGCAGGCATGTTTCTGATCTGCTGAGTAACCTCTGGACTGAACTGCAGCAGACTTATCAGCGCTACTATCTGTTTATGGAAGTCCCATCCGAAGATACTGAGGTACTTCAGGCAGCTGGCATGGCCGGAATGCGACTGGTGGAAACCAGGCTCACCTATTACCACGATCGGTTAGATCAGATTTCCCCGAAAGATGTTTTACCTGTCAGGCAGGCAGCCAAAGAGGATATTGAGAATCTTCGACAGGTGGCCCGGCAGGCCCGCAACGCCTATGACCGATTTCATGCCGACCCGTTTTATTCGCAGGAAACTGCTGATGAGTTTCTAGCAGAATATGTTGCGCAGTGCGTCAAAGGATTCACAGACGTGGTCCTGGTTCCTGCAGTCGATTCAGATCCGCCGGGCGCTTTTGTATGTGGTGCGAAAGACATCAGCCCTGTCAGTGAGATCGCAGCCGGAAGACTGGTTCTGGTTGCGGTAGATGAACCGCGTCGCGGGTGGTACCGAAATCTGAATCAGGCTCTGATGTTGTGGATGCAGGAGCAGGGGATACAGCTGATTGTCAATACGACTCAATCCACGAACCGGCCTGTCATCCATGTCTGTGAATCCATAGGTTATCAATACGGCCAAGCCACTCATATTCTGGCTTTGAATCGGTAAGTTCTGACTGATTCGTATTCTGAGGCAGATGCCAGTTCTGTCCGTGTTATCGTTGACAGTAATAACTCCGAATTTTGGTTCGGAAATTTTAACTGGTGAGTTCATGGATTGGCCGATGTGAGAACCATTTCTCTGTTTTCAACCGGGATCAGACTCTAGATTTAAGAAAGCCGAAAGTCACTCGCGTGAGAGATTCGTTTCAGCTAGCGAGATAGAAGTTGGGAAGAGACACTGTTGCAAGCGGTAGACCTCAAGTCGCGCGTTTCGTCAATTCTAAAAACTGGGTGTATTCGCGAATATAATCTGCGGAATCGTAAGTCTCTGAAGCAAAGACCAGTAAGACTGCGTCGCTGGAGTAGTTATACTGAATACCCCACGTCATCGGCGGCAGGTAAATTCCGTACTGTGGCCGATTCAGAATGATTTCATCACGCTGAGTGCCATCATCGACAATCACACAAACACTCCCTTTGACCGCAATCAGAAACTGGGCACATTGCAGGTGCGCGTGTTCGCCGCGTGTTTCCGCTGTGGGAACGTCGTAGACCAGAAAGTATCGTTTGGGGGTGAAAGGGAAGTCTTTTTCAAATTCAGCGACAGTGAGACTTCCCCGAAGATCGGGAACCATTTTGAAATGATGCAAAGTGACACCTTTAACGCGTGTCTGATGCGCGCCGAGGGCTATGGTTTCCCGTGGTGCGGTCTCTTGCACTGAGTAGCGGTGTTCTGTCGTTTCGACGTAGCCAATAATCTTTGCCGGATTCCCCTCTACAATTGCCAGGGGGGGAACAGACCGCGTTACGACAGATCCAGGATTGATCTGAGCGCGAACGCCGATTGTGATACCAGGTGAAATTGTTGCATTAGCACCGATTTCGGCATGCGCTTCAATGACAGTTCCCGGCTGGGAATCATCGTCAGCCCCTAAGATGACTGCATACGGCCCAATCCGGGCTGTTTCGTGAACACTGACTCCCGGTCCCAGATAAACGCCAGGCAGGTGTTCCTGAGAATCAGTGGTTGGAAAGAGAGATCTCTTTACTTTATCAGACACGGAGTATCCCTTTTCTCATTTTTTCAGCAAGATGTTGGCGGTTCTTCCTTTGAGTCAATCCTGTTTCACTGGTTGGCGCGTTGAAAAACTGCATTTGTAACAGCTTGACTACAAGCAGCTTAAACTTACCTCTCTGCGTGCGACACAGCCCCGAATGATGTCTGTGAGTATTTCTGGGTGACACAGGATTTCTAAAATTTATAATGCAATCCAATAGGCTCTGCAAGCAAAATTCCGTTGTATTTCAGGGGGCCAGAGACATATTGCTGTCTAGTCCGCATTTATGGATTGATTGTATTGAGCTGGTTGTATTGAGCTGAAATTGAATGAAGGAGTTGTCATCTCAGCAGGTTAAGATCAGTGAGGTTCATTTTTCAGAGAGGCATATGATGAGTCGGATCAGACGTGTGTCGAAATGGTCTTGCTTGGTTCTGGTGATTTTGATCGCTTTGATGACTCTGGTTCCGTTTGAAGGAATGACCAGTGTCTCAGGTCGAGTTGAAGATGCGCGGCTGACTCCGATCAGCGGTGCCAGTGTCACACTGACCAAGGGTAAATCCGGAGCCCGTGCTGAGAATGTATGGACCGATGAAAATGGAAACTATTCCATCAAGGTCACACATCCTCTCGAAAATTTTATGCTTGATCTAACAGTCCAGACAGAAATGATTTTACAAAAATATTGTTTCTGTCATAGATCAACGTACGCACAAATCAGAAAATGACAGTGCCATTCGTGTCCGGAACCTTTTCCTGTTCGCGATCAAATTAGATATTGACATCCAATACTCTGGGATGGATCGGAGGATCTTAAATCGCTCGCTTGGTCTGCTTCAACTACAGCCTGTTATGGATTTTCAGGCAGAATTGATTGGCGTTTTCAGTGCGAACATTCTTATAATGAACGCACTGAGACTATTTCGGTTCAGCCGAATCTTCCGTTGAGTTCTTTTGCATATAGCAGTTGCTGATGTTCCTCCCCGATTTCCCACCTTTGAAACCATTTTACAGCCGAAAGAGCCTGACCTGTCTGGTCACGCTGTTTTGTTTTCTGGTGACTTCTTTGGGAATTTCACTGGAGCCTGTGGGAACTCCTCAAACGGGTTGTCAGTGTAGCCAGGAGCTTCAAGCGTCACAGTCTTGCTGTTGTTCCCGCGCAACAGGTTCCAATGACTCTGGAAGTAAACCACGATCCTGTTGTCTTCGCAAACAGACAAAGTCCTGCTGTGTGGGAAAGGTGAAACAGATCCCTGACGAAACTTCGACTGCCAGTCTGGTTGCTGCCTGTGGTTGTGGTGGCGCGCCTGCAGCAGTCATGCAGATCAATCAGGATCCTCGTCTGATGGGACAACCGACGCTGATTCTGAGTTCATTCCTGAGGGAATCCTGCTGTCCGCGGGTTTTGTCTTTTCTTCCCGATCATTGTTTCCTACCCGAAACTCCTCCGCCGGAATTGTGCAGCCTCTGAGTATTTAAACCAGATGCATTTTGCGGACTGATCTCAGGTCAGTCTGCGCACATTCCCATAAATTTCAGGAGTTTCAAAATGAAACCAACCAGTGTGTGCTGCGCGCGACGTGTGCGCGGCTTTACCTTAATCGAACTTCTGGTAGTGATTGCCATCATTGCCATTCTGATTGCCCTGCTGCTTCCCGCCGTTCAACAGGCACGCGAAGCGGCACGGCGGAGCCAATGCAAAAATAATCTCAAGCAGCTGGGATTGGCGCTGCATAATTACGAATCGACGCATCGTGTTTTTCCGCCGGGAACTCTGGGTTACCCTTATGTCTGGTCGGTGCATGCCCACCTGCTCCCCTTTGTGGATCAGGCCAATCTGCAGAACCGGTTCAACTACGATGTGCCGCCACTCAATGCCTTTAATTCAGGCACGTTTGATGCGACAGAGGTCGGCAATAACGATACCGCAGCGCAGGTACGCCTGCCGCTGATGGTCTGCCCCAGTGATAAAGACGCAGTCCCCGACTCCGTTTATGCGGGAATCAGTTATCCTGCCTGTATCGGTTCGGGCTTGAACGGCTCGGGCACTGCCGATGACGGTTCGAACAGCAATGCCGACGGCGTGTTTTTTCAGCGGTCACAGATTCGGTTTCGTGATGTGATCGATGGAACCAGTAATACGATTGCGTTTGGCGAACAGCTCATCGGTGATGGACAAAATAGTGCGCCCCCCAGTGGTGACTACGGCTTGCGTGTCGTTGAGCTGTCGGCGGGAACGCAGACGACGCCCGCAGCCTGTGATCCATCTGCGGCAACCTGGTCAGGACAGCGTGGTGCGAAGTGGGTCAACGGCCATCTGGGTGACACGATGTATAATCACTGGTACGGGCCCAACTCTACGCAACCCGACTGCCAGAATGGTTATCACAATTTTGCACTGGTCAGTGCTCGCAGTGCCCATGTGGGAGGCGTGCAGGTGGCGCTGGTGGATGGCAGTTGCCGTTTTGTCGGAGAAAATATCAACGCCGATCTCTGGCGCGCGCTGGCCACGCGTGCCGGCGGCGAAGTGATTGGTGAATATTAATGATCCCGACTCATTCGGGTGACCCATGCGGTGATCCGAATGAGTTTTCTTACAGGAGTTGAATATGAAAACGTTTCTCTTTTCTCTGTTGACGCTGTGTCTGACAGGCGCATCGGCGTCCGCCCATGATACGTGGGTGGAAACGAATACAAATCTGATCCGGACACGGGACGCGGTATACATCAATCTGAAGCTGGGAAATCATGGGAATCACCATCGTGATTTTAAAATTGCCAGCAAGATCGATCTGGAAGGCTGCCGCCTGGATGTGATTGACCCCGCAGGCAAAGTTTATGATTTGATCAGCGAACTGACAGATACCGGCTATGCGCCCAAGGAAGGCTACTGGCGCGGAAAGTTTGTGCCTGTGAAACCGGGCTTGTACACGGTCGCGCATTCTCTGGATCGGATTGTGAATCATGGCAAGTCGGTGCGGGCGATCAAAAGTGCGAAAACCTGTTTCGTCGTGAGTGCCCGCCTGGATCAGACGCCTCTAGAAAACCCCGGCTTTGACCGGGCGCTGGGGCATCCACTGGAACTGGTGCCGATCCTGAATCCCGTGACACCCATGGGGCCAGGGAAGCCGCTCGAAGTGCGTGTTGACTTCAAAGGCAAACCACTGCCGAACACCGTCGTCTCGTTTGTTCCCCAGGGAGTGACTCTGAAGGAAGGCTTTGATGAGCAGTACGAGCGGAAGACGGATGCCGCTGGACGCGTCTCGTTCACGCCGAAAACGGGTAATCAGTATCTGGTGGTCGTGCATCATCTCGCGAAAGAGGAAGCAACAGCAGATTATCAGGAGACCGCGTACGCCGCGACGCTGACGGTATTCGTACCCGAAGTCTGCCCCTGCTGTGGCGACTGATTTCGGTGAATCATGGATTTAATAAAATGGTCCTGACCCGAATGGCACTGCCGCAGTTTTTCTGTCTGCCTATTCTACTGAATATTCTAGAAGTCCATCTCCAAGTTCTGCAATGTTAGAAGACTTCAGACCAATAGGTACCGTAGTGTTTGTTTTATTCGAATTTACCCAAATAGATTTAATTCCATGACCATATTCGTTTGTTATTTCTAAATCTAAAACCCTTCTATTGTCAATTTCAATGAATCTATCTTCTACATCCTCAAACGATTCTATAGAGACCAATACATAACCAGCATTTGCTTTAATTGCAAAACGAACCATCATGTTCCAGTAGTGGTTTTGTCTTTCTTCAGAGAGATCATTAAATATTTTTCTAGAGCCGCAGATGTTTATGAGTGGATTATTTGTGTGTAACAGGTATCCGCAGTAAAACAACATTTCTTTATTTGTACACTCACATTGAAATTGTTCTCGGTTTAATAACCTCTTCTGAATTTCTTCAACTGGAGATGACCCTAAAGAGGGGCCTTCATTAATAAATTCCCAGTGCCCTTGTTCATCAATCATTTTCGCTTCACGAGTATTCTCACAAAAACTTAAACCAAATTTTGGGAAAAGGCCAATTGCGTTTTCAGGGGATAAGATCTCTTTGGCGGCAGGAAAAAAATCTAGATAAAACCATGACGACATCATATATTTCCTGAACAATATGAACTGACTGATAGATACTATGGAAAGTGAAATTTAATCGAAGGACAGAAAAGGTGTCAGCGACGAATGGCACTGCCGCTATTTTTTTGATTTGTGTTTGCGCAACGATTCCGGCGTGACACAGTCACGAGTTTAATTTTCTAATTTTTTGCCAGTTCGCTGGAAATTGTGTTT
>Ga0222668_1000966_pt1 | contig 15123 bp, 11 predicted proteins | sample AntAcemetagen728_FD_179823 | JGI IMG/M metagenome (GOLD analysis project Ga0222668, IMG submission 179823) | Saline water microbial communities from Ace Lake, Antarctica - #728 | ecosystem: Environmental > Aquatic > Non-marine Saline and Alkaline > Saline | place: Antarctica: Ace Lake... | reverse complement strand
CTCCTGTCAGGGATTCAATTCTCATACGGGCAAGAGAAGAAAGGTGAAGTTCGTTTTAGATTCCTTGATCCTCAAGTCGAAATAGGGGGACAATGGCAACTTGGCAGGAAGCTCAAATTGGCAACTGTTTTTTCAATGGGTTCAGCACAAATATATGCCAACAATCCTACAACACCGTTAACGGAACATTTTTATTTCCTTAATTATGAATTTAAAATTGGACTTACCTATCGTTTTGATCGCAATCATCCTTAGTTGTTCGGCTTGCAAAAAGGAGGTTATTCGAGTTATTCCAACGATTTATGGGCATGCAGGATTAACGCTCGCTGATGAACGGGCAATTTATCCACCAAATTCCGAAGCGTCTATTCGATTTGCTTTAGAGGGTTTAAATGCGGATGGTGTAGAGGTAGATGTTCAATTAACGAAGGATAGCGTTTTAGTGATTTATCATGATCAATTTCTCGATTCTCGAACTGATTTTGAAGGATGCGTCAATGATTACACGGCAGCGGAATTGGCGGAGGCAAGGTATTATGATGAATTAACATTGTTAACTGTTTCTCGTGTCCTTGAACTTTCCATAAAATATGGAAAAAAAGTAATATTGGACGTGAAACCGTATAATTTTTGTCAAGAAGAATCGATCAATTTTGAGGTGTTTAATTGGTCGCTCAACCAAGCCTTGTCAGCTTATTCGGAGAAGCAAAAGGAGCTGATAACCGTCAATTGTCGTAAATTTGAATTATTATTTGCCTTGGATGATACGGCTATTGTGCGCTGCTTCGAAAGTGAAAATGTTGAACTTGGAATTAATTATTGTGAGAATTTTGGGATTGATAAATTAATGATTCGATCCGATATTTTTACCCAAGGGATGATGGAGACTTTAAGGCAAAAACAAATCCAATATTGTTTGGTTAACATTAAAACCCTTCAGGAGATTAAATGGGCTGCTTCTTTTTCTCCAGACGAGATAATAACGGATAATATTGCAGCCACACGCAAACAATATAAATAAGTTATGGCGAATAAAAATAAAAAACGAATCGATATCGTATACTCCACGAATCCTAATTATAGTGTTAATGACGAATCGGAGGATGAACAAGTGACATTGGCTCCTCAACATCAAAATCTTCGTGTATTAATCGATCGAAAGCAAAGAGGAGGCAAGGAGGTTACATTAGTAACCGGATTTATTGGATCCGAAGTCGATTTGCAAGACCTCGGTAAACTGCTGAAACAAAAATGTGGTGTTGGTGGATCAGTGAAAGAGGGTGAAATTATTATTCAAGGAAATCACCTTCAGAAAATATTGGATTTGCTCATAAAAGCAAATTACAAAGCAAAACAAAGTGGTGGGAATTAAGATGGAAGAAAAAAATGAGCGCTCAGTTCTGGACTTGCGGATGTGAAGCATCCTAACCAACCAATTTAAACCCTATGAAAAGAAAATTATTGCCAAAACTGGCGCTCATTTGAGTACTAAACCGTTGTTAGTACTTACCCTTGTTTCAAATATACGGCGGTATTTCTGATTCTTTTCGTGCAAAAACCTGATCTGCTCTATTCGTTGATTTAAAGGGGTGTTTAGTTCATTTAATGGTTGTTTTTTCATCCTATTCAGCGCGACAATTTTACCTTTGTGAACCCTAATCTTTATTACCCGAGCCATGTAAATGGTTTTGTAGCCAATGCGTTTGCAAGAGACTATTGGAATTCCTTTGTTAAAGATCCTATCTTGGAGAATATCGGCTAAAATTAGTTCTAAATTTCCAGTGTTTTTCGAGTTAAATGCTTCGGAGGTAAATGTCGCGCCAAGTGGTTTATGCACTATGTTCTCTCCCTGTTCAACTGCTTTTTCTAATCAATTCAGCGTTATTCGATTTGCAGAAAGTGGGGAGCCGAATTATCTAAAAACAAATGATTGAGTTTGTTGAGTTGCGAAATATCCTAAAATAGAGCTGCACACTTTAAAATTGGAGAAGCGTTCTACCTGAAAATAAAATATGAGTTGCACCGATCTCGAAGGCCTTTAAAAAACTCGTTTGGGGCGAGACTAACCAACTTAAACCTATGAAAATCGCCTTCGAAATCGGCACTCATATTGCACTGGAGGTAGACCAGTGACTAACCCTTGATTCAAAGTTATGTTTCTTTTATTTGTTTCTATGCTAGAAAAATCTAATCCGTTAGGTTGGTTGACTTAAACGTCATTTTACTGATTTAACGGCAATTTAAAGCTTGCTAATCAACCAAAAAAAAGCGCTAAACTATCCCGCTTCAAAAATGGCTATTTGAACGAAATATATTACATTTGCCTAATCAATATAACATGGACAAACGAACCATCCTCAATAGCAGGCATTTTGAGATCACACTCAATCGTCTTGCGAGTCAATTAAAGGAGAATCACCAATTCTTTGAAAATACGGTTTTAATCGGTCTGCAACCTAGAGGTATTCATGTTTTAAATCGGTTGCGACTTATTTTAGAAGAAGATCTTCAACGTGAAATTAAGTGCGGACAATTGGATATCACTTTTTATCGCGACGATTTTCGAAGAAGGGAACAACCAATCATTCCAAGTGTAACAAATATTGATTTCATGATCGAGAACAAAAACGTTGTACTCATTGATGATGTGCTGTTTTCAGGAAGAACGATTCGTGCTGGACTGGATGCTTTATTGGCTTTCGGACGGCCCAATCGTGTTGAACTTTTAACGTTTATTGATCGCCGATTTGAGCGTCATTTGCCCATCCAGCCGGATTATACAGGCAAGGTCGTGGATACACTCTCGAGTCAGCGAGTTTCAGTTGAATGGAGAGAGATTGAAGGAGAGGATAAAGTGGTTTTATTTACGGAAGACAAATAGAATGAACAATTTAAGTGTAAAGCATTTAATCGGAATTAAGGACCTCACAGCAGAGGATATCGAATTAATTTTTAAAACAGCTGATAGTTTTAAACAGGTGATTAATCGCCCAATTAAAAAGGTTCCCTCATTGCGTGATATGACCATTGCGAATTTGTTTTTTGAAAACTCAACGCGGACAAGGCTTTCGTTTGAATTGGCAGAAAAACGATTGTCGGCTGATGTTGTTAATTTTTCCGCTGCAAGCTCTTCTGTAAAAAAAGGAGAAACATTGATTGATACAGTCAATAATATTTTAGCCATGAAAGTGGATTTGGTCGTGATGCGTCATCCAAATCCAGGAGCAGCAAAGTTTTTATCAGAAAGAATCAATGCAAGAGTTGTGAATGCTGGGGACGGAACTCATGAGCATCCTACTCAAGCACTGCTTGATGCCTATTCAATTCGTGAAAAATTAGGAACAGATTTTAAGGGTAGAAAAGTGGTAATCGTTGGAGATATCAAACATTCACGCGTTGCACTCTCCAATATTTTTTGCTTGCAAAAATTAGGGGCTGAAGTCATGGTTTGTGGGCCAACGACCTTGATCCCAAAACATATCAATGAGCTCGGTGTTAGAGTTGAGTATAATTTAAGAAAAGCATTGGAATGGTGTGATGTAGCCAACATGCTCCGTATTCAATTGGAGCGTCAAGATATTCAATTCTTTCCATCTCTACGTGAATATACCATGCTTTATGGCTTGGATAAGAAAATGTTGGACAGTTTAGAGAAAGAAATTGTCGTGATGCACCCCGGTCCAATTAACAGAGGTGTGGAAATTTCTTCTGATGTTGCAGATTCTAAGCAATCAATTATTCTTCAGCAAGTTGAAAATGGTGTGGCGATTCGTATGGCTGTTATCTATTTATTGGCTTCTCAAATAAATCGTGGTTAGTTAATCGCGAAAGCCATCTATTCGTGATTTACCGATAAATTTTACAGGTTCAGAATCTCATATTCTAAAAAAAATGATAAATTTGAGATAAGAGTTTTTAAAATCACCTGCTATTTTCATGGATTGGCTGGTTTTAGTAGAATTCGAGTGCAAATCATTAAATTGAAACCAATAGGAATTATGAATTTTAATCAAGAAGCCAAAGATAATTATACACTCGTGAGTGCTTTTGTCCCGAAATTGGATGCAACCAATTCACCGGAGCTAAAAGCACTGTTCTTACTGTTAAATAAGACTTCGGTGGCAAATATTGTTCTTGATTTGTCTAAATCCAGCTATTGCGATTCATCTGGTTTAAGCGCAATTCTTATTGGTAATCGCTTATGTAAAGATGCAGGAGGTGAATTTGTGCTATCAGGGCTTCAACCTAATGTTCGAAAATTAATTGAAATTTCACAATTGCACAATGTATTGAAAATTGTGGATAAAGCTGAGGCTGCTAAAAGCCATTTCTAGTTTCTTTCCCCAATTTTAAAGTGGGGCATTCTTGTTTTTTATGAATTATCAAAAGATTTCCCCCATTGATGTGACCTTTTTTTCTTCCGTCGTTGGGAGTGATTTTGTGCTGTCTGATGAAGATGCGCTTCTTAAGTTTGGACATGATGAAACTGAAGACCTCTTTTTTTCACCCGAAATAGTGGTGAAGCCTAAGTCTACTCTCGAGGTCGCCTCTATTCTAAAGCATTGCAATGAACGACATATTCCAATCACCGTTCAAGGTGCTCGGACAGGTTTAAGTGGAGGAGCACTTCCTTTGTTTGGTGGAGTGGCCCTCTCAATGGAGCGGTTTAATCAAATTCTTGAAATCGATACGAAAAATGGTCAAGTCACGGTTGAACCAGGTGTGATTACTCAAGTATTACAAGACGCCGTGGCCGAACAAGGTTTGTTTTATCCGCCTGATCCTGCTAGTAAAGGCTCGTGTTTTATTGGAGGTAATCTGGCCGAAAATTCGGGCGGACCAAAGGCGGTTAAGTATGGTGTGACAAATGAGTATGTCCTTAATTTAGAGGTTGTTTTAGCTTCGGGTGAAATTTGTTGGACGGGAGCTAATGTGCTGAAAAATGCGACAGGTTATAATTTAACGCAATTAATTGTAGGCTCTGAAGGAACGTTGGCGATCATAACTAAAGCCGTATTAAAATTAATTCCGCATCCAACGCGCAATATGCTCATGCTGGTTCCTTTTCCCAGTGCAGAAAAGGCATGCGAAGCAGTGTCCGCAATTTTTAGAGAAGGAATTACACCCAGTGGGATGGAGTTTATGGAGAGAGATGCCCTGCTGTGGACAGCGAATTTTATAAAAGATCAATCAATGAGCATTCCCGAAGAAGTTCAAGCGCATCTGCTCATTGAAGTGGATGGAAATGATGAGTCTGTTCTGATGAATGATTGCGAGAAAATTATGGAGGTTGTCGAAAAGTTTGGGGCACTCGAAGTTTTGTTTGCAGATGATCAAGCTAAAAAAGATCAATTGTGGAATCTCAGACGTAAGGTGGGCGAGGCTGTCAAATCTCAATCTGTATATAAGGAGGAAGATACTGTTGTTCCACGCTATCGATTACCTGAACTTTTAGCTGGTGTAAAGGCGATTGGTCATGTGTATGGTTTTCAATCTGTCTGCTACGGTCATGCGGGAGACGGAAACTTACATATTAATATTATTAAAGGGGAGTTGTCTGAAGAGATATGGACCAATAAAATTCCTCTTGCGATTCGTGAAATATTTGAATTAACCGTAGGTCTTGGCGGAACAATTTCTGGCGAGCATGGAATTGGGTATGTGCAGAAATCCTATATGGATATCCCTTTCTCTTCAGTTGAACTTAATCTAATGAAAGGAATTAAACAGCTATTTGATCCAAACGGAATACTAAATCCGGGTAAGATATTTGTCTAATCTCAATTGGGCAAAAAAAAAGACCGCCATTTCAGCAGTCTTTCTCAATATTTTCAAGATATCTTATTCATCATAACATTCAACATCCGGGTGCTTTGCGCGGTCGAATACAAATGTTGATACAGGTATGGCAACGTTTTTCTCTAATTTCGTTAAATCGTATTTCATGTTCACACCATCTTTTCCTTTAATCAGGACAGATACAACTTCGTTTTTCTCTTTGTCTATCTTCAGAATGATCGCAGTAAACTTGCTTTTTGCTGCATCTTTAGGGAAAAGGTTGATGTGATGAACTGCCACACCTTTATATGTTGTTTCTTTAATGTATTGATATTTATAACCTTCTTCCCAAATCGTTAACAATTCACTTGGCATAATCATATCCTCTGTCGCTGTTTCCGCTACTTTTGAGGAATAACACTCTCCATCCAATTTTAAATGTGTACTCATTGTTACACCATCACAATAAATATCTTGATCACTGAGTTCAATCTTGTATTTGTCACCTTCTAAATAAGCCTTCCCAGTTTCATTGATTGTCGTCATCTCTGGACCAGTAATGGTTAGGTCAAAACTAATGATTACGCTTTTATAAGCATTCGTTTTAGCACTTACTTTATCTAAAACAGCTTTCGCTTTATCATCTTGTCCAAAAGCTGATCCGATCAGGAGTACAGCGATTAGTAGGTTTAAATATTTTTTCATATTCTTCATTTTGTTTGCAAATATCCAAAATCTATGCCAAACTTAACGGATGTCGGCTAAAAAAAGTTCTAAACTGACTAAATCGGATATTAAAACTTCACGAGCCTTGCTTCCTTTAAATGGTCCAATTATACCGCATGCTTCCATTTGATCAATGATTCTGCCGGCTCGGTTATAACCAATTTTTAATTTTCGCTGCAATAAGGATGCGGAGCCTTGCTGATGCGTGACCAATATTTTTGCTGCTTCTTCAAACAATGAATCACGATCGTCGGCATCCATGTCGAATCCATTGTCTTCGTTGTCTCCTACAAATTCAGGCAATAGCAAAGCCTCTGGATAGGCACGTTGATTTCCAATATAATCACAAATCCGCTCCACTTCAGGTGTGTCTACAAAGGCACATTGTAAGCGGGTAAGATCGTTGCCAAAAGAAATAAGCATATCTCCACGGCCAATCAGTTGTTCGGCTCCAGTTGAATCTAGAATCGTTTTCGAATCCACGCCTGATGAAACTCTGAAAGCAATTCTTACAGGGAAGTTTGCCTTAATCATACCTGTGATGACGTTGACAGATGGTCGTTGTGTTGCGACAATTAAATGTATTCCTATGGCCCGGGCAAGTTGCGCTAAACGTGCAATTGGATGTTCAATTTCTTTTCCTGCCGTCATAATTAAATCGGCGAACTCATCTATGACAACAACGATATAAGGTAAATAACGGTGACCGTTTTCCGGGTTGAGTCTGCGGGAAATAAATTTGGTGTTATACTCCTTAATATTACGAACTTGTGCTTCTTTTAGTAATTCGTAGCGGTCATCCATTTCGATACAAAGCGAATTCATGGTGTTGACGACTTTGCTCGTGTCGGTGATAATTGCTTCTTCAGAATCTGGCAATTTAGCTAAGAAGTGACGTTCTATTTTATTGTACAATGTTAATTCTACCTTTTTAGGATCCACCATGACAAATTTAACTTGAGCAGGGTGTTTCTTATAGAGGATTGATACAAGGATTGCATTTAACCCTACAGATTTACCTTGCCCTGTAGCTCCAGCCGCCAATAGATGGGGTGCTTTAGCTAAATCAAAAACGAAGGTTTCATTTGCTATGGTCTTACCAATTACAATAGGCAACTCCATATCTGAGTTTTGGAATTTCTCCGAAGCAATCATTAAGCGCATGGCCACCATTTCTGGTTTCGAATTGGGTACCTCTATACCAATAGTTCCTCTTCCAGGAATTGGTGCAATAATACGAATCCCATTTGCCGCTAAACTGAGAGCAATATCATCCGCTAAATTTTTAATTTTTGAAATTCTAACCCCTGGAGCAGGAACAATTTCGTATAATGTTACAGTCGGCCCTACAGTCGCTTTGATCTTGGAAATTTCAATTTTATAATGTCCCAATGCTTCAACAATTCGATTTTTGTTGTTTTCAAGCTCTTCCTTGTCTATATTTCTTCCCTTACCGCCATAATCTTCTAATAGGTCAAGTGTTGGAAGTTTATAAGAGGATAAATCTAGGGTTGGGTCATATTCACCAAATTCTTTGAGCTTATCGTTTATATCTTTATTGCTTAATACATCATCTTGAACTGTCGTTTCTATTTCAATATCCATTTCAGGTTCCATTTCAATAACAGGTTCTTCCTCTGCTACCGTAATCTCAAAGTCATCATCATGTTTGATGTCAGTTGAGATATTAATTTGAGCCTCATGTATAGTCGCGTCTTCAGTCTCATCTTCCTCTTCATCCCTGTCAAATTCGATTGGTGCCCTGATGATCTCCGGCTGAATTTCTTTGTCTGTGATTGTATTAATAGCAATGATGTCATTCATTAATTTATCCGTCTTCTCTTTTGATTCCTCACCATCTTCTGATTCACTTTTTTTGATATACTTAGTATACAAGGCCCCAAAATCAGGGTTAAAGAGTTGGACAATGGCAACAAATGAGAGAACAGCAAGGAATAAGAAAGCTCCAAAGTTGCCGACAGCCATCTTTAGCCATTGGTTAAATTGATAACCAAACATTCCTCCATAAGGAAAAGATGCTGCTCCTGTTATAAATCCAAACACAAGCGAAATCATTACTATTCCAATAACTGCGCGAGCAATCGATTTTTTGAGCGGTAATATCTCTATTCTGATTAAAAGAAAAACGCCAACTAAGATAAAGATGAATGGAAAGAGAAATGAGGCTAAGCCAAACCATTCAAAAATAAAATGATGTGATAACCACGCGCCCAATTTGCCAAGATGATTCCCTAGCTCGACTTCATTCGTATTAAAGATGAATTCAAAAAATCCAGAATTGATAACAAGATTTTGATCTGCTCGCCAGGTAAAGAGATAGGAAATAAAGGATAGCGTTAAATAGGTAGAGACAAGGATTAAAATTGATCCTACTGTTAAATTGAATTTACGGTTTTCTTTAGCAAATAATTGTGAGAGTGGCTTTAAAAGGTTTATTTTTCGATCACTACTTATTGGCGCAGGTTTATCTTCTCGCTTTTTTCGACGGTTTTCTGTTGCCGTAGATCTTGAGTTTTGACTTTCTTGTGAATTGTCTGTGTATTTATTCGTGGTTCTTGCCATTATATTGACTGATGCTTATGTTAAATCCTGCGTAAGCTATCAAAAATAGATATTATAATAAACCGAATTCGTCATTCTTTATACAAGTTTCAACAATTTAATGTTTACTTATCCTTTTTTATTCCATTGTTTTTTTATAATTTCACTCTTATAATATGCTGATATTGAAATGCTTCATTTTTTTATTGAAAAAAGGTGAATATAAATTAGGACGGTAAGGAAAAGAGTACGTACCTTTGCGCACCCCAAACGAGGGGACAGGAGTGTAAGAGGAGGTTGAAAGTTGACAAAAAGGCAGAAAATAAAAATTCTGAAAAAAAAGTCAAAAAAGTTTGGGAAATAAAAAAAAGCATTAACTTTGCGCTCCCTAATCGAAAGATAAGGGATTAAAAAAGTGAAAGGAAAAGCGGAACGCCGCCAATCGACAAAAGAAGTTCTTTGAGATCTTGATAATTAGAAAAACAAAGCCTAGAAAGCAACTCTGAGCAATCAGAAAACACTTAAAAATTTATACAACGGAGAGTTTGATCCTGGCTCAGGATGAACGCTAGCGGCAGGCTTAACACATGCAAGTCGAGGGGTAACAGGGAAGCTTGCTTTCGCTGACGACCGGCGCACGGGTGCGTAACGCGTATACAATCTACCTTATACTGGAGGATAGCCCTAAGAAATTGGGATTAATACTCCATAGTATTTAGAATCCACCTGGATTTTAAATTAAAGCTTCGGCGGTATAAGATGAGTATGCGTCCTATTAGTTAGTTGGTGAGGTAACGGCTCACCAAGACTTCGATAGGTAGGGGGCCTGAGAGGGTTATCCCCCACACTGGTACTGAGACACGGACCAGACTCCTACGGGAGGCAGCAGTGAGGAATATTGGTCAATGGAGGCAACTCTGAACCAGCCATGCCGCGTGAAGGAAGAATGTCCTATGGATTGTAAACTTCTTTTATTTGGGAAGAAACCCTTCTACGTGTAGAAGGCTGACGGTACCAAAGGAATAAGGACCGGCTAACTCCGTGCCAGCAGCCGCGGTAATACGGAGGGTCCAAGCGTTATCCGGAATCATTGGGTTTAAAGGGTTCGCAGGCGGTTTAATAAGTCAGTGGTGAAATCTCCTCGCTCAACGAGGAAACTGCCATTGATACTGTTAGACTTGAATACAGTTGGAGTAGGCGGAATGTGTAGTGTAGCGGTGAAATGCTTAGATATTACACAGAACACCGATAGCGAAGGCAGCTTACTAAACTGTGATTGACGCTCATGAACGAAAGCGTGGGGAGCGAACAGGATTAGATACCCTGGTAGTCCACGCCGTAAACTATGATTACTCGATATTGGCGATATACGGTCAGTGTCTAAGCGAAAGTGATAAGTAATCCACCTGGGGAGTACGGTCGCAAGATTGAAACTCAAAGGAATTGACGGGGGCCCGCACAAGCGGTGGAGCATGTGGTTTAATTCGATGATACGCGAGGAACCTTACCAGGGCTTAAATGTAGATTGACAGGTTTGGAAACAAACCCTTCTTCGGACAATTTACAAGGTGCTGCATGGCTGTCGTCAGCTCGTGCCGTGAGGTGTTGGGTTAAGTCCCGCAACGAGCGCAACCCCTATTCTTAGTTACCAGCACGTTAAGGTGGGGACTCTAAGAAAACTGCCGGCGCAAGCCGCGAGGAAGGTGGGGACGACGTCAAGTCATCACGGCCCTTACGTCCTGGGCTACACACGTGCTACAATGGCGAGTACAGAGGGCAGCTACTGGGTGACCAGATGCGAATCTCAAAAACTTGTCTCAGTTCGGATCGAAGTCTGCAACTCGACTTCGTGAAGCTGGAATCGCTAGTAATCGCGCATCAGCCATGGCGCGGTGAATACGTTCCCGGGCCTTGTACACACCGCCCGTCAAACCATGGAAGCTGGGGGTGCCTGAAGTCTGTTACCGTAAGGAGCGGCCTAGGGTAAAACTAGTAACTGGGGTTAAGTCGTAACAAGGTAGCCGTACCGGAAGGTGCGGCTGGAACACCTCCTTTCTAGAGACTGCAACGAGAAGTTGATAGGTTTTGTTTTCTATTTATCATTTAAAAATATTACCCTCCCGCATAGAGGTATGAGGGAGTTGTGAGAGCAACATGCGGGACGATTAAACTAGTCCCGTAGCTCAGTTGGTTAGAGCACTACACTGATAATGTAGGGGTCAGCAGTTCAAATCTGCTCGGGACTACACACCTTTGCCAAAAGCTTCGGTGTGCAAAGCTCATCTTTCAATAGAGAGGCTTTGCCAGACGTAGCCTAAGCGGATTCTGGGGGATTAGCTCAGCTGGCTAGAGCGCCTGCCTTGCACGCAGGAGGTCAACGGTTCGACTCCGTTATTCTCCACATTTTTTTTTGCAAACGAGCAAAAGGATAAAAAGAAAAAAAGTATTGAAAGGGATTTAACCAATTAGGGGTTATTTTTTAATTGTAAGATTAAAGAAGTTGGTTCGAGACCAAATTTCTCAACAATTGTCAGGTTTTGACAGACTAAGGTTCGACCTTAATTAATCTTCAGGGATTAAGTTATTTCAAGACAGACATAGTCTAGATCAAAGGATTTAGATGAAAAAAAGTTCATTGATTTATTGGATATTGATTGGAGTAGTGAGAAAAAAGAATTAATAAGTTAATAAGAGCATATGGTGGATGCCTTGGCTCTCAGAGGCGACGAAGGACGTGATAAGCTGCGATAAGCAACGGGGAGATGCAAATAATTTGTGATCCGTTGATTTCCGAATGGGGCAACCCGGCTGGTTGAAGACCAGTCACCTAGCAATAGGAGCTAACCCGGAGAACTGAAACATCTAAGTACCCGGAGGAAGAGAAAACAAAAGTGATTTCCTGAGTAGTGGCGAACGAAACGGAATTAGCCCAAACCAGTATTGTTTCGGCAATGCTGGGGTTGTAGGACTACAATGTGGACTTAACAATTATAATAGAACAAGTTGGAAAACTTGACCATAGAGGGTGATAGTCCCGTATATGAAATGATTGTTATACCTAGTAGTATCCTGAGTAGGGCGGGACATGTGTAATCCTGTCTGAATCTGCCAGAACCATCTGGTAAGGCTAAATACTTCTGAGAGACCGATAGTGAACAAGTACCGTGAGGGAAAGGTGAAAAGCACCTTGAATAAAGGAGTGAAAAAGATCCTGAAACCATATGCTTACAAGCGGTCGGAGCCTACGGGTGACGGCGTGCCTTTTGCATAATGAGCCTACGAGTTACTCCTCGTTAGCAAGGTTAAGAATTTAAGATTCGGAGCCGAAGCGAAAGCAAGTCTTAATAGGGCGATAAAGTTAGCGGGGGTAGACGCGAAACCTGGTGATCTACCCATGGTCAGGTTGAAGCTTCGTTAAACCGAAGTGGAGGACCGAACTGATATACGTTGAAAAGTGTTCAGATGAACTGTGGGTAGGGGTGAAAGGCCAATCAAACTGGGAAATAGCTCGTACTCCCCGAAATGCATTTAGGTGCAGCGTTGAGATAGAGTGTCATAGAGGTAGAGCTACTGATAGGGCTAGGGGGCTTCACCGCCTACCAAACCCTGACAAACTCCGAATGCTATGACATATACTCAGCAGTGAGGGCATGGGTGCTAAGGTCCATGTCCGAGAGGGAAAGAACCCAGACCATCAGCTAAGGTCCCAAAATGTATACTAAGTTGATTTAACGTTGTGTGATTACTTTGACAGCTAGGATGTTGGCTTGGAAGCAGCCATTCATTTAAAGAGTGCGTAACAGCTCACTAGTCGAGTGATCGTGCGTGGATAATAATCGGGCATAAGTATACTACCGAAGCTATGGACTCAGCAATGAGTGGTAGGGGAGCATTCTATTCAACGTTGAAGCAGTACCGTCAGGTATTGTGGAGTGTATAGAAAAGCAAATGTAGGCATAAGTAACGATAAAGCAGGCGAGAAACCTGCTCGCCGATAGACTAAGGTTTCCTCAGCTACGTTAATCGTCTGAGGGTTAGTCGGGACCTAAGATTAATCCGAACGGAGATATCGATGGAAAACTGGTTAATATTCCAGTACTAGTTAATACTGCGATGGGGTGACGGAGAAGTGAAAGGTTTGCGCACTGACGGAATAGTGCGTTAAAGAGTGTAGACGTTGATTGTGTAGGCAAATCCGCACAAGAGTCGAACTCGATAGTACCAAGCGTCTATTAGACAATTGGATAATAACCCTAATCATGCTCCCAAGAAAAACCTCTAAGCTTCAGGTATTAACTACTCGTACCGCAAACCGACACAGGTAGTCAAGAAGAGAATTCTAAGGCGCTCGAGTGATTCATGGCTAAGGAACTAGGCAAAATGGTCTCGTAACTTCGGGAGAAGAGACGCTCACCTTCGGGTGAGCCGCAGTGAATAGGCCCAGGCGACTGTTTATCAAAAACACAGGACTCTGCGAAATCGAAAGATGAAGTATAGGGTCTGACACCTGCCCGGTGCCGGAAGGTTAAGAGGAGATGTCATTTCTTTCGGGAGAGAAGCATTGAATTGAAGCCCCGGTAAACGGCGGCCGTAACTATAACGGTCCTAAGGTAGCGAAATTCCTTGTCGGGTAAGTTCCGACCTGCACGAATGGTGTAACGATCTGGGCACTGTCTCGGCCATGAGCTCGGTGAAATTGTAGTATCGGTGAAGATGCCGATTACCCGCAACGGGACGGAAAGACCCCGTGCACCTTTACTATAGGTTCACATTGATATTGGATAATTCATGTGTAGGATAGGTGGGAGACTTTGATCTTGCTTCGCTAGGAGTAAGTTAGTCGTTGTTGAAATACCACCCTTGGATTATTTGATGTCTAATCCGTTGCAAGACGGAGACATTGTGTGCTGGGTAGTTTGACTGGGGTGGTCGCCTCCAAAAGAGTAACGGAGGCTTCTAAAGGTACCCTCAGCACGCTTGGTAACCGTGCGTAGAGTATAATGGCATAAGGGTGCTTGACTGGGAGACATACAAGTCGATCAGGTACGAAAGTAGAGCATAGTGATCCGGTAGTTCCGTATGGAAGGGCTATCGCTCAAAGGATAAAAGGTACGCCGGGGATAACAGGCTGATCACTCCCAAGAGCTCATATCGACGGAGTGGTTTGGCACCTCGATGTCGGCTCGTCACATCCTGGGGCTGGAGAAGGTCCCAAGGGTTGGGCTGTTCGCCCATTAAAGTGGCACGCGAGCTGGGTTCAGAACGTCGTGAGACAGTTCGGTCCCTATCTGTTGTGGGCGTTAGATATTTGAGAGGACCTACCTCTAGTACGAGAGGACCGGGGTGGACATACCTCTGGTGTACCTGTTGTGGCGCCAGCTGCATTGCAGGGTAGCTATGTATGGATGAGATAAGCGCTGAAAGCATCTAAGCACGAAACTCACCTCAAGATGAGATATCTTTTAAGGGTCGTTAAAGACGATGACGTTGATAGGTCATAGGTGTAAAGATGGTGACATCAAAGCCGAGTGATACTAATTACCCGTAGACTTATAATTCGCTGACTTTAAGTCAGCACATTTCTCACTACTTCGATAATATTCAGCCTTCGACTCCGCTCAGGCTTCTACAACAGGAAACTGTTTAGAGAATGAGAATTTCGAAGACAATAAGACATTTTTTACACGTTGAATTCTTTTAGGAGAATAAAAACGGAGTAAAACGCGCTAAGCGCGAAGATTTTCGGTGTCTATGGCGGTTGGGTCCACCTCTTACCATTTCGAACAGAGAAGTTAAGCCAACTTGCGCAGATGGTACTGCCCTTTTAAGGGTGGGAGAGTATGTAGATGCCTCTTTTAAGCCTCATTCCTTTATTGGAGTGAGGCTTTTTTTATGTGCTGAATACTGGTATTGAATTGAGTAATCAAATTGTTTTACTGCCCGTCAGTTGACGGATGGGAGCGTATGTAGATGCCTCTTTTAAGTTTTACTCCTTTATTGGAGTGAGGCTTTTTTATGAGCTGAATACTGGTATTGAATTGAGTGATCAAATTGTTT